>Ga0316204_10001515_pt1 | contig 61886 bp, 58 predicted proteins | sample 6monrhotite_MG_2_FD_205661 | JGI IMG/M metagenome (GOLD analysis project Ga0316204, IMG submission 205661) | Microbial mat bacterial communities from mineral coupon in-situ incubated in ocean water Damariscotta River, Maine, United States -... | ecosystem: Environmental > Aquatic > Marine >...
GCGTGAGTGCCTTTTGTACGGCTTGCTCTTTGAAGCCTTCTGTATAATGTTTTGTGCTCATCTTCTATCCTCTCTAGTTTAAGATATTTAAATTAGAGAGGCGACAGGTATCCTGTCACAGGGGGCCACCGTTACAGTGATAAGCCTTACAAAGGAGATGGCTTAGCCAACGCTTTTCGAAATGCGATAGCCTCAGGGCCAGAGAAACCCATTAGCACCGTTTACGCTAGCTTAAATGGTGAAAATATGGGTACCAAAGAATACGGCGTCGCGATAACCCGCAATAGCACAGCGTTTAAAGAAAACATGAAGACGGAACATCCGGCAGATTGTTTTGGGGATATTGGCGCCGCTTTCGGCCCTGTACTCCTTGGGCTGATGAGTCAAAACCTAAAAGGCGCCGGGTTAGCATATTGCTCATCAGAGGGCCCCTACCGATCTGCCGTTTGTGTATCAAAATAAGCAATGAAATAAGGGCGTTGAAATGACAGAAATAGGTGAGAAAGTTGACCAAGCAAATATAAAGTTAGAAAAAGGGACGTGTCCTTTTTGTAATAAGGCAGAGCATCCCTGGCCAGAAAAGAAAAAGGTCGATATTAGTAAAATAAAGAGTTCACCCAAAAAACTGGGGGATGATAGTTTAGCGCCTGAAGAAAGTGAAGGAAAATACGGCAGAGCGCGACACCATATGGTACCTGTGCATCAGTGTTATACACGGTTACGGAGAATAGCCGAAATGGGCCAGTCTGCTGGCTATGATATCAATGGGAAACAAAATGGCATTCCCCTGCCCACTGTTTGGAATAAGTATAACGTGGATGGTATATCCGTTAACTTTGGCGATATAAAAGACGAAGCGAAAAAAAACGAAATAAGAACAGCGGCAATGAATGAGACTGGCGCCCAATGGCACGTGGGAAATCACCACTATGACATTCCTGAAAAGGAAGATGCAACAGAAAATATGGAAGATGAAGGCGAGTTAGATCATAAGCCTTATGACTCAGCAGTGCTACGAGAGTTATTGAAAATTTCCGATAGAGTTGTATCAGCAAATCTTTGCGATACCGAGGAACAAGATAAAATTAAGCCACTGCTTGATGGGCTTTGTGACGAAATTAGAGAAAGATTAGATGCCTTTAAAGACAACCCCAAAAACAGTTTTCCTTATTACGTCTCTCTCGCAGCAAAAAAACATGCGTATTAACTAATTAAAGGCCAGCAAAATGTCTGAATATTTTTTCATAAATGAAAGACTAGTAACCGATGATAATGTCGTTGGGCTCGGTGAAATCGACTCTGATGCAGCATTAGAGCCTGTCAACTTACTTAATGGTGCAAAACTTTCTCCCGAACCAACATTTATCAATATTTATCTCACTAAAACTAGTGGTGATTTTTATCCTGATGTATTTAATAGCTTAATTACACTGTTCTCAAACAAGGTAAAATCCTGTCTCGATGACTGCGGGATTCAGAATATTGATTATTACCCTGTCAAAATAATTAATCAAAAAACTAATAATGTCAATACAGATTATTGGCTTGCTAATATATGTGGGCGCATTGAATGTGTTGATGTCGCTAACTCTGATACAAAAAATGATATATTGGGTGGGATCACTTTCAAATCATTTTGCATTGATGAATCTCGAACTATGGGAACTGAAATTTTCCGGTTGCATGAAGACGGAACCTTAATCATTATGAATGAACGGCTACATTCAGTATTGGCAGAGGCAGGGCTGCAAGGGGTTGTTTTAGCAAATACCAGAGACTATGACGGATATGGCTATTAAAAAACCTGACGCTTAACTATCCAATAAAATGTCTGAATATTATTTTATAAATGAAAGACTAGTAACCGATGATAATGTCGTAGGACTCGGTGAAATCGACTCTGATGCAGCATTAGAGCCTGTCAACTTACTTACACTTAATGGTGCGAAACTTTCTCCCGAACCAACATTTATTAATATTTATCTGATGGAACAACCTGATGCACCTAAGGCTACCAACAGGCATATGGGAACCTCTATTAATCCATGGACGCACCTCTTGAGTTCCAAATTCGCCCCTCTGCGTCGCCTAAAGCGCCTACTGTGGGTGAAAATCTTGATAATAGTCGCGCTACATGTGCCCGCTCTTTGGGTATTACCTGCAATTTTCTCTTTGATGTGGCGGATCTGGATGCTCAATCTGTCACGCCCAGAATTAATAGAGGTGCCCATATGAAGATCACTGAGTTATAATTCATTTCATCCCCTTTAAGCTGTTCGTATTTACCGAGTTCGCACTCTCTACTCTAATGCATAAGGCCATCTATCATCTGCATGATATCGGAAAAGAAGACCGTTACGATAACGCCAAGCAAAAAACTAACAATAAGATTCCCGACGCTGTGACGAGATGCTATTTGGATCATGCGGGAAGATATTCGATTAACCGCCTCTTCAGTTGATAAAACATCACTCCAAATTCCATTCAACGCCACATCCTTTTGGCTCATCTTATTGATCAGATCTTCGTTCGACCTATGAAGACGTTCGTTGTCCTGGCGCAAACCTTTGATGATCGAATCTCTACGATCTGACTCCTCCTCTCTTCGCGTGTATAGCGAAGCACTCTCTTTAAAAAATGAACCCAAAAAAGAGGGGGTATCAAAGCTTTGATCGGCTATCCTATCTAAAACACTCACATCCGTCGCGTGCCCTATCGCAGTCACAAATACGTTTTTGAGCGACAGCACACTCCTTGCAATCTGCACGTCATCAAAGATCGAAAGTTCACCGCCTCCTCTAACCACAGCGATAATGCACTCATCTTCGTTATCCAGTTCAGATATCTTGGCGACAATCTCATCGACACTATTAAGGTTGATCCTGTGCTCGTTCACTTCATAGACTGAGAGGGAATCTCCCATGCCTATGATAAAATCACTGTCTGTGATTGCCTCGTTACCTACGACTAGGTGAATCAATGCTTTCCTACCCTTTGAGAACTGGGTAAAAATAAATTTCTCAACGTTCTTAAAACCACTCTCGCTTTTCTTTTCCAGAAGTTCGGCTCTGCCGCTCTCCTTACCACTGAGTTTTCCATGGTCGCCAAGTACTTTGAGAACATGAAAGTTTAGAGAAATATTTAAGTCCTGCCGATTCGGTATCGAGTGATTCAGAAAACCTGAAAATTTGTAACACACACCATCCAATAGCAACGGCTTAACGTTTTTAGGCATCCTGAGCGTTAGCTTCCTCTCTGTAACAGCATCAATAATATTGTCGTAATACCATTGACCGTATATCTTCCCTTTTCCATCCGAGTAAACGCCCTCGATCTGGAAGAGCTTCCTATCCGTTGGGGACTGGAGTGAGTCATTCAGCATATTTGTCAGCGACTCTGGCGTGTGAACTGCATCGCTCTGATCATTTACCACACTATTCATCACCTACTGCCGCTCCATTTTTGTTTGCTTTTCTTGAAAAATACTTAACGCTATCGTTACGAAAATCCGCCATATCAGAGGCACGTATCAGCCCCGCTTGAACAGATCACACTTTTAGTGCTGTATTATATTTATTCTTTAGTGTTGCAGCAGATTCATGAATTAATGTAAATTTCTTGTACCATGAGCACACATTCGTATTAATGATATAAGAACTTATACCGCACATGATATTGCTAGCCAGGACTCCAGAACCTTACAATTAACAAGCTGGCTGAGGCAACTTACCGCTATACAGAAACTGCTCTATTGGAAAGGTAAATCCGCTGTTCCGACTATGAAGTTGAACAAATGAAACCCGTTCTGCTTGCGTGGCACAAAGCCATTGCTGGTCCTTCAAGGGGTTCTTGCTGGTAATTGCCGATAAACTAAAAACAGCGATATTAGCTCCCTGCTGTTCGTCCCGTGCCGACAAATAGGTAAATGCTTCAACCTCAGCGTCTCGCATAGCTTCTCCGAGCGTTTGTGTCATCCTGTAATCAGACGGATGAGAAATCACTTCTAAATACTGCTCAAACGGGTGCTTGTTGAGCGTAATACCCTGAGCAGTATCGACAGTTATATCGAAGGTAGTATGCTCGGTCACTAAACGCTGTTTTGGCGGGGGAATTTCCATTCCATTCCAAAACACCAACCGATAATAGGCACACTCTGCTAGAACAGTGCGTAGTTTAAGTGAGGCATAAAAAATACCGGTACGTGCCCTAGTGCCGAATCGAGACCCATTGGGTAACGGTGGATACCTAAACGGCGTCATAACTAAGTAGTGGTACGCCTCGCTGTTAGGCGGTTGAGGCGGTTTCGTGGCATCCAGCAACGCCTCCAAAATTTGTTGCTCTTCAAGACTGTCTGCTAACGCCATCGTAGCAACCTGCTCTTGAGACTCGACGATGCGAGTGGCTGTCACCGAGAGCTTTTTTATCTGTGAAGTCCCTTCACACGCCTGCCATATTTCGCTCACTACACTTTGCCCCGAATGGCATCAAGATAATCCACAACATGCACCAATCCCGTCGCGCTTTGGACCAACTCTTGCGGAACACCGTGTAAGTGTCGATTAGGGGTGGCCATCCAGTGTCGCATGGTCTCTTGATCCCCTCCTGTTTGAACATAAAGCGCTCGAAATATACGAATGAGACAAGCCGCCAACTCTCCAGTTTTGGATTGTGGCTCTAACTCCCCTCGGCTCTGTAGACGTTTGACCGTTGTACGATCCATTCCTAATATTTGGCCAAGCACCTGTTGGTTCAGTCCCAGCTCGTCTTGGGTTTTAAACAACGCTTTACACAATACTGTGCTGGGATTAACAGATGGTTGCTCTGCTGCGCTCATAAGCCTACCCTCTTGATGTGCATATGCGTCATTATAGGTAAATAATGATGCAAACACAACCCACTAGGGGAGTGCTAAGTTCAGAAGACAGGGGTCATAACATAATGAAAATCAGTGAATTAACCCAACTTCATGACATAAGTACGATTTTTATTCCAACTTAATGTAAAATCGGTGCTGCGAGCCTCATTGCTCGCCGGAGCTTTACAACTCCGTACAGAGCGGTTGGTATTACCGTTATTAATGCCGTCTTTCGACCTGTTATGGCCGGGAGGCGGCGGTGTATGTCCAGGACCTCGGTCTAAAGACCGTCGCGGTCGTCTCTGTACGACTTGTAAACTCCCGGCCGCCATTAATTTGGTGGCTTTGTTTTCTTTTAAACAGGGAGAGACATCGCTATGCCCGATCAAACCGATACTGCTGATCGAAACGCAGACACCCAAAACGACGAATTACTCTATACCAACCCCCTGCTCAGTCATGACCTTCCGGTAGACAATGTACGTGCTGTTTTGGCGCTACTGACACACCTCGACCTGAGCGAGTCTACTTTAGGTAGTGAAGGCAACCATGGCCTCGTCTTGGTTCATGAGTGGTTACGACGCTCTATGGCCTATTCAGGCCACGAGAATGAGTTGACCATTCCTATCTCAAACGCTTAGACAAAGCGAAAAAATCTCTCATGCCAACCAACAATCTGTCTGAGGCAGTTTGTTTCAACATTCGCTGAAGAATGTGTTACACAGAAAATGGGAATTGCGAAATCAAACAGATGTAGCAGCAGAGGTTGCTGTGCTAACAATGCGCGCCATCATTATGAACGCTATTCGGGATCACATTCAGTCTCAACGATGGACTCATGACGAAGCTTGTCAACGCATGAAAGTTACCCACTCTTGGCTTGAAGACATTAATCAGGGAAAAGTAGCATTTTTTTTGTATTGATGAATTGGTTTCTACGGCAACTAGAGTAGGAATACAACACACAGTTATTACGCGCATTGAACCATCACTTTTATGATGCTGCGCGACAGTTTGCCGCCGACACGCTTAAAATTGACAGCTCCCTGATTAGCGCTGATAAACGTGCCAATAGTGACATAATAGAATCTCTTATCTCTAACTTCGTGTTATTGCAGAAGGCGTGGAGACTGAAGCACAACTGGCCTTCCTGCGCTCCAAAAAATGCGATGAAGTCCTGGGACACTATTTTAGTCACCCTGTCAGTACAACGGAATTCCCACGACAATCCAAAGGAAAAGGTACTCAAAGGGTTATTACAAGGGAAGGGAAACTTAATGGAAAGGCCCTATCCGAAAGGGCTTCCTTTGGAAAAAAGGGTAAAGGGCTTTACTTTACATACTACAAGAATTCACGAATTTCCTTTCTCTCGCCCTTCTGCCATTTTCAATATCTGGTGATACTGAGTTTCCAATAACATCTCCTGAGCGACTTCCATAAATGCGCTTGCTAAAACATCATGCGCGGCTGTGTCAGCGCCTCTCCCTTGGCTATTTAGGGAGTAGTGATCTAACTTTTGCATCTGGCCTAATAATGAATGATTCGTTAAAGCAGCGGGTAATCACTAACCGGCTATTTTGAACTATCGATTCCATTGAAAATCCTTTTGTATCGGCATGTCAAATTCATGATGGGAAATATGGCGAAAAGGCTAATGATCCACCCTGTTTCAAGTCAATAAAAAATCCTCTGTTACTGAAAATGATTAATCGTAGTCAGAATAAATAGTGAAGTGCTACAACGGATGACAATGACTACGAATCGTTTACCACTAACTTACCAACAGTTACTTGCATCTGGCCTAGCTCGCTGGATACCTGCGCTAATGCGCCTGCTACAGCACTACGAAGGTATTGAACGCGCTCTGGATCCTGAAGAGCAACCACTCGACTATCTCGCTAAAAAACTACCGAGTATCATTGGTGCCCCGTCCACGTATCGTGAACAACACCTCATTGATGCGATCGCAACAATGCCGTTATTTTACTACCGCGCTGCGGGAAACCAAATGCGCTGGACTCCTGGGAATGAGACTTTTCAACAATTCGAGAGCAGGGTCTGCACGGTTACAATCTGGCAAGCATGGACACCACAGCTTTCAATAAATGAGGTGTCAAGCTGTCTCTATAGCAATCTACCGGAACCCAGCCGTGTTCGGCATACGGCGTAAACAAACTCCGCCTCACCCGGATTGTATGCAGGTGCTTCTGCCGTTGGATCTCCTGGGGCAACGGGCGAAGCAGGTCAAAACAATTCAACAACTGGCAGGTGTGCCTAAAGCACACTGGCGCACGTTATATATGGACGCACTACTAGCGTTTGCCCGTTACGTACAGCAGCTATCCGCCTCCGAGGCCCACCATCACCCTGGTGCGGGTGGATTACTTGACCACAGTCTGGAGGTAGTCATCCATGCGCTACGGATTCGCCGTGGCCACTTGTTACCCCATGGTGCTGACGCTGAAGAGATCACCGCCAAGAAAGATGTTTGGACTTATACGGTTTTCAGCGCTGCGTTGTTACATGACGTTGGCAAACCACTCATGGATCAGGTAGTGACACTTTATGACAAACAAGGCCATGACCTGGGGCACTGGGATGCCCTCACAACCCCAATCTCAGGCGATGGCTGGTATCGCGTACGATACCGAAAAGAACGGCAACACCGTCTTCACGAGCGGGCTGCATTATTGCTATCGAGACTGATTCTGCCAACTCCTGCACTGAACTGGCTGGCGAGTGACCGCACAGTTCTGTCCGCATGGATGGCAGCCGTCAGCGGTATATACGAAGACGCAGGCATCATCGGCGAAATTATTCAGCAAGCCGATGGGCTATCGGTCGCAGAAAGCCTGGGAGCCTCTGGATCAACAACGCAATTACCTGGCGCACGGACTCCATTGCACGAACGTCTACTCACTGGCCTTCGCTTTTTGTTGAAAGAGAATCAAATCCCCCTCAACCGCAACGGTGCAGCCGCGTGGTTCGATGGCGAACACCTCTGGCTAGTCAGCAAGCGCGGTATCGATGCCATACGTGAACACCTCACCCAGGAGGGGCATACAGGCATCCCCACTCGCAACGACAGAATCTTCGACGAATTGCAGCAGAACAATGTGCTCGTTCCTAACGGGGATCGCTCTATCTGGAAGGCTAATGTAAGCGGTGACGACTGGTCTCACACGCTAACCTGCTTGTGTTTTTCTGCTTCTCGGATTTGGCCTGACGCAGATTCACGTCCAGAAGTATTTTCTGGCAGCGTCACACCCGTAGATTCTGGAATAGAGACCAACAGTAATGAAGTCGAAGAAACAACAATACCCATGACTCAAGAAAGCATTGAAGCGGAAAAAGTAACGACTGCCATCTTTGATACCGTCGATTTTTTTGCTGGTTCGCAGACTGAAACTCATTCGCCAAAAACAGATGATCATCTGAGCGACCAGCAACCCCTGGTATCTGATGACGATGAAGATCCCGGAAAGCGATTCCAGACCTGGCTCCATGATGGCCTTCGCCAGAACAAGTTTGAAAGCAATTCAGTCAACGCTCGCATCCATCGTGTCGAAGAGGGCTTGTTATTAGTCAGCCCAGGCATCTTCAAAGACTTCGATAAAGATAATTGGCAACATGTGCAGAAGCGTTTCCAGAAACTCAAGCTCCACCGCAAAACCACGCAAGGCACTAACATCTACACCTACCAGGTCACTGGCAAACGCAGCCGTAGCCGCATCAAGGGGTTTTTGATCGAAGCCCCTGAGGTCGTCTTTGATGGCGTGACATTCCCACCACCGAATCCCCATCTTAAATTGGCAGAACAGTGATTTATGTCCGATGCCTTTGATAATCGATTGCGACCGGTTGTTGAATTTCTGCCTGCCGCCGTGTTTATCGCAAGCGCTGCCCACCTGGCGTTTCAAGCCGAAACTTTTTTCCCTATGTTACCCGGCGTTGCTACTGTCACGGCGATCGCTTTTTTTGGCCTGGGCTGCTGGCGACTGTGGCAAGCCTGCAATGTTTGTCGCTACCAGACACATCTGCGAGCACTGCCTCGATATACACTGAATGCTGATGAGATTCCCTTGTCATACCACAAGCTATTTTTGGGCCGTGGTTTCAAATGGGATCAGCGCCATACGCAACGACTCGTTGAAGCAAGAGACCCCAAGTCTCAACGCTATCTGAAGCAAGGCAAGGTTTACCAGCTGGCAAGGCAGATCGAGATCAACCTGGAGCACTCCCCCACTCTTTCCTGGCTACCGAAATTGACGAGATATGATCGCTGGTGGAACCCCGTTCGCCCTTTGCCTCGGGTAGGAGGCTTTCCACCGCTGCATGGCGTGGGAAACGAGGATGAATCCAATACCTGGATGGACATCGGCGAACGGGTTGGTCATAAGCTGGTATTGGGGACGACACGCGTTGGCAAAACACGGCTGCTGGAGATACTGGTCAGCCAGGATATCCGGCGCGGTGATATCGTGATCGTCTTTGATCCCAAGGGGGATATCGACCTCCTGCGACGCATGCACGCAGAAGCTAAACGTGCCGGTCGCCTGGATCAGTTTCATATCTTTCACCTGGGGTTTCCTGATATCTCAGAGCGTTACAACCCTGTGGGCGATTTTGCCCGTATCACTGAGGTGGCATCCCGTATCTCGACACAGCTTCCCGCTGAAGGTAACTCTGCTGCATTTCGGGAATTCGCCTGGCGGTTTACCAATATCGTGGCGAGGGCACTGGTCGGCTTGGGGCGCCGCCCTGATTACAACACGATTGCCCGTTACGTCACTAGTATTGAACCGCTGCTGACCGATTATTATCACCTATGGCTGAACAAAGAAGGCCCTGAAGGGTGGAAACAGGCCGTACAACGCATAGAGGGAACCCTGAATGAGAAGACGTTACCTATGGCGTTACGCGGCCGGGATTTTCATGCTATTGCGCTGACACGCTATGCAAAGGAACATGGTCTGTTTGATCCCGTAGCAGACGGGCTGCGAAGCGCCTTTGAATATGACAAAACTTATTTCGATAAACTTACTGCCAGCCTGCTTCCGTTGCTTGAAAAACTCACCTCAGGCCGAATTGGTAAACTACTCTCGCCTGACTATGCCGACAGCGCAGATCATCGCCCTATCCTCGACTGGATGCGCATTATTCGTCAACAGGGCATCGTCTACGTCGGTCTGGATGCGTTAACCGATGCCGAGGTCGCAGGTGCTGTCGGCAACTCCATGTTTGCAGATCTAACCTCCATTGCCGGCCAGCTCTATAAACAGGGTGACGCGCATGGATTGCCACCGCTCCCTGAACATAAGACGGTGCATAAGACCATCCACGCCGATGAGTTCAATGAGCTGATCGGTAATGAGTTCATCCCACTGCTCAATAAAGCCGGTGGCGCTGGTTTTCAGGTAACCGCCTATACACAAACCGCCAGTGATATCGAGGCAGGTATCGGCGACCTTGCCAAGGCAGGCCAGATCACCGGCAACCTCAATACATTGATCATGCTGCGGGTGAAAAATGAAATCACCGCCCGAACACTCACTGACCAAATTCCCAAAGCGCGTATCTATACCAAGCTGGCCGCCTCACAGGTCACCGATAACAATGACGCTGGCACCGATATCGATTTCACCACGCGTAGCGAAGACCGTGTCACCGAAACCGAGATGGATATGCTCATTCCCGCCGATCTTATTCAGCTACCTAAAGGCCAGGCCTTCGCATTGTTGGAAGGTGGCCAGCTTTACAAGCTTCGCCTGCCACTGCCTGGCAGTGATCCATTGTTGCCAAAGGATATTGAAGAAATTAGTCGTGAACGGTTAACGCATTACGGTGTCGATCATGCCTGAAAAGCGTCGTCTGACAGGCTTGCTGTGGCTTGTTAAGTGGTTAGTCCTAATCTCGCTATTGGTCCTGATCGTGGACATTTTCTGTGTGTTTGCGCTGTGGTCACCAGATGGTGTGGGGCATTTAAAGAACATATTAGACCAGGAGATAGCACTGCTTAGCCTACCTCAGTCCGACATCACATTGCTTGCCGGAGTCATTCAGTCATTTCACAACACCGTATTCGTATCTAGCGGAATCGATGGCATGATGCGCTACCCAAGCAGCTTGCCTCCGACTGACCAGGCACAACAAACCGCGCTCGATTTCACAGAGACACTACGGCCAGTGATCGAAACCGCCATGATCGGGCTACAACTGATTGCTCTGCGTGTTGGCGTATTGATTCTGGCGTTGCCCTTTTTAGTGTTGGTTACCGTTACGGCCATGGCCGATGGCTTTGTGGGCTGGTATTTACGTCGCACGGGCGGTGAGCGCGAATCTGGTTTTATCTATCACCGAGCTAAACGTGGGCTGGCGTGGTCATATCTTCTTCTCTGGCTCATCTATCTCGTCCCGCCTATTCCGCTAGATCCAAAATACCTCATTCCCCCTTTTTTGCTGGCTGTTGGCATCGCCACGCGGCTTCATATGGCATTTTTTAAGAAATTTCTTTGAAAACCACTCCATCACCCTCCCCCCGTCCACCCCGAAAAACACCCTGTAAATGAGACCTATAGAGGTGATTTTGCCAAGTATTACGCATGATGATCCACCACTACAATGGAGCAACGCTAGCCTATAAAGAACTTAAGAACAATTCACACTGGAAAGAAACCCACACCCTAATCTCAGATGACGTTAGCAGGTAATCACTAAGGATGACCAGTAACACCGACCACTTCTCTCGCATACTCCCAAGGCTCATCCGTCTGAGAGATGCCCCCTTTTATTTAGGGATGGACAGAAACCGCTTCAACGCTGAGGTCCGCCCAAACCTGCTTGAAATCCGTATTGGCGAACAGGGGATTGCCTTCGACCGACTTGATTTAGACGCCTGGGTGGATCATTATAAATCCAGCAACGGGCGCCCAAGTCAACTCACAGGAGATTTGACATGGGACGAAAAAGAACCGCTGGACTCTACAAACGCAATGAGGTCTGGCATATCGACAAACAAATCCGGGGTATCCGCATTTGTGAGAGCACTGGAGAAATCGAGCTCGCAAAAGCGGAAGAATACCTCTCAAAAAAAACGGAGGAAACCAGACAGGCAGCCATCTACGGAATAAGGCCGAAACGCATTTTTCGCTTAGCTGCCACAAAATACCTGAATGAAAGCCAGCACAAGCGCCGGATTGCTGATGAAGCGCTGCATCTTAAGCAATTGGACCCATTTACCGGGCATTTGTCCATCGAATCGGTTCATATTGGAACGCTGCAGCCTTTCATTGAAGCGCGACGAAAACAGGGAATAAAAACCAAGAGCATCAACCTCGCTTTAGGTGTAGTACGACACATCCTAAATCTGGCAGCCTCGGAATGGTTGGACGAGAACAACCTGACTTGGTTGCTATCACCACCCAAGATTAAGTTGTTAGCGGTAACAGATGCGCGAAAACCCTACCCGCTTTCCTGGGAAGAGCAGACGCGATTATTCCAAGAGTTGCCCACCCACTTGGCAAGGATGGTGCTGTTCAAGGTCAACACTGGAACTAGGGAAAAGGAAGTGTGTAACCTGCGCTGGGAATGGGAAGTGAACGTTCCCGAGCTAGATACCAGCGTATTCCTCATTCCAGAAGAGCGGGTGAAAAATGGCGAAGTGCGCTTAGTGGTACTCAACAAGGTGGCGAGGTCGGTGATTGAAAATGTTCGAGGCATACATCCTGATTATGTATTCACCTATCGTGGGCATCCAATCAATGTCATCAACAACAACGGATGGCAAAACGCAAGGAAGCGTGCAGCGCTCACTCAGGTACGTGTCCACGACCTCAAACATACGTTTGGACGTCGCTTACGAGCTGCAGGAGTAACATATGAAGACCGGCAAGATTTGCTAGGACATAAATCAGGAAGGATCACCACGCACTATTCAGGGGCCGAGTTACAAAGCTTGATTGAAGCCGCTGACAAGGTATGTGGAGATAACTCCCGCAAAAGTCCCGCACTCGTTTTGCTGAAACAAAAAACGGGCTAGAGAAAAATCTCTAACCCGTTGGTATTACACAGTATAAATGGCGCGCCCGGAAGGATTCGAACCTCCGACCGCCTGGTTCGTAGCCAGGTACTCTATCCAGCTGAGCTACGGGCGCACTCTGAGGTTGCGCATTATATGTGGTTTAGAAATTGTGTCAAGAAGAAGCTGAAGCTATTAAATTTATTATATAATTTTTTCTAATTTAATACTGAGCCTCTTCCAAAACACTAAAAAGCAGCGAATTTGTTAGCGTTTAATGGCTAAAAAAGTACCGGGTTCATTTTGGTAAAATAAGTTAGCAAAAACCACCAATAGAATCACTAGCCTTAGGAATCAGACACGGAAAAAAATTATCCCGCACATAGCAACATATACAAAGCCGCCTGTTCCCCATGATCTAGGAAGAGGTGGGCTAGTTAACAGAAAAACAGGTGCAATTGGTGCAAGTGCTAGCAGTTTCAAAACTCAAGGAACACGTTCCTGATACAAGCGGATACCCAGGGCGCCCGACTGAATCGAACCACTATTGCAAGAGCAAAAGTGCGCTGTTCAAACTCACCGTGATCTTAACTCTTTACGATAGCCATCATTCAAAATTAACAGGCATAAGAAACCCACCTGACAGTGGTTAATTGATATGGCGGAGAGAGAGGGATTCGAACCCTCGATGGAACTATAAATCCCATACTCCCTTAGCAGGGGAGCGCCTTCAGCCGCTCGGCCATCTCTCCATTTAGTTTACCCGGATAAACAGAACTTCATGCTCTAACCAAAGATCTTTTAGACCTTCGTTTCAAGGTGCGCATAGAGTACCAAGTTTTTGCCTTCGTGCCAAAAAAAAATGAGCCAAATGTAACATTTAACTCATTTTTTTCTATCTTTAAGGAATTACATGCATGTCAACACGCCGCCAGAAATTATGGTGACCAGTAATATCAACAGACACAGAAAATCTGGATTAAGCAGAACCCTCGTCGTCACTCTTCTCTTTTTGAATACGTTCGTAGATCTCTTCGCGATGAACGGTTACGTCTTTAGGTGCATTAACGCCGATTCGAACCTGATTGCCTCGTACTCCCAGGACAGTCACAGTCACTTCATCACCGATCATTAAGGTTTCACCCACACGCCTTGTCAAAATCAGCATTGCTGTCTCCTTACCAAAATACCTTTTAAATTTTTCTTATAAAAACAACCAGCTTCCTATAAATTTCTTATCGACCACCCTATGATTAACTATAGAACTTTTCCTTATTCCTGGTTTGTTATAACTTCCAATAAGTTAAGCATAACCAGACAAGGAGGCAATCCATCATTTACGCTAACTGATCCAACCCAAAAGCCTCATGCAAGGCTCTTACACTCAATTCCAGATATTTTTCGTCCACGACTACTGAAATCTTTATCTCTGATGTCGATATCATACGAATATTGACACCTTCTTTTGCCAACGTCTCAAACATAGTGCTTGCAATACCTGCGTGTGAGCGCATGCCTACACCAACAATCGACACTTTAACAATCTTTGTATCGCCCGTCACTTCTCGCGCACCAAGCTTATTGGCAGCCTCCTCCATAATCGCAAAGCTTTTATCAAAGTCATTACGATGTACGGTGAAGGTGAAATCAGTGGTGGAGTCTTCAGCAACATTCTGAATAATCATATCAAGCTCAATATTGCTACCTGCAATCGGGCCCAAAATCTTATGTGCAACGCCCGGCTGATCAGGCACGCCCAGAATCGTCACTTTTGCTTCATCACGATTAAACGCAATCCCCGAAATTAACGCCTGTTCCATCTCCGCTTCCTCAGCTGAAATCAATGTTCCTGTCACCTTATCTTCAAATGAAGACAACACTCGTAGTGGTACGCCATACTTGCTGGCAAGTTCTACTGAACGAATCTGCAGCACCTTGGCCCCCAGACTCGCCATTTCCAACATCTCTTCATAGGTAATATGATCGAGGCGACGCGCCTCAGGAACAACCCTGGGGTCTGTGGTATAAACACCATCAACATCTGTATAGATCTGACACTCATCAGCCTTCAGTGCAGCGGCCAATGCCACTGCCGAAGTATCTGAGCCTCCACGCCCTAGCGTTGTAATATTACCCTCGTCATCCACCCCCTGAAAGCCAGCTACCACCACCACACGCCCTTGCTTCAGGTCTTTACGAATACGTTCATCATCGATATCAATAATGCGCGCCTTGTTATGCACACTATCAGTACGAATATGCGCCTGATACCCAGTGTATGAGCGCACAGCACAGCCACGCTTTTCCAGCGCCATACTGAGTAGTGCAATCGTGACCTGCTCACCAGTCGACAACAACACATCCAGCTCACGCGGCACTGGCTGCTCCTGAATTGCTTTAGCCATCTCAACCAAGCGGTTGGTCTCGCCACTCATTGCCGACACAACAACCACGACATCATGACCATTTTCGCGCCAGGCCATCACTTTATCGGCGACAATTTCAATACGCTCGACAGTACCGACTGAGGTACCACCATATTTTTGTACAATTAAACTCATCTTGTTTCCGTTACCAAAGCAGCGCTATGCACTACGCTCCTCAATCCAGCCCTTCACCGATGCCAGTGCGGCATCAAGTCCAGCAGGCTCAGTACCGCCAGCCTGCGCCATGTCTGGACGACCACCACCTTTACCGCCAACCTGTTGGGCAACGTAATTCACCACGTCACCGGCCTTCAGCTGCTTGGTCAGGTCTGCGGTCACCCCTGCGGTTAGCGAAACCTTCTTACCCGCCACGGCCCCCAGCACCACCACCGCAGAACCAAGCTTATTTTTTAGCTGATCAACGGTATCACGCAACGTCTTTGCATCTGCCCCTTCAAGCTTCGCCGCCAACAGCTTGATGCCATTCACCTCAATCGCCTGCTCTGCCAGCTCTGAACCCTGATTGCTGGCAAGCTTGCCTTTAAGCTGTTCCAGCTCTTTTTCAAGCTTACGACTCTTATCAGCCAACTGCTGAACCTTATCTAACGTATCGTCTCGCCCACCTTTAACCAGCTCAGAGACAGATGAAAAGTTAAACGCTAGCTGCTCCAGCCACGCCACCGCATGTTCACCAGTCACCGCTTCAATGCGCCTGACACCCGCCGCACTGCCCGTCTCCAATATAATTTTAAACAAACCGATGTCGCCTGTGCGCTCGGCATGAATACCACCACACAGCTCGGTTGAAAACTCACCAATGCTCAGCACACGAACTTCTTCGGTGTATTTCTCACCAAACAGCGCCATTGCACCCGCTTCTACTGCATCGTCATAGTTCATTAATCGCGTTTGAACCGCATTATTGGCGCGCACCTCAGCATTGACGATACGTTCAATCTCACTCATCTGTTTTTTAGTCACCGGCTCAAAATGCGAAAAATCAAACCGAAGACGATCCGCCTCGACCAAGGATCCCTTCTGCGTCACATGCTCGCCCAACACCTGGCGCAATGCTGCGTGCAATAAATGAGTGGCGGAGTGATTCAGAATAATCGATTGGCGACGCGCCTGATCGACATCGGCAGTCAACGACATACCCACCTTAATTTCACCTGCGGTAACCTTACCGATGTGGCCATTCACACCACTCAACTTACGCGTATCAGCCACCACAAACTCAACACTGGCAGCAGAGAGAGAACCTTGATCACCCGCCTGACCACCTGATTCGGCGTAAAAAGGTGTTTTATCGAGGATAACCATCCCTTTCTGTCCAGCACTTAAGCTATCGACCTGCGATTCACCGCTAATCAGCGCCACCACCTTCGCCTGCCCATCAACATACTCATAACCGATAAATTCTGACGCGACATCGACTTCAACAGAAGCTGAATAATCTACCCCGAACTGACTCGCAGAACGGGCCCTCTCACGCTGCACTTCCATCTCACGTTCGAAACCAGCATCATCGATAGCCAGGCCACGTTCGCGTGCGATGTCAGCGGTAAGATCAGCTGGAAAGCCGTAAGTATCATAAAGCTTGAAGGCAGTCGCGCCCGGAATCTCTTTTCCTTTTAAATCTGCAATCGCGGATTCAAGAATTTTCATCCCCTGATCAAGTGTCTCAGCAAAGCGCTCTTCTTCCAGTTTCAACACCTTTTCAATCTGTGACTGTGCCTTGGCTAATTCGGGATAGGCGCCCCCCATCTCACTCACCAATGGTGCCACCAGTTTAAAATAGAAGGTCTCGCTCACACCCAGTTTGTAGGCGTGGCGAATGGCACGACGAATCACTCGGCGCAATACATAACCACGCCCTTCATTCGACGGCACCACTCCATCAACGATTAAAAAGGAACATGAACGAATGTGATCTGCGATCACGCGCAATGAATTATTTTCGAGATCAGTTGTATTAGTAACCCTGGCAATCGCCTTGATCAGATTCGCAAACAAATCAATTTCGTAATTACTATGCACACCTTGTATCACCGCGGCGAGGCGCTCCAGTCCCATGCCGGTATCAACCGATGGTTTCGGAAGTTTTGACATGGCACCACTGGCACTGCGGTTGTATTGCATAAAAACCAGATTCCAGATTTCGATATAGCGATCACCGTCTTCATCTGGACTGCCCGGCGGGCCACCCGCGACATCGGCACCGTGATCATAAAAGATCTCGGTACAGGGGCCACACGGCCCAGTGTCACCCATCGACCAAAAATTATCGCTTTCGTAGCGTTTGCCACCCGGCTTATCGCCGATACGAATCAGCTGCTCAGGGACTATACCTATCTCATCCATCCAAATTGTAGCCGCTTCATCATCTTCATCATAGACCGTGACCCACAGACGCTCTTTAGGCAGTCCAAGATCCTGGATCAGGAATTCCCACGCGAAACAGATCGCATCGTGTTTGAAATAATCACCAAAGCTGAAATTACCCAGCATCTCAAAAAAGGTGTGATGGCGCGCGGTGTAACCAACGTTTTCAAGGTCGTTATGCTTACCACCGGCTCGTACACAGCGCTGCGAGCTGGTCGCACGCACATACGGGCGCGTTTCCTGCCCCAGAAAGGTCTCTTTAAACTGCACCATACCGGCATTGGTAAAAAGCAATGTCGGATCATTACCAGGCACAAGTGGGCTACTCGCCACTATTTCATGTCCCTGCCGGGCAAAATAGTCGAGAAACCTCCGTCTTAAAGCTGCTGTTGATGTCATCAGGGTAATTACACTTTAAAAAAATGACTCACGGACGGCAATTCTGTTGGTAGCCCGATCCATTTCCAAGTCGATTATTGTTATTCTGTTGTTTTTATATTGTCTTAAATAGTTTTTTAACACATTTTCCGGTGAGAGTATAAACCTAATTAAAGTCTTTAAATATATCTTTTATCTGATCCGAGGTGAAACCGCGATATTGCAGGAACTGCAACTGCTTTGCACGCATTTTCATATCCTCGGGAAATTCACCACCAAACCGCTTTTGCCACACATTCCTGGCCGTTTCGCTCCAACATCGATCCTGAAAATCGACATGTGCAACAACCAATTCACTCGCCACGCCGCGCTGACGCAGCTCTTCACATATTCGCACTGGGCCAAAGCCCCTGTTCATCCGAAATCGTACATAACTCTCGGCATAACGCGCATCGCTAAGCAACCCATCGTCGACCAACTGAGCAAGCGCTTCGCAAACAAAAACCTTGTCAAAGCCCTTTTCAATCAACTTCCGGTTCAGCTCGGCAACCGCATGCTCACGCCTGGAAAGTAGATCCATCGCACGCTTACGCGCGCCCAGGACATTATTATTAGCATCGTCCTGAGCATTATCTCGCGAGTTTCGTTTTTGAATCAGCCCTTCGCCTCTGACTCATCCGCGCCGGCACCCTCAATCACCTCGCCAGCCACTGGCAGCAAGCGTGCGCGGATTGCACTTTCAATCTCCTCCGCGGTTTCTGGATGCTCTTTCAGGTAGTTACGGACATTTTCTTTGCCCTGGCCGACACGGTCACCATTATAGCTGTACCAGGCGCCCGCCTTATCAACCAGCCCCTCTTTCACACCCAGCGAGATAATCTCACCTTCACGCGACACACCTTCGCCATAAAGGATTTCAAACTCAACCTGCTTGAAGGGAGGGGCCACTTTATTTTTGACCACTTTGACGCGGGTCTCGTTACCAACCACCTCGTCACCCTTCTTGATCGCACCGGTACGGCGGATATCCAAACGCACAGAGGCGTAAAACTTCAGTGCATTACCACCGGTGGTGGTTTCAGGGTTACCAAACATCACACCGATTTTCATGCGAATCTGGTTAATAAAGATCACCAGCGTATTTGAGCGCTTGATATTACCGGTCAATTTACGCAGTGCCTGAGACATCAAGCGTGCCTGTAGCCCCATGTGAGAATCACCCATATCACCTTCGATTTCAGCTTTTGGTGTCAGTGCAGCCACCGAATCGATTACGATCACATCAACCGCACTTGAACGTACCAGCATATCGGTGATTTCGAGCGCCTGTTCACCGGTATCAGGCTGGGAGACCAGCAAGTCATCAATATTCACGCCCAATTTGCCCGCATAAATGGGGTCAAGTGCATGTTCAGCATCCACAAATGCCGCAGTACCACCCGCCTTTTGCGCCTCAGCAACCACCTGTAGTGCCAGCGTCGTCTTACCTGAAGATTCTGGGCCGTAGATCTCGACCACTCGACCTTTGGGTAGTCCGCCGATTCCCAGCGCGACATCCAATCCCAGAGAACCCGTCGAGATTGCCTCAATACCCGGTGCGACGCCATCGTCACCCATGCGCATCACTGAACCTTTGCCAAATTGTCGTTCAATCTGGCCTAATGCCGCGTCCAGTGCCTTTTGCTTATTTGCATCCATCGTATTGAGCCCCTCTACTAAATCTATCTATCAAAAATACTAAACTTCGCCACTTCTACTGATCTCCAACCAGGCCATCAGTGAATATTGGCGCAAATTATCACATAGATATCAGCACCATCCTAGCGCTGTTTTTACCGACAGAAAGTCAGCTCATAAAAACAAAAACCGCCTAAAACACACGGTCACTATCGAACGATTATCATGCATTAAAGAATATACAATACACCCTGCAATCCATGCGCAACTGCCTGCTCACGAATAGAGCCTCGATCACCTTCAAAAACAATTAGTTCAGAAGAGAAGTCAATGCTATTTAGAGCCCATGAAAAGCACACCGTACCAACAGGTTTATCCAATGACCCACCACCGGGCCCTGCGATACCACTAATTGCCAACGACATCTGAGCTGCGCTACGAGTCAGCGCACCCTGCGCCATCGCCTCCACTACCGCTAATGAAACGGCACCGTGGTGTAAAATAAGGCTACTATCAACACCCAGCATCTCCTGTTTGGAGAGATTGCTATAAGTCACAAAGCCTCGTTCAAACCAGTTAGCACTTCCCGGCAGCGATGTTAAGGCGTACGCCACCCCTCCACCCGTGCAGGACTCAGCCACGGCCAGCATCAATTTTCGTGTTAACAGCTCATCCGCAATCTGTTCAACAGTCTGCGCTATCTCATCATTCAACTCACCATCTCCTTAAATTTACAATCATCTTAAAACGCTTGCTTGCCGCTTTTGCCATCGCGTATCCTTACGCCCGCAGCTTCCACACTCCACTTTCAATCTGTATTAACACAAAAAGAAGAATTACCGTGCGCTATTTAAATCACATTTCGATCCTGCTGCAATATATCCTGCCACATCATTTTTTGACCTGGTGTGTCCGCGGCATCACGCGCATTCGTTTTGCTCCCTTTAAAAATGGCGCAATCAAGCTTTTTATTCGCGCGTTCAAAGTAGACATGAGCATAGCCCAGGAAGAAAACCCCTGTGCCTACCTCGATTTCAACAGTTTCTTTACTCGCTCACTAAAGCCCAGTGCACGTCTAGTCAGCAACGCACCAGGAGAGATCGCCTGCCCGGTAGATGGCGCCATTAGTCAGCTCGGCGAGATCAGCAGTGATGGCCGCATCTTCCAGGCCAAAAACCACGATTACTCACTGGAAGAGCTGCTCGGTGGATCGAAAGAGATGGCCGCACTATTCAAAAATGGCTCTTTTGCCACGATTTACCTGTCACCAAAAGATTATCATCGTATTCATATGCCGTTGGAGGGCAAACTGCAGGAGATGGTTTATATCCCTGGGCGCCTCTTTAGCGTCAGTAAATTCGCCAGCGAACAGGTGCCACGCCTCTTTGCACGTAACGAACGCCTGGTAAACCTGTTTGAAACAGAGGCAGGCCCGATGGCAATGATCATGGTCGGCGCACTCAATGTAGCAGGAATGGAAACCGTCTGGGCTGGCAACATTCCTGACAAAGTTAACTGGGAGATTAAAAAATGGAATTACAGGGATAACATAACTGAAAAGGAGATCGAGCTAGCCCATGGCGCTGAGATGGGGCGCTTTAATATGGGATCTACCGTTATACTCTTATATGCCAGAAACCGAATTAAATGGAGTGAGTCGATTGCAGCAGAGTGCCCCGTCCAGATGGGGCAACAGCTTGCGTCTACTCTGCAAAAAAGCTAGTGAGTACGCTTTACAGCATCACCCGGCTCAGTATCAGCGGGTAACTGTCCCTGCACATAGCGCAGCACTTCCTGCAGCGAACGAAATGTTCCTGCATCAAAATCACAAAACATCATTCCAAGACCACTGTCACTGGCACGCGCAACAGTCGCGCGAATTCGATGCTTTGTATCCAGTCCTGACGCGCTAACCTTAAACTTCAGCTCAACCACGGTATCTCGAGGAAATGCTTTTTTTATTTCGAGAAACAAGCCACCCATACCAATGTCTCTCACTTTACATCCAGTGACTATTTCCCCATGAAAGGAAAGATCGATATCCAGGTTGGCTCGCGTTCGCGGGCTCCATCTTTGCTCCATATCACTCCTCCAGTTTTTTAATTATCTGCAATAAAACATCAAGCACACCATAGGTGTTATAAGCAAAATTCGCGCCACCCCCCTAAAAAACCTCTAACCATCCTTAAATAACAAACAGTTAACTAAGTATTTTCTAGTAAAGATAACAACTTAATATAACTACACCACAACCAACTGTAATAAAAACTGACAATCAAACCAGGCACATAGTTATATCTAGCCCTCTATGCATTTGCAACTGTAAAAATCACCACTCCACTAATTGAATCACACCCCGCCGCGAGCATTAACAATCGATCAAAACCAAGTGCAACGCCCGCTGATGCAGGCAATCCTGAATCAAGCGCCGCCCTTAATCGATGGTTTAACTCACTTCTCAAATGCCGCTCGGCTTTTCGCTGAAGCGCGTCACTTTCAAAACGTCGCAGAAATTCACGACCATCACACAATTCATGATAACCATTCGCAAGTTCAACGCCGGCGATATAGAGCTCAAAACGCTCCGCCAACGCCACTTCACCAGGCCTTACTTTTGCCAATGCCGCTTGCGAAGCCGGGTAATCATAAATGAAGAGAGGAACGGTCTGCCCAAGATGCGGCTCTATTAAGTGACTCATCAATAGATCAAGCCAACCATCACGTCCGATATCTGCTTCATTGAGACCGGTAGAAATCCCTGCATCACTCGCGCAACGCACCAAATCATCAAGCGAAGCACGATGCGGATCCAGCCCCAGATAACATTCAAAGAGCGCCTGATAAGTGACCCGCTCAAACTCGCAGTCAAGACCGAGCAGCGTTTGAACCAGTGTCTCAACCTCATCCATTAACGCAAAGTGATCATAGTCGACACGATACCACTCCAGCATGGTAAATTCCGGATTATGGCGCGCGCCATACTCGCCGTCACGAAAGGCCTTGCAGATTTGGTAAATAGAGCCACTGCCCGCCGCTAAAAGGCGCTTCATGGCTGCCTCAGGTGAGGTTTGCAGATAAAGCTGCGTATCAGCAGCTAGCCCTGAACCGTTATAGCAAGTAGAAAAACTTTGCAGTTGAGGGTCACTAACCGTCGCTACCGAGAGCAGTGGCGTTTCAACTTCCAATACATCGCGCGCGGCAAAGAACTGCCGGGTCTTCGCCAGCAGTTCCGCACGCAAACGGATATTTTCGATCGGGGCCGTTGGCCGCCAATCATCGCACAACATTAATTCTTGACGCGGGAGACATACTCTCCAGTGCGAGTATCCACCTTCAACACATCATCGATATTCACAAACAGCGGCACACGCACTACCGCGCCCGTTTCGAGTGTCGCAGGCTTGCCACCGCCACCCGAGGTATCACCACGCACTCCAGGATCAGTATCGGTCACCGCCAGCTCAACAAAATTAGGTGCGGCAACAGAAAGCGGCACACCATCCCATAAGGTTACCAGGCACTCTTCCTGCCCTTTAAGCCACTTGGCCGTCTCGGCCATCGCCGCTTCACTCACAGCATGCTGCTCAAAACTGGCTGGCTCCATAAAGTGCCACTGCTCACCATCTGAATAGAGAAACTGCATTTCGGTATCCATCACATCAGCCGCTTCGACCGACTCACCCGACTTATAGGTACGCTCATAAACCTTGCCGCTCTTCAGGTTGCGCAACTTAACACGGCAAAAGGCCTGCCCTTTACCTGGCTTAACAAATTCATTTTCGATAATCGAACAGGGATCGCCATCGATCATCAATTTCAGGCCCCCCCTGAACTCATTGGTGCTATATGTCGCCATATTAAATTCAGTCTCTTAAAATAAACATAAACGCGCTATTGTATACAACAATCCTTTACCAATAAAACTCAACTGCTCTAAACTTGCAAAATGAACCCAATATTCGCCATTTCACCGCAAAACCACACCAATTCAGCCCAACCGTGGCAACAGGCACTCGCGAGTGCAATCCGTACCCCCAAGGAACTATTGTCCGCGCTCGAATTAAGCATTGAGCAGCTACCCACCATATTTAACGGGGGTGATAAATTTCCACTGCGGGTTCCACACAGCTTTGTCTCAAGGATGAAAAAAGGAGATCCCAACGACCCACTGCTACGTCAGGTACTGCCACTAGCTGAAGAAAACAGTCTCGCCCAAGGATACCTCACCGACCCGGTAGGCGACCTAAACGCCAGCGAGACTCCCGGCCTGCTACACAAATATCACGGCCGCGCATTGCTCATTACCACCAGCGCATGTGCCATCCACTGCCGCTACTGTTTCAGGCGTCACTTTCCCTATACTCAGCAAAATGCCGCGAGCAATGAATGGGGCGAAGCACTCAACCACCTGACCCAGGAAAAATCAATCAGTGAAGTGATACTCAGTGGTGGCGACCCACTCGCGCTTAGTGACCAGCGCCTCGCCACATTGCTCGAACGACTAGCGCAAGTCCCACACCTCAAGCGCCTGCGCATCCACACCCGCCTGCCAGTTGTAATACCGCAACGCATCACAGACTCACTCATCTCCTTGATTGCTAATTGCAAACTTATCCCCGTCATTGTCATCCATGTCAATCACCCCAACGAGATCGACAACGAGCTGCGCGCAGCACTCAAAAGGCTTAAAACCATTCCTAAAGTCACACTGTTAAATCAGAGCGTTTTACTGCGCGGAGTCAATGATGATAGCGAGACATTGATCGCTCTTAGCGAAGCACTCTTTACCAGTGGCGTATTACCCTACTATCTACATCTACTGGATAAGACACAGGGCACCTCACATTTTGACCTGCCCGCAACGCATGCAATTAGCCTATTAAAGGAAGTACACGCAAAATTACCAGGATATCTCGTACCACGTCTCGCTCAAGAAGAAGCCGGAGCCCAGGGAAAAACCCTAATTATTCCCGATTGTATAAAGAAAACCCAATAACAAACGATACCATTTAAAAACCTTTAGGCTCATTAGCAAGGACAAATAGTGAACAGTAGTAACCAAATAACTGACAACACTACGCTGCCATTAAGACTCCTTATAGTCGGTGGCACGGACAAGGTCATCACACAATGCGAGCCACTGCTTCGCAGCATTGACGCAGCCTTCAGCCTTGAAAAGTCAACCACACGGGCAACATTAACACGCGCACTTAGCAATCAAAGGTGGGATTTAATCCTGATCTGCCCACCACTCAAAACACTTGATACAACACAGGTGATGGCATTAATGGCAGAACATAAGATAGATGCTACTCCCTTGATGTTATCTGAAGCACTTGCCGATGAGGTTGCGCTACGCGGCCTGCGCGATGGCGCATATAACACGCTATCGCTGCAACACCACGAACACTTCCAGATGATTTTACGGCGAGAAATCAAAGAATTAGAGAATCGTCGCCAACTCTCTAAATTACAAACCGAAAAAAAATCTTCCAACACACAAACCACCAGCCCTGATGGCAACAAAAAGGACCTGCTAACCAATCTCTACACACAGCAATATTTCACTTCAGGTTTGGTGGAAATTTTCAAAAAAACACCGCCGGACAGCCACATTCAACATGGCATGCTCATGATCAACCTGGACGAAATCGATACCATTCGCCAGCAGGTCGGTGTCGCTGCAGCCGATATCATCATCGCCGAAATAGCCGGCTGTGTACGTGACTACATCCCCACCTACTACCCAATCGCCCGTTTTGATGACCACCGATTTTCGGTGTTAATTCAGAAAACAACCCTCAACAAAATAGAGTCTATCGCCAATACCATGTGTAAAAAGGTTGCGGATTACACGATCAATGTTTCAGGCAGTGAGATCCCCAAAGTAACCTGTAGCATCGGTATCGCACTTACCGACAATGACACATACGCTGCGCCGCACCTCATTAAGATGGCACAGACTGCATCCGAAGCAGCATCTGCCGCAGGCGGCAATCAATCTCATCTGTTCGATCCACAATGTGAAGAGCAGTATGGCGTCGTCATTGAGCAGCCGATGGAAAGGCAAATTCGTCAAGCACTTAAAGAAGACCGCTTCACACTGCTCTACTTGCCTATTGTCAGCCTGAAATCAAACACCGCAGAAAACTATGAGCTGCTGCTGCGTATGCTTGATGACAACAACGAAGTGATATTACCAGGCGATTTCATGCCCATTGCATCACAAATGGGGCTAATGCCCAGCATTGATCGCTGGGTCACACACAATGCATTAACTGAACTGAGCAACCGTCGGCGTGATGGCAAAGATACTAGCTTTTTCGTAAAACTGGATCACGCCACACTAAGTGATGATGACTTTCATCCCTGGCTTGGCAAGCAACTACGTGAAAACAAGGTGCCCGGCGATGTACTGGTATTTGAGATCAGCGAACGCTCTGACCTTAAGGCCCCCACAGAGGTCACTCGATTTATGCAGCAATTAAAAACTCTGCATTGCCGCTGTGCGCTCGATCATTTTGGTGATAACGAAGCATCCCTTAAACGGCTGGAGCGGCTACCGCTCGACTTTATCAAGATCGACCGCAGCTTGATTCAGCGCATTAACACAGACCCGAAGATACAGGAAAAAGTAAAGCTACTGGTTAAAAGCGCGCACGATAAAGAACAAAAAGGCATTGCCGAATTTGTACAAGATGCCCGCACATTAAGTGCACTATGGTCATGTGGTATGGACTACATTCAAGGCTATTTTCTACAACCCCCCGACGACACGATGTATTACGATTTCACCGACGAGAACTAGGAGGCTGTCCGATTCAACGCCGAGATCACCGCCTTTAACGATGCACTCACCGTATCGTGATCAAACGCCACACCAGCAAAGCGTTGCCCTGCTATTTCCAGCTGCACATAAGCGATCGCCTCGGCACCGGTACCTTCTTCAATCGCATGCTCGCTATAGTCAATAACTGACAGCGACTGCCCGCTGTAGAGCTGCCATGCATCAACAAATGCAGAGATTACCCCTTCGCCCGCACCCGTTACCAAACGTTCTTTGCCATCGGCCACGATGCGCAGTTCAAGTGTGTCACACGAACCGTTACTTTCAAGTTGATAGCCACTCAAGGCAACCGGTGCATTATCCTTTATAAAGTGATCCGTGAAAATTTGATAGATCGTCGCACCATCGACCACGCCACCACATGCCTCACTCTCCTTTTGCACCTGCTGTGCTAACTCAGCCTGCATCCAACGCGGCAGACTCAAGCCATAGTCACGCTCCAGTACAAAGGCGACACCGCCCTTACCGGACTGACTATTCACACGGATGATCGCCTGATAGTCACGCCCCAGGTCTTCCGGGTCGATTGGTAAATAAGCGACCTGCCACGGTGCATCTTCCTGTTGCTGTTTTAAACATTTCCGAATCGCATCCTGATGGCTGCCTGAGAAAGCAGTATAGACCAATTCACCCACCCACGGATGACGCGGGTTGACTGGGATCTGCGTGCATTCCGTTACGACTCGAACCATCTCATCCGGGTTAGAGAGGTCTAGCTCGGGATCGATCCCCTGGCTATAAAGATTCATCGCCATGGTGATCACATCCATATTACCGGTGCGTTCACCATTGCCCATCAAGGTCCCTTCGACGCGATCAGCACCCGCCATCAAACCCAGTTCTGCAGCGGCAACGGCACAGCCGCGATCGTTATGGGTATGCAATGAAACGATGATGCTGTCACGTCGGCTAATATGGGTGCAGAAATATTCCACCTGATCGGCAAAAATATTAGGCGTACCCGACTCAACCGTTGCGGGTAGATTAATGATGCACTTCTGTTGCGGCGTCGGCTGCCACACATTGATCACTGCCTCACAGATCTCCACCGCATAGTCCATCTCGGTAGTGGTAAAGCTCTCGGGCGAATACTGGAACTGCCACTCACTCCCGGGATGCTTCGCCGCTTCACGCTTAACCCACTGCGCACCTTGCACGGCGATATTGGTCACCCCCTTGCAATCCATCAAAAACACCTGCTCACGCTGAATAGTGGAGGTTGAGTTATAGACATGCACAATCGCTTGCTTCACGCCCTGTAACGCCTCAAAGGTTTTAATGATCAATGCCTCTCGTGCCTGCACCAACACCTGTACCTGTACATCCGCGGGGATTTGGTCCTCTTCAATCAACCAACGGGCAAAGTCATAATCGGCCTGACTGGCCGCCGGAAAACCGATCTCGATCTGCTTAAAACCCAGCTTCAACAACTGCGCCCACAGGGTACGCTTCTGCGCCACGTTCATCGGCTCAACCAGTGCCTGATTACCATCGCGCAGATCAACACTGCTCCAGATTGGTGCCTTCTCAATGCGCCGACTGGGCCACTGGCGATTGGTAATCGCGACGGAAGGCGCTGGACGATATTTACGGTGATCAAAGCTTCTCACTCTAAAACTCCTGTTGTTTGTACCGCGCCCTGTAGCAAAGAAAGAGCAGCGACACTAAGTTAATGACAGAAGCATGATAAACCAAACGACACCCCATTAAATTGCTATTATTGCCGATAAAAGCAAAAAAATAGCAATTAATAATCAAATAAGTATAATTTATCACAATATACTGTCAAAACTTGAGATTCAGGATTTTAGTGTGCGTCATATTCATTGCAAGGCAAGGCGAAATGATGAGTCATAGCCGGACGATTGCGAGGCATTTCAACGCTGCCATGGAATGAAGAGCGTGTGCAATAAAACCTGAATCTCAATCGCCACAGGTATACACTCCTAAATCAGGATAAACTGGCGTATTACCATGTCACTAGACCGCTACGATAGACACATTCTTCAGGTTCTTCAAAAAGAGGGCCACATCAGTAACCAGACGCTGGCTGAACGCATCGGGCTTTCGCCCTCCCCCTGCCTGCGCCGAGTAAAGGCACTTGAAGAAAACGGCATCATTGAAGGCTACCGTGCCATCGTCAATGCAAAACAACTTGGACTAACATTGATGGCGCTGATCCATATCTCGGTGGATCAACACACACCGGAACGTTTTGCCAACTTTGAGTCGAAGATAAATGAATTAAACGAAGTACTTGAGTGCCTGCTGATTACCGGCCAGTCAGCCGATTATCAGCTCAAGGTCATCGTGAAAGATATGGATGCATTCCAGGCATTGCTACTCAATAAGATCACCCGTATCGAGGGGGTAAGTGGCGTCCATTCCAGCTTTGTTTTACGCCGCATCGTGGACAGAACAGCAGTGCCCATTACTGAATAAAACAAAGTGAAACCTTTGCATGATTGTTCTTTTGTCCGCTGACGGTATTAAAAGCGTTCTCAGTCGGTCATTCATCGTTATAAACTCCCTCATAGGGTGGATATTACTAACCGCCTTTATACTATTTCTTATTACGTCGAGTAGTGAATTTCTTAAAACGCTTACGCTTATCCTGCTGATGCTCAGTCAGTACATTTTTACGCCCTTTATAAGGGTTATCACTGGTTCTGAATTCAATCTTGATCGGCGTGCCTTCAAGTTTCAATTGCTTACGAAAGGTCTTCTCAAGATAACGCACGTAGCTATCTGGAATATTTTCAGTTTGATTACCATGGATCACGATCCGCGGTGGACGATGCCCGCCCTGGTGCGCGTAGCGTAGTTTAATCCGACGCATATGCACAGCCGGCGGTGGATGGGCAGCAACAGCCTCAGCAAGAATGCGCGTCAGTTGCGGTGTTGATAGTGCCATCTGTGCAGAATGATATGCACGCTCAACCGACTTAAACAGCTCATTAACACCCCGCCCTTTCAGTGCTGAAATAAAATGTATTTCAGCAAAATCGATAAAGGAGAGACGACGCTGCAACTCATCTTTAACACGCTGTTGATCGTATTCATCCATGCCGTCCCATTTATTGATCGCTATTACCAGTGCTTTACCACTTTCCAGCACATAGCCGAGAATTTTAGTGTCCTGCTCTGAAATACCACCAGCGTGTGCATCAATCACGAGAATCGCAACATCTGCCTCACTAATCGCCTGTAGTGCTTTAATCGAACTAAACTTTTCAACCATCTCACTGACACGACTACGACGACGCATACCGGCGGTGTCGATCAATACATAATCTTGTTTACCACGTTGAAACGGAATGCGAATGCTATCGCGAGTAGTGCCAGGGCGATCAAATGCAAGCACACGATCTTCTTTCAGAATGCGATTAACTAGTGTGGACTTACCGACGTTGGGACGCCCGGAAATCGCAATTTTAATACTACGCGGACCATCTTCATCCTCTTCCTCAGGCTCTTCAGTGTTAAGCATATGTGCGAATACTTCCGTCATCATGTCCGACACACCTTCCCCATGCGCGGCAGAGATCACGACCGTGTTTGCATAAGCCAACTCATAAAATTCACTACTCACCAGCTCTACATCACGCCCCTCAGCCTTGTTGACCACCAGCATCAACGGTTTACCAGTACGACGAAGACGACCAGCAATAGTCTTATCGCCGGCAGAGAGGCCGGCACGTCCATCCACCAGAAAAAGCACCGCATCGGCCTCATCAATCGCCACCATCGCCTGATCCATCATCAAACCATCGATCCCTTTTTTCGAGTCACCTAAACCACCGGTATCAACGACAATATAGGGATGTGGTCCCATCTTACCTTCGCCATAGTTACGATCACGGGTTAAACCCGGTTGATCTGCCACCAGCGCATCGCGCGTTCGCGTCAGGCGATTAAAGAGCGTTGACTTACCCACATTTGGCAAACCAACCAATGCAATAACAGGTTTCACGGAACGTCCATCCGTAGTGCGGTAATAGCACCCAGATGACTGACTGAATAGAGGATATCGTTAATCACGAGCGGTCGTTCCATCACCGCAGCATCATCGACAATACGACGCATCACAAAGCTACCATCTTCTGTCGATAGCCAGTGCAGGTAGCCTGCAAAGTCACCCACCACAATCTTACCGTTATGAATAACAGGCGCGCTAATATCACGCCTCATCAGTTTATCCTGTCGCCACAATGTTGCGCCGGTACGTCGATCTAACGCCATCACCTGACCGTCATCATCACTAATAAAAAGCTGCTGCTCATTGAGCGTAATACCACTGTGTGAAGAGAATTCACGCACCCAGATAATACGCCTCGAAGTCACATCAAGTGCGATTAAGCGCCCCTGAAAAGCAACCGCATATAAAATACCGTCGCCATAGGCCAGCTCTGCATCCACATCAACCAGTCGTTCCAGCTCTGAACGTCCTTTGGCTATTGCGACCACTTTCTCCCATAGCAACTTACCATTACTCACCGTGAGTGCTGCGACCTTGCCATTTGAAAAGCCAGCAAAGACCTTATCACCCACGATCAATGGCGCGCCGACACCACGCAGGCTCAACGACGGAACAATCGTCTCGTAAACCCACAGACGCTCACCACTCTGTGCATTGAGGCCAAACATCTTGCCATCATTAGTACGCACCACAATCACACCCTGTGAAACTTGCGGCGCACTCATTACCTCACTGGAAAGCTCACTACGCCACAACATCGAGCCATCTTTGCCTGACAACGCTAACAGCTCACCTTTGCGCGTGCCCAGCAATAGATAACCATCACCACTTCCGGCAGCCCCCGTTAAAGCCACTTCAGTTTCAACATTCCACTGGCGACAACCACATTCAGCATCTAATGCTTGCACACGACCACGTGGATGAGCGATAAACAACTGTTGACCTTCCACCACAATGGCAGGTGAACCCTCCCACGCATCCACACGCGACTGTGGCTGCCTGTACCAGACAGGCACAGTGCTAGCCACTGGTTCGAAACGTTCAAGTGGCATCGGATGTGACTCATGCGTTAATGCGCCGCTACAGCCGGCCAGTGATAAAAGCGCGAGTACCGGCAACCACAGGCGAGCAACACTCAATACAACAGAACCTCTCATGATTGCTATACGCCCTCACCACCGAGGTCATCAAGCTTCATCTGCAACAAACTGTTATCCCCTTTATCATTCGCCTTCAACGCCTTTTCATAGGCACTCCGTGCCTGGCTTAATTGAGATAATGAGGCGTAAATATCACCTTTCAATTCTTCGTAAAGCGGAAGATACTCACCCGCTACAACCGTATTAATCAGTGACAAAGCATCATCAGCATTGCCCTCAGCCAACATCACTGACGCCATACGAATACGAGCCATATGGATAAACTCGGCCTGCTTACTGTTATCCAGTACCCACTGCAAACGAGAGCGAGCCGATAAAAGATCACCTTCATCGACCTTAAGTTTTGCAATCGCAAACGCTGACAACACCGCATAGGGAGTATCTGAAAAGTTATTAATGATGTGATCACCACGCGTCATTACTGCATCGCTACGTGATTGCTGCAGGTCATCCTGCAGTTGTGAGAATTCCAGTGATGCATTTTGGCTTTGTGTCTCATTGTACTGCAGCCAGTAATTACCACCAATCAAGGCACCAAAACCAAGCACCAGCCCAACCACAACTGATGTGCCACTCTCTTTCCACCACTTTTTAAGTGACTCAATCTGTTCTTCTTCAGTTGTATTAGCTACCACGTCGACACCCTCTAAATTTATGTTTATTGGTGATTTTTTCTATTACCCGCATACCGTACGATTTAATCAGACGATAAAAAATTCCTTTAGATGCTGTACCAGCACATCAAAACATAGTGATGTTTGCGGTTTGCCATCACGCAGATACTTGACCGTGACCTGCTGCTGTGCAATCTCATCTTCGCCCAAAATTAACACCAGCTTAGCACCACTTTTGTCCGCTTTCTTCATCTGATTCTTAAAACTGCCACCACCACAATGACTACGCAGTCGTAATGCGGGCAATGCACTTCTTAACTGCTCAGCCAATTTTAACCCTTGTGACACCGCTGCATCACCTGCCAGGACAAAATAGGCATGAGGTGCCGATTCCGGTACCACTAGCGCTCGATCTTCAATCAACGCCACCAGACGCTCCATCCCCATCGCAAAACCGATTGCAGGCGTCGCCTTACCGCCAAGTTGCTCAACTAACCCATCGTAACGTCCACCCGCACAAACGGTTCCCTGAGCACCAAGATCAGTCGTGACCCACTCAAAGACCGTCTTTTGATAATAGTCGAGACCTCGAACAAGCCTTGGGTTAACGTGGTATTCAATCCCCACCCCATCAAGCAGTGCCTTCAACGTTTCGAAGTGCTGACTAGACTCATCATCAAGATAATCCAGCAACTGCGGCGCACCTTCAATCATCTCTTGCATAGTAGGATTTTTACTATCAAGAATACGCAGTGGGTTTTTTTCCAAGCGCAACACACTCTCTTCGTCGAGCACATCACGGTGTTGCTCCAGGTATTTGATCAACTTTTCACGATGAGCAGCACGTGCAACCGGCGCACCTAGCGTATTAATCTGTAACTCCAGCCTCTCAAGCCCCAGCAGTTTCCACAGGCGAGCGGTCATCATGATCAGTTCAGCATCAATATCAGGCCCATCCAAGCCATAGACCTCAACACCCGTCTGATGAAACTGACGATAACGCCCCTTTTGGGGACGCTCATGGCGAAACATTGGCCCGCTGTACCACAGACGTTGAATCTGGTTATATAGCAAACCATTTTCAATCCCGGCCCGCACACAACAGGCGGTTCCTTCCGGACGCAAAGTCAGGCTATCCCCATTACGATCCTCAAAGGTGTACATCTCTTTGGCAACGATGTCCGTCACTTCACCGATAGTACGCACAAATAGCTCTGTCTTTTCGACAATCGGCATACGAATTTCATCATAGCCATAGCCCTGCACCACTTGGCGTATACACGCCTCAAGATGCTGCCAAAGCGGGCTCTGCTGCGGCACAATGTCGTGCATACCACGCACTACCTTTATACTCTTGGACAAGGTTGTTCCTACACTATTCGAGTTAACTGGACAGATAAATATAAATAGCGTCTAGCTACGTTTCAATTCCTGCAACGGAATCACAACATCACCATTGTCATCAACGACCGATGTTTTACGCTGCGCGATCTGCTCACGCACATGACGCTCAATCTCATCAACCAAAGCCTCATTATCTAGTTTTTGGCTCGGTTTACCACCCACATACAACAAGTTTGGCGATCCACCAGTCAGGCCGACATCGACCTCTTTTGCCTCACCAGGGCCATTCACCACACAACCAATCACCGCCACATCAAGTGGATCAGTTATATCTTCAAAGCGAGACTCTAGCGCATTCACGGTAGCGATTACATCAAACTGCTGACGCGAACAGGAAGGACAGGCGATCAGGTTAATCCCCTTGCTGCGCAGACGCAGACTCTTAAGGATATCAAAACCCACTTTGATCTCTTCAAGCGGATCCGCAGCAAGTGAGATACGGATGGTATCACCGATACCATCATTCAGTAACATACCAAGCCCGATCGCTGATTTCACCGTGCCTGAACGCAGACCACCTGCTTCAGTAATTCCAAGGTGCAGCGGCTGTTCAATCTGCGTTGCCAGCTTTCGATACGCCTCAACCGTCATAAAAATTTCCGATGCCTTAAGGCTAATTTTGTATTCCTGGAAATCGAGTCGATCCAGGATATCAATATGGCGCAGCGCTGACTCAACCAATGCGCCAGCCGTCGGCTCACCATATTTAACCTGCAGTTCTTTCTCTAACGAACCTGCGTTCACACCAATGCGGATCGGAATATTATGGTCTCGCGCACTATCGATCACCGCCCGTACCCGCTCCTCTTTACCAATATTACCCGGATTAATACGAAGGCAATCAGCCCCTAATTCAGCTACCCGCAATGCAATTTTATAATCAAAATGAATATCGGTAACCAGCGGAATAGAGACACGCTGTCTGATTTTACCAAACGCCTCTGCAGCATCCATCGTCGGCACAGAGACACGTACAATATCTGCCCCCACCTTTTGTAATGCCTCAATTTGCCCTACCGTCGCCTCAACATCGCAGGTATCAGTATTGGTCATGCTCTGCACCGAGATTGGCGCATCACCGCCCACCGCCACATCGCCCACCATGATCTGGCGAGATTTGCGTCGTATAATTTGCGAAATTGATTTCATTAAAGTATTACATCCATCTTTCTATTCAGTGTTATTACCTAGCGTAAACCGGGCTATTTTGCCGCGAGCAAGGCTGCTTTGATCGAACTCTTCACCATTAAAAGTCATTGTTACAGCCGGAGAATACCCAAACAATATCCTGAATGGCGCAGTTCCACTTAGCACACGTGTTTGACCAGGCTTACCAAGATCAAACATCACACGTCGATCATTCACATCAGTGATCTCAACCCACGATTCAGCTGAAAACGTTAACACCATCGAATCAGGAAATGATTGAACTGCTGCACTATCCGCAATAAATTCAGGCTCGAGGGCAACCTTAGTCACGTTCTCACTACTCTCGATAACCGAAGCCTCTTTAACCACCTCAACAGGGTCAACAACTTTCTTAACTGGCAAGACCTCCTCTATTTCCGCTGCCGGTTTAACCGGAGAAATAATCTCTGTTGTTACCGGAGTCGAAGTAATAGCCGGAATTGTTGCAATCATTGAATCATCAACCATTGAGTCTTCTATCGATGCAACCTCATTAACAATCATCTCTTCTTCAGGCCCTGAAGAGATCCCCCACCACAGCAGCGCAATCACTGCCAGCCCCACCGTGACACCTGCCATCATGCGGGGAGCTGACGACCCTTTTTTACTAACGACGTGATCGGTCGCCCGACTAACACGATCAAGCTCAGGTATAGATTGAGTGCTCTGTGAATTAAATAACTCGATTAACGGCTCTGGTGGCAAATCTAATAAACGCGCATAGTTTCGAATATAGCCCGTTACAAAAATAGGCGCGGGGAAGTGGTCGTAATCATCATCCTCCAGGGCAGCAATCTGCTTTTCAGTCAAAAAGAGCTGGTTTGCAATATCTGATATAACAAATCCACGGCGCCGACGTTCAGCCGCAAGCACACTACCAGGTAAAACTCCTCCTGATTCGGCCACCGGGGTTTCAATAGCTACCTCAATGGCGGCATCAATCTCAGGAGCAGGCTCATCCACTATAGTCTCAGCCATTGTCACACCCGCTTTACTAACAGCTTTACCACTTTTTTCTGCTGACCTAAAATCAAAACTGAATTTTTTTTGCTCTAGCTCACTACTATTTTCTGACGAATCTTTCACGGTTATTCAGACTCCATCAAAGTCACGGTTTCATCCGCTAATGGAAAATTTGTTTTCAGCTGACGCGTATACTCATCAACGGCCTTCTTATCACCCAACTTACGTTCAACTTGAATCCCTAACCAGAGTGTTTCTGCCGTCTGCATAGATACTTCAGCAAAACGTTGATAAAAAGCTCTGGCACGAAGATATTTTTCCATATCGAAGGCCAAACGCGCCATCTGGTACAATGTCACCGGCATACGCGGATTCGTCTCTAATACGATGCGAAAATATTTCTCAGCCTTAACATGGTCAGGCTTACGCATCATACACTGAGCAAGATTTTCATAAAATTCATGGCGAGGTTTATAGACCGGCGCAGTGCTAATCGCCATCAAAAAGCTTTTTTCTGCCGCCTCATAATCTTTCTGCTCACAAAGAAAAACACCATAATTATTATGTAACGAAAAGTCTTTTGGTGTTAATTCTAACGCCGTTTTATAGTGAAGCATCGCATCATCAGGTGACTGAAGCTGTCGATATAGTTCTGCGATATAGTGATGAGCAGCAACCTGCTCAGGATCCTGCTCTATTGCACGCTGTAATTTTTCCAATGCTATTTCAACGTTGCCCTGCTGCATGTAGGCAAGCCCAAGGCGAGCATTGATCTCGGCAGAGCTCTCACTATCAGATTTTTTTCTAACCGCGTCGGAAGTACAGGCAACTAGCGACAACAATAGAAAAATAGCGACTAACATACGACAGCGTTTTTTCATGCTTCCTAGCTCACCTGTTTGATTACGCCGAAGCTAGCACTTCGCCGGGTTCTATCCTGTACCTTACCTACCAGTTGCCCACAGGCCGCATCGATATCTTCACCACGCGTTTTACGTCGAATGGTGACTAAACCCGCCTTAATCAGTGTCTCCTGAAAACAATCAATCACTTCACGTTTAGAACATAAATAGTCTGAACCTGGAAATGGGTTAAAAGGAATCAGATTAACCTTAGATGGAATCCCTTCAAGCAGCTTCGCCAGTTTCTTCGCTTCCGCCACACTATCATTAATTCCTTCAAGCATTACATACTCAAAGGTCACCTTGCGATGTGGCTTATCCGCAATATAACGCCGACAAGCATCCAGTAATACGCTAATCGGGTATTTTTTATTGATCGGTACAATTGCATCACGCAACTCGTCATTGGTGGCATGCAATGAAACAGCAAGGCTCACATCAGAGACTTCGCGCAATCGATCTAGTGCTGGCACAACCCCTGCCGTGCTCAATGTGATGCGACGCTTAGAAAGGCCGTAAGCCAGATCGTCCATCATCAGATCCATCGCACTGACGACGTTATCAAAATTCAACAGTGGTTCGCCCATTCCCATCATCACCACGTTGGTGATGGCACGGCCATCTTTAACACCACCCCCTAACGTACGGGCAGCGACACGTACTTGCGAGATGATTTCATAAACTTCCAGATTACGATTAAACCCCTGGCGTGCGGTTGAGCAGAAAGTGCACTTAAGCGCACACCCTACCTGTGATGACACACACAGCGTGCCGCGCTCACCTTCTGGGATATAAACAGTTTCAATACAGTTACCATCAGCGAGCTTAAGTAGCCACTTTATGGTGCCATCTTCAGAGGCCTGCTCGTAGACCACTTCAGGCATGACTATCTCACACTCTTGCTGTAGCTTGGCACGTAGCGCCTTGCCCAGGTTCGTCATGGTTTCGATATCATCGACCCCATGCTGGTAGAGCCATTTCAATAACTGAGAAGCACGAAAGGCCTTCTCGCCACGCTCGGCGAAGAAGGCCTTCATTGCCTGCTGATCAAGATTCAGCAGATTGACTTTGGAATGCGTCTCCAAATGATCATTACTCAACTAACAAAGCCCGTTGATTAACGGGTACGAGCACAAAGATCGCCAGGCTCAAAAAAGAAAGCGATCTCATTCTGCGCGGTTTCAGCGGCATCAGAACCGTGAACGGCATTTTCGTCGATGCTGCTGGCAAAACGCTGACGGATGGTCCCTTCAGACGCTTCTGCAGGGTTGGTAGCGCCCATCAGATCACGATGCTTAAGAATTGCATTCTCGCCTTCCAGAACCTGCACAATCACAGGGCCGGAGATCATGAAGCTCACCAGGTCATTAAAGAAAGGACGTTCGTTATGTACCGCGTAAAAACCTTCCGCCTGATCGCGAGTTAACTGCATCATTCTAGCCGCAACAATTTTCAGACCACCCTTTTCGAAGCAGCTGTAAATGTCGCCGATGTGGTTTTTAGCAACAGCATCAGGTTTAATAATGGAAAGGGTACGTTCGATGGACATGAAATGATTACTCCGCGATATGCTCTAAATAACAGCAAACCCGCACGAGGCGGGTTTGCATAGCCGAATTAATTATACATTTTAACGCCTTAGCCAGTTTCAAGCAATCACGCTGATGGCTATTTCAACACTGGGACACCAAGGGCTACTCGCGCTCTTCAATCCAGGCCATCTGAATCGCCTCCAGGATGCGCTCACCACAGCGAGCCGGATCATCATCAAAGCCTTCAAGTGCCTGAACCCAATCAGAAAGGTCGACAAAACGCACTGTCAGCGGGTCTATATCCGGGTGCGTTTCATCCAGAGCAATGGCAATTTCCAACGAGTCTGCCCATTTCAATTCCATGACAATTGCTCCATTATCTGTGCAGATTAATGCTGTTCTGAGACCATATTGATGGTGTATTTCGGAATTTCGACCACCAGATCTTTATCAGACACCACCGTCTGGCAGCTCAAACGCGAATCAGGATCCAGCCCCCACGCCTTGTCCAGCATATCATCCTCCAGCTCTTCCGCCTCATTGAGCGACTCACCACCCTCACGCACATAAACGTGGCAAGTGGTGCAGGCGCAGGACATCTCGCAGGCGTGCTCGATTGAAATATCATTTTCAAGCGCAATATCGCAAATGGTTTTGCCTGCAACAGCATCGATCACAGCACCCTCTGGGCAGAGGACTTCATGGGGTAAAAAAATCAATTTTGGCATAACTCTCTATTCCACGTAAACAGGTGATTAATCGACAATCTGATCAAGCAGTTTGCCCGACAGTGCTTCGTTAATGTGAATATCCATGCGTCGAGCGGCAAAGTCGCTGGTCGAACGCTCCAACTTATCGTGAGCGGCCTTAATCAGCGCAATGTTTTCACTCTGCTGCTTGTCTTTTAAAGCGATGAGTGCCGCTTTGATCGTGACACATTCTTTATTGCTCAACATACCATCGGCGTCCATACTTAAGGCAGCCTCAACCGCTTCAATCAGGCGCGCGGAATCAACCCATTGTTCATGTAGACGACGCTTTTTGACATCATCCGCCGCATAAAGCAACGAATCAGACAACATTTTTTCAACCTGACCATCGGTCAACCCGTAAGATGGCTTGATCTCAATGCTACTTTCAGCCCCAGTGGTAAGCTCCTGCGCTGAGACACTTAGCAAGCCATCCGCATCGACCTGAAACGTCACGCGAATACGCGCCGCACCAGCATTCATCGGCGGGATACCGCGCAATTCAAAACGTGCCAGTGAGCGACTATCTGCCACCAGTTCGCGCTCGCCCTGCAGTACGTGAATAGACATCGCTGTCTGACCATCTTTAAACGTCGTAAATTCCTGCGCGCGCACCACTGGAATCGTGGTGTTACGCGGCACCAGTTTTTCAACCAGCCCGCCCATCGTCTCAATCCCAAGTGACAGCGGGATAACATCCAGCAGCAACATCTCGTCACCCGGTTTATTACCGACTAAGATATCTGCCTGAATTGCGGCGCCTACTGCGACCACTTTATCTGGGTCAATATCGACCATCGGCTCACGACCAAAAAACTCACCGACGCATTCACGCACACGGGGGATTCTGGTCGAACCACCCACCATTACGATATCCTGAATATCATCTGCGGTGAGTCCCGCATCACGCAATGCGCGGCGGCAGGGACGCAAAGTACGCATAATCAATGGATCGATCAATGCTTCAAAGTCTGCCCGTGAAAGCGAACCTTGCCACTGCACACCACTAACTGTATCAACAGAGAGTTTTACCGATTTTTCCGATGTTAACGCCTCTTTAGCTCGATTCGCTTCACCGATAATACGACGCAGGTCGCTATGTCCCATCTCACCACTCAGACCTGCCTCAGCCATGATCCACTCAGCCAGCACACGATCCACATCATCACCACCCAATGCTGAATCACCAGCCGTCGCCATCACTTCAAACACACCACGACTAAAGCGCAAAATTGAAATATCGAAAGTGCCACCACCAAAGTCATACACCACATGCACGCCTTCGGAGCCACTATCAAGCCCATAAGCAACCGCTGCAGCGGTCGGCTCATTTAACAGTCGCAATACCTTAAGACCAGCCAAGCGCGCAGCATCTTTGGTTGCCTGGCGCTGCGCATCATCAAAATATGCAGGCACCGTGATCACCGCACCATCGAGCTCGCCACCCAATTCAGCTTCCGCTTGCTTCATCAAGGTTTTGAGAATGTCGGCAGAAACGGCTACAGGGCTGATGTCTCCCGCTACCGTACTGATGGATGGCATGCCAGATTCAGTCTTAGAAAATTCATAAGGAAGTTTGTTTGCGGTTGTTTCAACATCTGCCAGCCCGCGCCCGAGCAATCGTTTTGCCGAAGCGATGGTATTCAGTGGATCCTCATAGGCCGCATCTTTTGCCGCCTGCCCCACCACAGGTGGCGCATCAGCAAAATAGCGCACCACGGATGGGCAGTGGTGGTTACCCTCAGCATCGACCATCGTCTCTGCATGACCATCACATATCGTTGCCACCAACGAATTGGTGGTACCAAGATCGATACCCACCGCAAGATGATGCTGACGCTGCAGCTTCGTCTCGCCAGGCTCACTTATCTGAAACAACACCATAATCTAATCAATATTCCTTTGCGCTGCCGATACCAGTCGACTAATTAAACGTATCTTCAATTTCGTCCAGCTCATCATTCAAACGGGAGATAAACTGCATCTCATCATATAAACGATGCGCCTTTACCAGAGACTCTGAAGCATCTTCCTCAAAAGCCTCTTCTATCGCCAACTGCAACTTCATCAACCGCTTTTGCAATTCATTTGCTAACTGCATTAATGCTGGCTCAGCATTATCACTATGTTGCGCATCCGCTAAACACTCGCGCAACTCAATCTGCTCAGTAAGAAATGCAATATCTTTACTGGTCACCGAGTCATCAATATCAACACCCCGAAGCTGAAGCAGGTAACGCGCTCGCCCCAGCGGTGACTTCAACACATTATAGGCTTGGTTAATCAATGCTGCCAGCTGCACCGATATCCGGCGCTCTTTTTCGGTCGCGTTGACAAAACGATCAGGATGGATCAACCCCTGCATATCACGATATCGCTGGGTCAATACATCTCGATCAATATCGTAGACAGCAGGAAAATTAAACAGCTGAAAATAGTCTTTGGAAAAGAGGGATTCCATCGCCACGCGCTAAACCTGAACGTATACAGCCAAAAATCAGACTGTAAAGCTCTCGCCGCAACCACAGGTATCAGCTACATTTGGGTTATTAAATTTGAACCCTTCATTTAGCCCTTCTTTCGTGTAATCGAGCTCGGTACCATCAAGATACAAAAGACTTTTAGGATCAACAATGACTTTTACGCCAAAGTTCTCAATCACGACATCATCTTTTTCAACTTCATCGGCCACCTCAAACACGTAGGCATAACCAGAACAACCAGAGGTTTTAACTCCTAGTCGCAAGCCGATGCCTTTACCACGCGTCTGAAGGTAACCGTTAATATGATTAGCAGCAGATTCTGTTAACGTAATTCCCATAACTCTCTTCTCAATTTGCCAATAACATCAATGATTGCGGTTAACTAGCGTCAGCAACCTTTTCAGGCGCATCAGCTGCCGTAGCACCTTTGCTATTGTAATCTACAATTGCCGCTTTAATGGCATCTTCTGCCAACACAGAGCAGTGAATCTTAACCGGCGGTAACGCGAGTTCTTCCGCAAGCTCAGTATTCTTGATTTCACTCGCCTGCTGCAACGTTTTACCTTTAACCCACTCGGTCAATAGCGAACTCGATGCAATCGCAGAACCGCAGCCATAGGTCTTAAACTTGGCATCTTCAATCACACCTTCATCGCTAACCTTAATTTGCAGCTTCATCACATCGCCACAGGCTGGCGCACCGACCATACCGGTACCTACTGCATTATCATCTTTATCGAATGAACCCACATTTCGTGGGTTCTCGTAGTGGTCCATAACTTTATCACTATATGCCATTTTTTACTCTCCTGGTGAGCTTAATGCGCTGCCCACTGAACTTTTGATAGATCAACACCATCCTTGTACATCTCCCACAGTGGTGAGAGTTCCCTAAGTTTATCAACCTTTTTTCGCACCAACTCAATGGTGTAATCCACATCTGCCTCGGTGGTAAAACGGCCTAATGAAAAACGAATCGAACTATGTGCCAATTCATCTTCACGACCTAGTGCTCGTAATACATATGAAGGTTCAAGACTCGCTGAAGTACAGGCTGAACCTGATGAGACCGCAATGTCTTTCAGCGCCATGATCAACGATTCACCTTCAACAAAATTAAAACTAATATTCAACAGCCCCGGCACGTGATGCGAGAGATCTCCATTAATATAGATCTCTTCCATATCGCTAAAGCCATTCAGCAATCTTTCACGCAGCGCCAACAGACGCGCTGATTCCGCAGCCAACTCTTCTTTTGCCACACGGAATGCCTCTCCCATACCAACAATCTGATGTACAGCCAGGGTACCAGAACGCATCCCGCGCTCATGCCCGCCGCCATGCATCTGTGCTTCGATACGGACACGCGGTTTACGGCGTACATATAGTGCGCCAATCCCTTTTGGGCCATAAATTTTATGGGCCGAAAATGACATCAAATCGACCTTCATTTTTTCAAGATCAATCTCAACTTTGCCCGCACTCTGTGCTGCATCGCAATGAAAGATCACACCTTTGCTACGTGCCAGTTCACCAATTGCCGCAATATCCTGCACCACACCGGTCTCATTATTGACATGCATAATCGAGATCAAAATCGTGTCGTCACGAATCGCATCTTCCAACACTTTCATATCGATAAAGCCACTATTTTCGACTTCTAAATAGGTAACTTCATAACCTTCACGCTCCAACTGTCGACAGGTATCAAGGACTGCCTTATGTTCAGTTTTACAGGTAATGATATGCTTACCTTTTTTCTTATAAAAGTGAGCCACACCTTTAATCGCCAGGTTATCGGATTCCGTCGCACCGGAGGTCCAAACAACCTCACGCGGATCAGCATTAATTAACGCAGCCACATGTCCACGCGCCTCTTTAACCGCATCATCAGCCTTCCAGCCAAACACATGCGAACGTGAAGCCGGATTACCGAAATCACCATCCATCGTTAAACAGGCCATCATTTTTTCAGCTACCCGTGGATCTGCCGGCGTCGTCGCAGCATAATCCAGGTAAACAGGTACTCTTTCACTCTTGCTCATATTTTTCAGTCATTCCTTAGCCATTCACACTCGAAACTCGAACAGCGATCACGTCCAACCACCATTCAATTTCAATAAACTTTCGATCTGTTTCTGTAACGATAAAATCAGTCGCTCAACATCTTCAACCGTATTGCTACTACCAAAACTCACACGAACCGCACCTTGTGCCAAACCATCATCCACACCCATCGCTCGTAGCACATGAGTGGGTTCTCCACTACCACTTGCGCAGGCAGAACCACTTGAAACAGCAATGCCATCACGATCCAGGCTCAGTAACAGGGTTGAACCTTCAATCCCATCCACTGCAAAAAATACGGTATTAGGTAGACGTTTTGCCTGCTGCGCAAACACAACGACACCGGCAATCTTCTGCAACGCTTGTTCGGTTCGAATACGCAACTGATCACAATATTCAGATCGCTGCGCTAAACCAACTTGCATCAACGCTGCTGCCGCACCAAACCCAACAATACCAGCCAGATTTTCAGTCCCGGCCCGCAACCCTTGCTCATGACCACCACCATACAACAAAGGCATTAACGCTAAACCCTTTTCAACCACTAGCGCACCCACTCCTTTAGGCCCACCTATTTTGTGCCCTGAAAGGCTCATTGCTGAAACACCCAGGGCATCAAAATCAACCTCCATCTTGCCAAGCGCCTGCACTGCATCGGTATGCATCTTCACACCCCGACGTCTTGCGATCTTGCTTAGCTGCATCACATCTTGCACTACACCGGTTTCGTTGTTCGCCAACATGACCGACGCGACTACAGTGTTATGCTCAAACAACGCCTGCTCAAACTCCGTAGTCCTCACCACACCTTCAGCATCAACGCCAGCAAGTATCAATGGGTAACCTGTATGCTGTAATGCGTTTGCCGGCGCTAAAACCGATGAATGCTCCGTAGCACCGACAACCAGCGTACTACCGGCATCTGCCGCAACCATCATCCCTTTCAGCGCTAAATTATTGGCCTCAGTACCACCACTGGTAAAAATCACCTGCCCTGGCTGCGCCCCCACCAACATCGCAACCTGCTCTCTTGCGTGCTGCAGTGCCTGTTGCGATTCACGTCCCTGTCGATATGCGCTAGAAGGATTGCCATAACAGCTACCATTTAAATAAGGCAGCATTGCGTCAAACACCCGCCCATCGATGGGCGTCGTCGCGTTATGATCTAGATAGATGGACATCAGTCCACACCAACCACCTTTAACGGGCTAATTAGCGCTGCCACCAATCACAGATGCAAACGTCGCATTTTGACTCTGCTTCTGAAGGTTATCCTGGCGCACTGCAATATCTTTCACTGCATTACGCTCTACTAATTGACCCAGACTGATGTTCTCAAGGAACTCATACAGCTGGCGACTCAGGTCTGACCATAATTCGTGAGTCAAACATGGCTTGCCATCTTGACAATTGCCCATGCCACCACAACGGGTTGCATCAACCTTTTCATCAATCGCAGTTACCACATCAGCCACCGCAATTTCATTTGCATCTCTACTTAAACGATAGCCACCACCTGGGCCACGCGCACTATCAACCAGTCCCTGCTTACGCAGTTTGGCAAATAGCTGTTCAAGATAAGACAGTGAAATTCCCTGGCGCTGAGAAATATCAGCTAATGGCACCGGACCTTCCTGCGCATGTAGCGCCAAGTCCAGCATCGCAGTCACTGCGTAACGCCCTTTTGTCGTCAGTTTCATAATCTATCTACCTTTGTAATTGTAAGGTAATAAGCATTCTACATTGTTGATTGTTTTAGTCAAGATTTAATTATGCACATTGTTGACTGTTTTAGTCGGAATTTATTTAAGCAGCGTAGAATCACCTTCAATATTTCGATCACTAACGCTACCAGCTGTTTTTTTATCTTCAAAATCAATATTATAGAGATCGAACTCAGGCAGCGGCGCAACATCCACGTCAGCCCCAAGCTGCTTAAGCGCCACATTAAGTTCTTCTATCTTTCCATCCATAGCATGAATGTGATCCAACATACAATTAACGGCATTAGCAACTGGATCTGCCGCATCTTGCGATACTCCGTAGGCATCAAAGCCGATCTTTTTAGCGAACGCTCTACGCCGTTTAATCGCCGCATCCTGAGTACTTTTCGCCACGTGACCCGGCACACCAATCATCGTCGCGCCAGCAGGGACGTCTTTAGCCACCACCGCATTTGAACCAATACGTGCGCCTTCATTGACCATGATCGGTCCCAACACCTTGGCACCCGCCCCAACAACGACGTTATTGGCCAATGTTGGGTGACGCTTGCCCTTATCCCAACTGGTACCACCTAATGTCACACCATGATAAAGCGTGCAGTCATCACCAATTTCGGCGGTTTCACCAATCACCACTCCCATCCCGTGATCGATGAAAAATCGTCGTCCAATCTTTGCAGCAGGGTGGATTTCAACCCCGGTCAACCAGCGCCCCAACATAGAGAGCATACGTGCCAACCAGGTCAGGCCGGAATTCCACAGCGAATGGCTACAACGATGAAAGATCACCGCATGCACGCCCGGATAAGTCGTCAACACCTCAAATGTGTTACGCGCTGCCGGGTCGCGCTCAAAAACACACTTAATATCTTCTCGCACATGCTTGAACATTGGTTATTTCCAAATTAGAATTTGAAACTTACAATCACTAATCGAAGTCTAACACAGCGCCTTAAATTCACTAAAAAAAGTGACTGTTATTAACAAATTAAGGTAACAAGCGAACAAATCAATCCACCCCAGATCAAGGCTGTTTTTGCACCGCCGTCAAAATCCCACGTAAAATGTTCAGCTCCTGTTTCTCCAGTCGCGCACGATTATAGAGACGCCGTAGGCGATGCATTAAAAACCTTGGCTTCTCGGGATCAAGAAACCCACTCCCTGTCATAACCTGCTCTAAATGCGCATAAAACTGCTCAACCTCTTCCATCGACGCAAACTCAACATCATCTGCCTTCGACTTCTCAGCCTTCACAACCCCGACAGCAACTTCCTGGGTCATCCGCAGCTCATAAGCAATCACCTGTATCGCTGCCGCAATATTCAACGACGGATATTCAGGATTAGTCGGGATATTCACCAGATAGTGACAACGACTTAGTTCAGTATTGGTTAAACCGGAGTGCTCACGCCCAAAAACCAGCGCCACCGGGCCATCAACACACTCCGCCGCCACCTTCGCCGCACATTCACGTGGATCAAGCTGCGGCCAGCTAATACTACGCAGCCGCGCGCTCGCGCCGACCACCAACGAACATTCCGCCAGCGCCTCGTCCAACGAATCACACACCACCGCCTGTGCCAGCACATCATCAGCACCAGAAGCCCTAGCAGTCGCATCTGCACTTGGAAAAACCTTTGGCCCAACCAGATAAAGCGACGCTAAGCCCATGTTTTTCATAGCCCGAGCCGTCGCACCGATATTCCCTGGATGAGAGGTATTCACCATCACAATTCTTATATTCTTAAACATCGCGCCACCATACAGCGAGCCCGCAACATCTATCAAGCGTATTTTTAACGAAAATACAACGCAAACCATCCTCGCGGGATATCATCCACAAGGCAATTTCTGCTACTCTTAGCCCCCGAAGAAATTCACCACCCTTAAAGCGACCCCCAGAACTATGCATCCAACCCTGAACATCGCCGTACGTGCCGCCAGAAGTGCGGGCAGCATCATCATGCGCAATATAGACCGTATTGATTCCCTAAATGTCGCCGCCAAAGGGAAGAATGATTATGTCTGCGATGTCGACAAACAGGCTGAAGCTGAGATCGTCGCGACCATTCGCAAAGCATTTCCCGATCACGGCATCTACGCTGAAGAGGGCACCATGCACAAAGGCGATGAGTACCGCTGGATCATCGATCCACTTGACGGCACCACCAACTACCTGCACGGTTTTCCACAGTTTTCTGTATCGATTGCACTACAGTGCAACAACCGCATCGAACAGGCAGTGGTCTACAATCCGCTTCACCAGGAACTGTTCACCGCCACACGTGGTGGTGGCGCATTTATGAATGACAAACGCATTCGTGTCAGCAATGCCAAAGGGCTCGAAGGCTCACTCCTCGGCACCGGTTTTCCATTTCGCCATCCACAGTACCTTGATGCCTACATGGAAACCTTCAAAGTCATGCACCTGCAGACTGCGGGCATTCGACGTGCCGGTTCAGCCGCACTTGATCTCGCCCACGTCGCCAGCGGCAGGCTCGATGGCTTTTGGGAAATCGCGCTCAAACCATGGGACATGGCAGCAGGTGTTTTGTTAGTGCAAGAAGCTGGCGGCCTGGTGGGTGATTTTAGTGGCGGTCACGACTACCTAGAAACAGGAAACCTTGTTGTCGGTAACCCAAAGATTTTCAAAGCAATCCTCCAGGGAATTCAGCCGCATCTCATTAACGGGTTAAAAAAATAATACGAATTCAATAATATCCCCCTTAAGTTCCCCTCCTCACAACCGACATAATTGGAGGAACTTTAAGGAGAAGCTATGACCCGCTTTAAAACACATCTGATTTCCGTTAAAAAAGACAACGACAAAGAAGAGATGATCATGCGGGACATCCGCGATGCGATGGAATACCTCGCCATCATGATGTCACATCACAATTATGCCGATGGCCACAAGCTCTCCACTCTTGGCTTAAAAACAAGACCACCTGGTTACCAGTCACCGGCAACCCACATCTACTGTTACGACGCTAAAGTCATTCCGTTTCCTCACAACCACAACTAGCCACCACCGAATCATATACCCGCCATTGCATTCGGCCGCCAATTAAACCGCGCCTTCACACAAACTCACCTCGAAACCAATAAGCTTTTCATCAGGCATTCAAAAAAAATATCTTTTTTCGAAACGCAACACTAGACAACACCCATCTAATAACGCAAAAATACCGCTGCAACATTCACACAGGGACTCGATACAGACAATGACTGAACCGCTATTACCGCTGATCACGGAAGCAGAAGAGCTTGAAGCAAAGATCGATGAAGATAACCTTGTCATCATCGATCTTTCCCGCGCCCCCATCTATGCGCGCAACCACATTCCAGACGCCGTACATATCGAGTACTCACAGATCGTCAACAGCAAGCCACCGGCCATGGGACTGCTACCCTCTGCTGAAGCCTTTAGCAAAGTGCTCACCATCGCAGGCATCACCCCGGAGAGCCACGTTGTCGCCTATGACGACGAAGGTGGTGCAAAGGCGTGCCGTCTACTCTGGACACTCGACGTGGCTGGTCATAAACACTTCTCACTACTCAATGGCGGACTGCAGGCGTGGGTCAACGAAAATCACGCCACCAGCGAAGGCATTGAGACCGCCTCACCATCGGAATATGAAGTCGTATTCACCGACAACGGCATCACCAACAAGGCCGAAATTCTCTCCAAACTGGCTGACCCAAACGTCGTATTGCTAGATGTACGTTCACCCGGCGAATTCATGGGCACCGACAAACGCGCGCACAATGGTGGCCACATCCCCGGCGCGCTCAACCTGGAATGGATTCACGCCATTGACCAGCAATACAACCTGCGCCTCAAAGATGCCAACGACCTGCAGTTGCTCTACATTCCGCTCGACGTGATGCCAGATAAAGAGGTGATCGTCTACTGTCATAGCCACCACCGCTCAGCTCACAGCTATATTGCATTGAAATCGCTAGGCTATAAAAACCTCAAGGGCTATCCAGGCTCATGGTCCGACTGGGGCAATGATCCAGAACTGCCTTTCGAATAGAGAGACCACAACTTCAAACCGCCTCTGATTAGCGTTATCACTAACAGCGCTAATTCAGAGACGGGCCTCACCCCTCCCTGAAAAACAGCGCTTCAGACACCCCACCACTCATCACCACACACCGACCCCGTTCTTAACCACTGCAAAAGTAACCACCAAGAGTAATGGGACTTGATATTTTCCATAAGCACGCGTATTAATAGTGCCTGCATCCAGCTTATGTCTATTGCCATGCTACGCCTGAAAAAGAGAATATAAAAGGCTTAAATCTTCAACTCAACCCATTGAGATAACTGATGTTACGCACCGGCTATTATGAATCAATGGGTTACAATTTTTTCAGTCCGCTACAGACCGCATTCTATCTGAGGTGTGCGTAACATCAGTGAGATAAAACAAAAAAAACAACAGCGATTTGCTGTGCAACATAAATACAGGGAACTTTATTCAGGAGGGTAGGAATATGTATTGTCCCAGGATTTTTTCAGCATTTTCGGTCGGCTGTACTCTATTACTCACAGGGTGCAGCGGCACAGACAGTGATATTGAAGACGATATTCAGATCGATCGATCTGCGAATAGTTTTATCGCCTATTTTGCCCCCGCCGACGGTGTCATCCCCTATCCATCCAACCTGCTGTTCCAGGACACTGCTGATGGCACACTGAATATTCCGGTCGATGATCCGGCTGATTTCTCCGATCCCAAAGTGGCCCTTAATACCCTTGATGGCTTCTCGACTATTGCACCGATGACGGTGGGTTTTAATCTTGCCATTGAGAACGCCACGCTAACACCACAGACCGTCCACCTCTTTGAAGTCACCTTAAGCGGCCCTGGCGGAGCGGTGACCAGTGTCGTGCGAAAACTGAGCTACGGCACGGAGTATATCGCCAGCGTCTCATCGGTCGACCCCGATAGCAAGACCATGGCCATCCTTCCGCTGGCGCCGCTAAAAGCTAAAACGAGTTATATGGCCGCGCTCACTCGTGGTATTCAGAGCACCGATGGTCGCCCAGTAACATCTGACATCACCTATTTTACTACCAAGCGCACCACGCCACTGGTCGATGGCGGTGTCAGCCAGGTTCCCATTCTCAACGATGCCCAGGCAACAGACCTGGAACCACTGCGCCAGCTAACCAACTTTCAGGAGACCGCACTGGCAAGCCAGGGGATTGGCAGCGACTCGGTGGTGCTAAGCTGGACCTTTACCACTCAGTCTATTAACGATGTATTAACGGAGGTGCGCGCCAACGCCAGCGGCACATCCGGAAGCTTTGTCCAAATTGGCACTACAGCAACCTATATACCAGGAAGCCCAGACTATGCCGACGTCCACCGCGGGACATTAGCGCTACCTTATTACCTCACCAATGGCGCGGCACCTCAAGACACCAACCCATTGACTCAATTTTGGCTGGGCACTAGCAGCACTCACTTCACCCAGTTCACAAGTTTTACACCAGTAGCGACTTCCACTGAAACCATTCCGCTGCTGCTCTCCGTTCCCAATACCAATTCCCCAGACGGTGCAACGCCCCCCATTAACGGATGGCCGGTCGTCATCTTTCAACACGACATCACCAGCGACCGCACCGCGATGCTTGCGATTGCCGACGCCCTCGCCTCAGCCGGATTTGCTGCGGTCGCAATTGATATGCCACTACACGGGCTTGCACCAACACATCCGCTCTACTCTGGTATTGAGCGCACCTTTGACCTCGACTTCGTCAACAATACCACCGGTGCTGCTAGCCCCGATGGCACCGAAGATACCTCAGGCAAACACTACATCAACCTCACCAATCTAGCAGTGACACGCGACAACGTACGCCAGAGCACGGCCGACCTGTTTGCCTTGTTTGATGCACTTACCTTAATGGACTATGACGGCGACGGTGCCGATTTTGATATGAACAACGTCTATTTTGTGGGCCACTCCCTCGGCGCGATGGTCGGCACCCCCTTTCTCGCACTAGAGCCAGACGTGAAAGACGCCGTGCTCGGCATGCCGGGTAGCGGCATCGCCAAACTGCTGGATGGTTCAGCCTCCTTTGGCCCCGTAATCGCCGCTGGACTGGCAGGAGCTGGTGTCGTTAAAGGAACACCCGATTATGAAAGTTTTATGGGTGCCGCGCAGACACTAGTCGACAGCGGCGACCCCGGTAACTATGCATCGGGAGCCGCCACTGGGCGTGGCCTGCTACTGTTTGAGGTGATAGGTGATGGCGGCAATATCCTGCCCGACCAGGTGATTCCAAATAATGTATTTGCAGATGCACCGATTGGCACCGCACCAGCGGTACTTTCCGGTACCGACCCACTGGCGGCACTGCTGGGGCTGACCCGCTTTAGCAACTCCGATACTCCCGGTGGCGATCAGCTAGCGCAGATCCGCTTCACTGCCGGTGATCACGCGTCACTGCTTGACCCCTCCGAAAATGCAACCGCGACTAGCGTGATGCAAACGGCAGCAATCACATTCCTGGCAACCGACGGTGCAACCATCACCATCAGCGACACCTCTGTTGTCGAATAACCGGTCTGACGAACAGGGAGAAATAAAATGAATAACAGACTCATCGTCGCCACCACCGCGTCAACCTTGTTGCTAACCTGCGGCCTTAGTCACGCGGCCAGCTTCGAGCACAATGGCATCCAGGGGCAAATCGACACCACCCTCTCGTACGGCATCACCAGCCGTGTCGAAAGCCGCGATCAACGCATCATTAGTGAAGCCAACGGCGGCAGCGCCTTTGGTGCCAATAGTGATGATGGCAATCTAAATTACGACAAAGGCATTATCAGCAACGCCTTCAAGGTCACCTCCGAAATGGAGCTGGACTATCGCAACTATGGCGCATTTATCCGCGCCTCTGCCTTTTACGATATTGAAAATAAAGATGACGACCGTGCCCGCACAGCACTCAGTGATGACACCATGGATCTGGTCGGCAGTGACATCCATCTGCTCGATGCCTATGTATGGAGCCAGTTTGATCTTGGCAACCAGCCGGCAGAGGTACGCATCGGTAACCAGCTGCTTAGCTGGGGTGAGAGTACCTTTATCCAGAACAGCATCAACACCATCAACCCGGTCGATGTCTCCAAGATTCGCGTACCGGGCGCAGAGCTACGCGAGGCTCTACTACCGGTACCGATCCTGTCGGCCGCAATGGATACCGGCGACAACACCAGCCTTGAACTCTTTTATCAACTAAAGTGGGAGAAGACCAAGGCCGACCCGGTCGGCTCCTATTTTAGTACCAATGACTTTGCAGGCAATGGCGGTACGCGAGTGATGCTGGGCTGGGGTGCAGTCTCGGATCAGGTAGACTCCAGCACGGTCATTCAGGCGCCAGCAACAACAGGGGTGGTTGCACGTGCACCAGACCAGGAAGCCAAAGACAGCGGTCAATTCGGCATGGCCTTCCGCCTCTACTCAGAAGAACTGAACAACACCGAGTTTGGCTTCTATTATATCAACTACCACAGTCGCCTGCCGTTGATTGGTGCGGTCACTGGCTCTGCCGCTGCTGCCGCAGGTGTAGACCCTGACGGCCAGAGTTATGTTGAATCATCCCGCTACTTCATCAGCTACCCTGAAGACATCAAACTCTACGGCCTGAGCTTTAACACCTTGCTAGGACGTTCAGGGATTGCACTACAGGGCGAGGTCTCCTACCGTCAGGATGTGCCGCTGCAGATCGATGATGTAGAGATCCTGCTGGCCGCCCTCGGTAGCCAGGACAACCTTAGCCCCGGCCTCACCAGCGCGGCAATACTTGCCAGCGAAGGTCAGCTAGGACTTGTTCCATTTGATACCGTCATCCCTGGTTACCTGCGCCGCGATGTCACCCAGACTCAGGTCACCGCCACCAAGATGTTTGGCCCTGCCTGGGGTGCCAACTCTACCGTGTTACTCGGTGAAATAGGTGTCACCACCGTGCTCGATATGCCGGATAAAGATGTGTTGCGCCTTAACGGCCCCGGCACCTTTGTCAGCGGTAACCCGAACCTGGCGGCAGTACATCAAAACAGTTTTGAGACCGCTGACCACTTTGCCGATCAGGTCTCATGGGGCTACCGCCTGCTGGCCAGAATGCAGTTCGATAACGTCTTTAGAAGCATCAACCTGGCACCGCGCCTCGCATGGCAACATGACGTTAACGGCGTATCACCCGGCCCGGCGGGTAACTTTATTGAAGGACGCCAGGCAGTCACGCTTGGCTTAAGTGGTGATTATCAAAACGTCTATAGTGCTGATATCAGCTATACCCGCTTCAGTGGCGCGGGACGTTACAACCTGATTAACGACCGCGACTTCATTGCGGCCAACATCAAATATTCTTTCTAAGGAGCAGAGCCATGACCACGCTGATACCTGACTCAACCACCAAGCACTTCACGGCCCGCACTGCTGCCTCTTTATTATTTGCGATGACACTGAGCACTGTTTCCGCTACCTCGCTGGCTCAGGCCAGCGCCGAAGAGATCGCGCGCCTCGGCAATGATCTCACCCCACTGGGGGCAATCAAGGCGGGCAATGCCGACGGCACCATCCCGGCGTGGGATGGTGGCATCACTCAACCACCGTCAGGCTATAAAAAAGGCGACCATCACCCCGACCCCTATGCCGACGACAAGATACTATTCACCATCAACAAAGATAATATGGCACAACATGCAGATAAACTTTCCGTCGGCCACCAAGCGATGCTCGACACCTACGACAGTTTTCACCTCAACGTCTACCCAACCCATCGCAGCGCCGCCGCACCGCAGCGCATCTATGACGCCGCGATCAAAAATGCCAGCACCGCCAAACTCACCGAAAATGGTAACGGTGTAACCGGCGCGGCCATTACGGTTCCTTTTCCAATACCCGCATCGGGGCTGGAGGCGATCTGGAACCATGTACTGCGCTGGCGCGGCGTCACCACTGCGCGTCACTTTTCCCAGGCGGCACCCAACCGCAATGGCGATTACACGCTAGTGAAGTTTTATGATGAATTCAACATGCAGTACGCCAAAGCAGGCATGACCGAAGAGAAACTGAATAACATTACACTGCATTTCAAACAGCAGGTACTAGCACCACCACGCCTCGCTGGCGGCATTCTACTGGTGCATGACACCATGGATCAGTTTAAGGAGCCGCGTAAAGCGTGGCTCTACAACCCAGGCCAACGCCGTGTACGCCGCGCGCCCAACGTCGCCTTCGATAATCCCGGCACCGCTTCCGACGGCATGCGTACCACCGATCAGTACGATATGTTTACCGGCAGCCCGGAACGTTACGACTGGAAGCTGGTCGGCCGCCAGGAGATCTATGTCCCCTATAACAGCTACCAGCTACATAGTGACAAGTTGAAATATGATGACATCCTCAAACCACTGCACGTCAACCCGGAGCACCTGCGTTACGAATTGCATCGCGTATGGGTAGTTGAAGCAACAGTCAAAGAAGGGATGCGCCACCTCTATAAACGTCGCACCTTTTATATCGATGAAGACTCGTGGCAGATCCTGCTGGTTGACCAATATGACAACCGCGACCAGCTATGGCGAGTCTCCGAAGGGCATGTGATCAACTACTATGAGATGCCACTGCTGTGGACAACGCTGGAAGTACACACCGACCTACAGGCCGGGCGCTACCTTGTGTTTGGCCTCGACAATGAAGATAAAATGTATGAGTTCGGCTTTGAACGCAGCGCCGCCGACTACACCCCGGCGGCACTGCGTCGTGCTGGCCGACGCTAGCGTCATCGAGTAAAAATGGCAATTTAACGCGGCATGAAGTATCGACTACCCCGCTCGTCATTAATCGTGTGTGCACTTGGCGTCGTGCTGTTATGCGCGGCATCACTGCCTGCCCAGGCAGCAGATGATGCCGCTGCCGTACCGTCGAAACTGGCGGTGAGTTCACTGCTGCTCGACGGCGCACAACAGACAGGCTTAATGGTCGCAGTGGGCGAACGCGGCCATATCCTCTATAGCATTGATCAAGGGCATAACTGGCTGCAGGCAAGTGTACCGACACAAACCTTGCTAACAGGTGTTCACCTGTACGACTCACAATTTGGCTGGGCGGTGGGTCACGACGCCACCATTTTACGCACGCAGGACGGTGCAAAAACCTGGCAACTGGTTTATCGCGACATAGAAGAAGACGCACCGCTACTTGATGTCTGGTTCAGCACGGCACAACACGGCTTTGCAATCGGTGCCTATGGCCTGCTACTCACCACCGAAGATGGTGGCGACAGTTGGCAACGCAATATGATCAGCGAAGAGGATGACTTTCACCTCAACCACATCACCCCGACCAATGATGGCGCACTGATCATCGCCGCCGAAGCAGGCATGGTCTACCGCTCTGATGACAGTGGCAAACAGTGGCTAGCCCTCCCTTCGCCCTATCACGGCTCTTTTTTTGGCTCACTACCAACCAGCAAGCAGTCTCTCTTTTTATTTGGCCTGAGAGGCCATCTGTTCTTCTCCGGCAACCATGGTGAGCAGTGGCAGGTAGTCCAGACCAACACCACCGCGATGCTCACCGCCGGGCTCAAGGGCAGTGATGGGCGTTGTTATATCAGCGGCCTCAGCGGCGTATTACTGATCGCACCTCACTGCAATGGTAATGAGATCGAACTGAAACAGCTACCCGGTCGCAGTGGCGTCTCTGCCATGCTTCAAGGTGATGATGCCATCATTCTCATTGGTGAATCAGGGATTACAAGGTTCACACCTCAATGAAGAATATCAGCGCCCTGCTAGAACGCATGCTGTTCGCTCACCGCTTAGTGGTGGTGGCACTCTTTGTGGTAATCACCGCAATGATGCTCTACTTCACCACGCAATTGCGTATCGATGCAGGCTTTACCAAACTGCTGCCGATGGAACATGAGTACATGCAGACCTTTAGCAAGCACCAACAATCCTTTGGTGGTGCCAACCGAATTCTCATTGCCCTTATGGTAAAAGAGGGCGACATCTTCAACAAACCCTTCTTCGATCATCTCGCCGCTGTCACCGATGAGGTCTTTTTTATCCCAGGTGTCGACCGCACCCGCGTCACGTCACTCTTCACCCCCAATGTGCGATTCACTGAAGTGGTAGAAGATGGCATTGCCGGTGGCAATGTGATTCCCGCTGATTTTGAGCCAAGCCCAGAAAGGCTGCAGCAGGTGCGTCAGAACATTATCAAGGCGGGTATTGTCGGTCGTTTAGTTGCCAATGATTTCAGTGGCGCACTAATCAGCGTACAGCTACAGGAGTTCAACCCACAAACCGGTGAACCACTCAATTACATCGAGGTGGCTGATCAGTTAGAAGAGAAGATTCGACAGAAATACCAGAACGACAACATCAATGTCTCACTCGACATCCACCTCATCGGCTTTGCCAAAGCCGTCGGTGATATTGCCAACGGAGCATCACGCGTAGTGATGTTTTTTGCGATCGCATTTCTCATCACCGCCCTGCTCGCCTATGCCAATACCCGCTCCATTCGCCTCACCACTGCACTGCTTAGCAGCGCGCTGATTGCAGTGGTATGGCAACTGGGGTTATTGCCAATCCTCGGTTACGGCATCGACCCGATGTCAGTCCTGATTCCATTTCTGGTGTTCGCCATAGCGGTTAGCCACGGAGTGCAGATGGTGAGCAACCAGCTCACTGAGATTACAGACGGCAAATCTGCAGAGGCCGCTGCACGCACCTGCTTTCGCCGCCTGCTGATCCCCAGCACCATCGCACTTGCTAGTGACACGCTCGGCTTCATTACGATCTACCTGATCGAGATTCAAGTGATCCAGGAGATGGCGATTACTGCCAGCCTCGGGATCGCGGTGATCATCCTGACCAACCTGCTGCTACTGCCGATCCTGATCTCATACATCACACCACGCCAACGGCAGATGGCTAGCCTGCAAAGTCGCGCCGAGCGGATGAAAAAAATCTGGCGCATCATCGCCCTTGCGGCCACCACTAAACCCGCCACAATCATTATCGCGCTCTCTCTCCTGTTAACCGCCGTAGGCGGCTGGAAGGCATTAGAGATAAGCATTGGCGACCTGCAACGCGGTGTGCCAGAACTACGCGCCGACGCCCAGTACAACATTGATACCCAGGTCATCACCGAGAAGTTTTCAATCGGCGTTGATGTATTAACCGTGATCGTTGAGACCAGCCCCGAGGGCTGTATTAAACATAGCGTGATGAGTGCCATCGACCGGTTTCAGTGGCATATGCAAAATGTTGCAGGGGTACAGTCCGTCGTCGCGATGCCGGGCATTGCCAAGACCATCAATGCCGGCTGGAATGAAGGCGCGATGAAGTGGCGCGTACTGCCTCGCAATGAATCGGCCCTCGCCCAGTCCGTCTCCTATATACCGACTAGCAGCGGCCTGCTCAATACCGACTGCAGCGTGATGCCAGTACTCATCTTCACCAACGACCATAAAGCGACCACCATCCATACGATTGTGGCGGCAGTTAAAGATTACCGCGCGCAACACCCCGATGATGAAGTGAAATTTTTACTCGCCACCGGTAACGTTGGTGTGATGGCCGCCACCAATGAAGAGATCGAACGGGCACAGTTCCCGATTCTGTTTTACCTCTTCAGCGCAATTTTTTCACTCTGCTTCATTACCTTTCGCTCTATCGGCGCAACGCTCTGTATTATGCTGCCACTGGGCCTGGTATCACTGCTCGCCTACGCACTGATGGCGATTATGGATATCGGCCTCAAGGTCGCGACCCTGCCCGTTGTCGCCCTCGGTGTCGGCGTTGGTGTCGACTACGGCATTTACATCTACAGCCGCCTACGCGAGTTTATGCAGACCGAAAGTTCACTCTATGAGGCCTACTGGAAAACCCTCTGCCAGACCGGCAGCGGCGTACTCTTTACCGCCATCACATTCGCCATCGGCCTTACCAGCTGGATTTTTTCACCGCTCAAATTCCAGGCAGATATGGGCATACTGCTCACCTTTATGTTCCTGGTGAATATGCTGGGGGCAATTTTCCTATTACCTGCGTTAGTTTGCTGGTCTAAAAAGGTTACAAAGGAAAGCTAGTGTAGTAGTGGATGATGCATGAGGCGGCGATTGATCTTAAACACCGCTTATGGCGAACAAAGGGCCGAAAGCCCAAAGGCGATGCTAAACCCAAAACAGGTTACCTGTTTAGCCATCCACCGAGCACTGGCGAAGGTCTTTCGGGCCAAGTTATTAGCCGCCATCGTCGAGGGTGGGCTGCTGCTACCCAGGAAGTATCCAGCGAAATGGGTGGTGGACTGCAAGTCAGCGGGCCCGGGTGAAAAGGCGCTGGTCTATCTAGGCCGTTATCTCTACCGTGGTGTGATTCACGGAGAGAGAGGGAAGCGGCAAGTTGCCCGATGGATGCGATGCGACTATGTCAAACAGTGCGTGGTATGTCGCTATCGCAGATCGCTGACCCGTTTCATGTCAGTCATATCAGTGGAATTAGTCATCAGATATCACAGCTAAGGCAGTTGCTACAAACTGCCCCGGAGACAGATGATGAATTTCAACTGCCAATTCAATACCTGACCCCTTAGGCTACTATACCTGACCCCTTAGGCTACTGACCCCTTAGGCTAATACCTGACCCCTTAGGCTCACAATTTGAGAGGGTGATAGGAAATCAGAGCGATATAGAGCAAGAAAGGAAAATCAATTACTCTTGTATCTTAACTCTCGTTGCTTTTCAATGCATGGTGAGCAATAGGCGGGGTGATATCGTAATTACTCTTGGGTATTAAACCCGTGGGTCAGATTGGTACCCCCGCCATTTCTTTGTTCAGTATACCGGACGGTATCTTAGGCCTCCAAATTAAGTGGATGAGCCTGCATTACAAGGTTGGTAGAACGAAGCATTCGGGGAGAATATAAAGATGAATGAGCATAAGCAGGATGTCATCGGCATCGACGTTTCCAAGAGTACATTGGATTTTGCACTACTTAGAAACAACAAGCTTAAACACAAAGTTTTCAAGAATACGCCTGCAGGCCATCAGGCAGCGCTTAATTGGCTGCAAAAAAACAAAATCAAAGAGGCGCATATCTGCCTTGAATCCACTAATATCTATGGCGATGCCATTGCGACATTATTATATGATGCCGGGTACTCTGTGAGTATTGTGAACCCTGCTCGGGTCAAAGGGTTTTCTCAATCAGAGCTTTTGCGCACAAAGACAGACAAGAGTGACGCTGGATTGATAGCTCGATTTTGCCTTGCGATGAACCCCTCACTGTGGACGCCAGATCCGCAAGAAACAAGGGAAATGAATGCTCCACCGGCTAAAAGCCGGTGGTTTCGAGTGACGGCTGAAAGCCGGTCATTTCGCCTTAAGGCGATTTACAACACACTAAAATCATCATCTGGGTCATTTGGCTTCTGGTTTTCTATGTACGCTTTCCAGACTTCGTCTGTCACATTTCCGCTCGAAGCTACCCAATAGCCTCTTGCCCACAAATGCTGACCCCAGTATCTCTTTTTTAGCACTGGAAACTCCGTCAGCATCTTATGAGAACTCTTCCCTTTCAGAAACTGCACCGCCTTCGATACTGATAAACTCGGAGGTATCCCTATCAGAAGATGAACATGATCCCTGTTGATAGAACCCGCATAGATAACCATCTCTTTGCTTCGCGCTATTTCTCGCAACAACTCTCGGCACCTCAGACCAATATCTCCTCCCAATACCGAGTAACGATACTTCGTCACCCAAACCAAGTGATATTTGCAATCCCAAATAGTATGGCCGCCAGACTTATAATTTTGCATTCACTAACAACACCATTGCTGACCCCGGCCGCCTAAAGGCGTGGGATTTACGGGTCCCCTATCGGGGACTTTAAAGGGATTAGTTCGTCGTCTGGAGGCGCTGATGGGGATGCGTCACCAGGAAGCAAATCGACTAGAGGTTGCTCCTGAAATCGTAGTCAATGATGTTAAAGCACACATTACCTACCTTGATAACGAGATTAAAGAGACAAGGCAACGCATTCGAAACCACATCAATAATAATCCAGACCTTAAACAGAAGAAGACCTTGCTGGAAAGCATTCCCGGCATCGGTGAAGCCACTATTGCCGTAGTACTTTCAGAATTCTCTGATGTTAGTCAATTTAAGAATGCCAAGTGCCTGGCTGCCTACATTGGCGTTGCGCCTAAAGAGCGTCTATCAGGCTCATCCGTCAGAGGTCGCACGATGATGTCGAAGACGGGACGATCCCAATTAAGAAAAGCTTTTTTCATGCCTGCGCTAGTGGCCTTACGCTACAACCCGATACTGATAGAAATGAAACTACGATTAACTAATTCTGGAAAAGCAAAAATGGCAATTGTAGGTGCCGCCATGCGAAAGCTAGTGCATCTAATCTATGGTGTACTAAAAAGTGGATTACCGTTCGATGCTAACTACGTCACTAAAAATTCTTGACCGGCAAGACGGTATCTGACCCCATTGATACCCTGACCCCATTGATATTGTGACCCCATTGATATTCAAGCGGCTGAAGAAAAACACAGAAGCGCTAACCACTCACCACGTAGGCTGGCAACATACCATAACGTATGGCCAATCTTGGGTAATGCACCGAGATAATGATGTGCCTCCAATAAAGATCGGAAGCGCTCTTTTTCGATTTCTTGCACGGGCTGTAAAATAACGTCTCGCAGATTCAAAATATCTTGTCTCAGATAAAGTGTCAGGAGATTATATCTAGGAACTCGGTGTTTGTTCAGAACGAACCATATCTTGTTGGTAGATAAACTGTTTTTCTGTCAGACAGATCCGCCGTGCCCCTTAGCTGCAAGGTACCACGTGGCATCACCATCAGGACTCAGGACGAATGGAATTGATTCCATTTGGTATTCACAATATTACTAGCCATAAGGGTGGTCGAACGATTTGGGCTACAGGAAATCGCTAATTAATATTATTGGAGAAAAATACGGTGATTAGTTTTGAGTGTGGCACTTCTGGTGACCCTGTCGATTCTGAGTATATACAAGATGTTGAAGATGAGATCGGCGTACCGTTCCCACCTCGATTTCTTAACTTCATGAAAGGAATCAATGGGAATCAATGGAATCAATGGGGTCAGAGTAATTGATTTTCTGTGTTATCGTAGTTATTCTTATTTGATTTTTTTTGACGTGGAAAGCTGATGGCTCGATTACCCCGGCTCAATTTGAGAGGGTGATAGGAAATCAGAGCGATATAGAGCAAGAAAGGAAAATCAATTACTCTGACCCCATTTGACCCTTTTAAACAGGAGTGATACATGTCTGGAGCATTTAATTTGATAAAGCATTCACCGTGATGTAAAGTGGACCCCTAGGTCAAGACAATAAATATCAGAGTTTAAGTTTCGCAGCCCACGTTGCATGCAGCTGGTCGGCGCTGCCCCGGAAGTTCAATAATCTCTACTTTTTCTTCTTTACAGAATT
>Ga0316204_10001516_pt1 | contig 61823 bp, 9 predicted proteins | sample 6monrhotite_MG_2_FD_205661 | JGI IMG/M metagenome (GOLD analysis project Ga0316204, IMG submission 205661) | Microbial mat bacterial communities from mineral coupon in-situ incubated in ocean water Damariscotta River, Maine, United States -... | ecosystem: Environmental > Aquatic > Marine >...
TCTGCCCCGTCACCGCCCCGCCCTGTTTTTCAGCAGGAATCACGATTTCGTGGGTGATGCGTTTATTGCTCGATTCAACAAAACCGACGCCACTCTCTTTAAAGAAGCGTCCAACGATCTCGTGATGCGCATGTTCCAGCACCTCAACCAGCGCCCCTTCAGGACGGCCACGGCGATCCATTCCGATCACACGCACTAGCACGCGATCGCCATGCATCACTGCATGCATCTGACGCGCAGAGAGAAAAGTATCATCCCCGCCCTCGTCCGAGACCACAAAACCAAAGCCATCGGGATGGCCAATCACCCGTCCACGGATCAGATCCATTCGGCTCGCGGCGGCATAGCCATCGCGGCGATTGCGAACCAGCTGCCCATCGCGCTCCATCGCACGCAGACGGCGACGTAACGCCTCCAGATCCTGGTCTTCAACCAGCCCCAACGACTCGCTAATCGCCCGTAAACTCTGCGGTCGATCGCACTCCTCAAGGAGCTCTAAAATGCCCTCTCGGCTGGTAATGGGGTTCGCGTATTTCTGTGCCTCGCGCTCGGCAAACTTGTCTTTTTCAGATGATTTATTGCTCATGGCGCGTAGTATAGCGCAGAACCAGCGCAATCAAGTAATTTCAAAGGTTTAAACGATAAAAGCTGAGCCAAAGCCATTTGACCGAAATACAGCGTAAGAGAGCAGATCAGACGCTATCCTCCGCTCAAAACTCACTCACAGCCATAATTGACAACCCAGCCACCAATCGGTACAGTGCGGCCCTTAGTTTCAACGCCATGAAAACGCAATCGCGAATTCAACACGCCGAGGTGGTGAAATTGGTAGACACGCTAGCTTCAGGTGCTAGTGGGGGCAACCCCGTGGAGGTTCAAGTCCTCTCCTCGGCACCATATTTCCAGACCACACCAGACAATCACAAACCACGTATTCTACTGTTTTTTATCAGTTTTTACACTAGCCAAGACACACCCCACATTGTCTGGCATTGTCCACGACTGTCCCGCTTATGGAGCGTGAGTGGAGCGTGAGTGGAGCGTGAGTGGAGCGTGAGTGGAGCGTGAAACCATCACTTAAACCCTCGAATACACCCTCCTGTTTTCACCCCTATACTTGTAAATAAGCCATCTTTGCCGAGAGGCTTCATTCATTTCCACAAAGATGTTGGCGTATGGTGTTTATTTTCGCTGTTTTGTTCATTACTCAACAATTCTATTTTCGATTGAAGTTGTGGCTTGCCCTGCCCTACTACGGTAGGCGAAAGAATACGGCTAGTGAGGTTTCCACTTGCTATCTCAACCAACCTAAACCGGAGTGGGTCAAAAAAGAGATCATCAGGATGAAGGCGTTGATGCCGCATTCTGGGTGCCGGGCGATTGAAGCATGTTTTAATCGGCGCTTTGCACAATCGAAAAAGATGACAGTAGGAAAGTCGTTTGTTGGATACACCATCAAGAATCATCTTTATGAAATTCAGATGCTCAGGCGTGATATCAAGAAGCTGAAGCCTAAGCCAGTGCCAAAGAACTTGATCTGGGGTCTGGATTTAACAGGCAAGTCTGATTCCAGTGGTAAGGTACATAATATCCTGGGGATTGTTGAACATCACAGCCGGGGGTGTTTTTGTTTAATGGGATTAAAAGATAAGGCGTCGATTACCCTGCTTCGATGCTTATTGGACAGCATCGAAAAATATGGTAAGCCGAAGCTCATTCGAACAGATAATGAGGCTGTTTTTACTTCACGGCTATTTTGTTTTGGATTGAAAGTACTCGGTATTCGTCATCAGAAAACTGACAAAGGATGTCCGTGGATGAATGGCCGGATTGAGAGATTCTTTGGCACACTCAAATCCAGGCTGAATTGTTGGGAGGTAGACAATCTGGCGCAACTCAACGGAGCACTTGGAGAATTTAAAATCTGGTATAACCATGTGCGGCCCCATCAAAATCTTGGCGGTCGGACACCGGCGGAGGTTTGGCAGGGCATTGATATCTACACAAATAAATCAAAACAGGAATATTGGTTTGAGGCATGGGATGGGTTATTGACTGGGTTTTATTTTCGATTGTAATGCTCAGGTTATTTTTCAGAATATTGAATCTGTGTAAGGGCAAGGCACTGTCCAGGGATTATTGTGATTTAAGGCTACTAGAACAAGGAAAGTAACTGAAAAAGTCAGTTTACCAGCCAGCGCTTAACCTATTTCTTTAAAGTTGTAATAAAACCACTCATGAATGAGTGGTAGTTTTTTAAAAACTACTGTTTTTATAGTGGGAAAGTGCTTTGGACAGTTGGACGGGACATCGGTGAATCGAAGCTAAATCAAGCAAACATCCATCACTTTGGTTGGCAAACGCATTGTAGTGGTCTTTTTCAAACACCGCTTGCTGTTTGAATTAGGAATTCGCCATGCACACCACTGAAATTCATCGGTGAATCGAAGCTAAATCAAGCAGACATCCATAACTTTGGTTGGCAATCACATTGTAATGGTCTCTTTCAAACGCCGGTTGCTGTTTAAATTATGAATTCACCATCCACGGGGTACTTAAAACACTATGTCAAAACGTTTTGATTCATCTAAAATCGGCAATGTCATTTTTTGGCGAACAACAGGCCATATTCCATCCGATGACACAGGTGCCAGGGAACTTACAATCGAATAACTTCCGTCGGGTAAGCTATATAACTTATTACCTGTTCTTGGATAAAATGTACTTGTGAAGTGAATTAGGTACCCATAATTACTAAAGTCATCTGATATCACAATAATCGAGAACGGCCTACCATCATAATCAATATCGGTATATGCAACAGAACCATCTTGCTCCACAAGCTGTGTAACAACTCTAATTTCCGCAGATAATACCTTTGGGGAATTATCACTAGGCACTGTGAAGTCTACAGTATACGAACTTTGTAAACCGTCAACAGGAAGCTCTTTAAACACTGTATAACCAAGCGGATCATATTCAACCATAACAATCAATGTTTCTGTAGCACCTCCAATGTCAAGAATATATCCCCCGGTTAATTCATCACTCAGTGACTCATCTACCAACTGCCAAGAAATTGATTCAGGCTGTTCAAATAGTGGCATTCCTTTTTTAAATACCTGAACCGTTGTATGTAACTTATTACCGTTTTCGTCCTGAATGACGCCATTAATTAATACTGCCATACAGTTTAGTGGGAACAGTGAAAGCAAGAAAATAAACACTATGCTCATAGATTTATAACCCGATTTTTAGAAAAAATCACTGAGAAACAAAATCAATCACAAATTTTTTATCATCATTACTTAAAGGTAATACTATCGTTGTAAATACTTCATCAGTAACTATTACACCATTTTCATTATACGCCACAGTACAACTCACTCTATACTCTCCATCTGGCAAGTCATACAATGACTTATTAGAATTAAAGATTAGATCTTTTGTAGTAAGATTGGCGAAGTGACGTGTTAATTCTCCATCCACCCTCATCATTGCTATGATAAAGCTTTCATTTTTATAATCAATTTCACTTCCATTTCTATTAATGAAGAATTCTACAGATTTATTACTATTATTATTTATGGCAGGGACAACTATATTAAAATCAACTATATCATTAGCAATATCATCCACTTCAGAATATATATAATATTCAGTTGCTTTATACCAAGCTGCTACAATAACTCGTTCAAGTCCTACATTATCAAATGAAATTTCAAAAACACCGTCACTAGACAGGCTTCTCGTGCTTCCTATTTTCTTGAACTGTTCGACTGCACTTCCCCCAGGCAACAGCTCACCAGGCTGAACCAGAATCACGGGGGTTGATAGTGGACTGCCATTTTCATCTTTTATAGCACCAGAAATAGTAACTTCCACGCTTACGGCAACACCTGAATAGAGCAATATAAGTAATGCAAAGAGCTTAATAAAGTACTTCATACTATATTATATATCCTTTGTGAATTAATATAAGTTACATAGACTGACTATAGAGGGTAAACCCCTTCAATAATTTGTTCACCATTTCTTCTACGTACATAATACTCATCAGTTAGATCCAGATTGTGCTCTACTGCAAGTTTTCTACCAATAAACTCTGATACTCCACCTACAACATTCGATACAGCATCAAAAGGGTAGCCTTTTGCACTAATAAACCCACGGACGATTTCAGAAATAAGATTGATTGAAATATCTCTATCCAAAAAATTTAATACCCCCCCACATTTATAGTAACCTTCAGCTCGTAAATAATTTTCAGCCGAAACATAGAGAGACATGATTTCCAGATTCTCCTGCTTAGCATTAATCTCCCCAAAAAATGGAGCTGAGTTAAGTGCTGGCCCAAAAACACCAATAGTTCTTCTATACCATAATGCTTGTCTATGCGCATTAGCCCAAACATTATTACTATTGGTGGGTTGCAATGAAAAATCAACAATAAGGTTTGTAAAATAGTTATTGATACACTGATAATGACACCGATTACTAAAGCCGTCATTAGGCCCTTGCTGCCTTACCAGTCCATTACGAATCCTTTTACATATCTCTGTTGCTACTGCGTCTTCCAGGTCGATGTACCAATGATACCCTTCATCCTGAAATACATCAGGATTGCTTTTCAAATCCCTGATCGCTTGCTGCCTTACATCACAATCATCAACAAATATCGGCATGGAACCTGATCTCGATTCAACCACATTATCCTTCAATATCTCAATGGTTGATTTGTACTGTTTACCTTCGCGTCCAACATTTAACGCACCACCCGATGTAGTGGTTAGCGGCCAGACCACTTCCTGGTAAAGTGCCTGAGCGGTACTGGGTTGAACTAATTTTTCGTATACCACCTGATCTTGATCGTCGTGTATTAAAAGCCTGGCGGTTCTACCAATTTGATCCAGTTCGGGTGTGGCCGTATAGACGATGGTTACCTCGTCTTTGTCTACATCAGACACAAGCGCGGTATTATCATAGGCGCAGCATTCACTAACGGCTGGCGGAAACTCCAGGTTTTCCTTTGTGGCTAACTCACGATTGGGTAAATCTGATTCTCTTAGGTCATCACCACAGCAATCTTTTAATCTTGCTTGTATCAGCGTGGTATTTATTTCATCTAATGTTTCTTCTACAGCCAATACAGGCATGACCGAATAACCGGTTAAACCAGATATTACAAAAAAAATGGTCAGGAATTTACTTAACGATTTCATTATTTACAATATCCTTTATGGCGCTGTGATTAAAACAACTTTTATCGTTCCATCGCCCAGTGATACGCTGCTTCTTATGGCTTCAATATAAAGAACTATTTCACGCTGGCTCGCTGTAATGCCAAGCTGCACAGGTAAATATGGTACATCTGGGGCAATATAGTCACCTCCTCCTGCTAATGGGAAAGCTATGCGTTGCTGATTACCATTCTTTTTCCATAATCTCTGAAGTCCGGGAGCAGGTACGTATCGATATCCAATATTTTCATCTCCTTCCTGAACTACCCCCATAGGGTCTGACCCTGAGTACTCAAAACGAATGCGACTGCTGGAAAGATTCTGGTGATCGGGTACTGATAATACGAGCGGAATAAATTCTTCGCCGGGATTAAAATCGGCAAAATCAGGGATATTATCATTATCAGTGTCACCATTATTTGCGACGAGTATTTTACCTGGTAAGCCAGCTGTGTTCTCAAGTTGATCCTCTTCTAAAGTACGATCAGGCAAAGCAAAGCCATTGTTATTATCCGAGTCAACATCAATGTCTACGGATCTAAATGCATACTCCCACAGAAGGTTCCCCATATCATTATTGGTATACAGGCGGATGCTGTTAAAATCGTCTGGGCTGAGATTATCGATATGAGTGGGATCATCGAAGACGAGGACGTTCCCTTCACCCAATGTTGCTCTAATCTCCTGCTCACCCAAAACGAAGATCAGTTCTTTTTCATCACCCGCATTGAAATAGTCTAGTGGCTGAAGGTCAGTGGTATTCAAATCGTAAACCAGATTGATTATATCGGCCCCGCTAAATGTAACGTCGGACTCGCCAAGTAAATCAATGAGCTCTATGGGCTCGCCCTGATCATCATTTACCTGCGCAATAACGCCACGCATCTCCAGCTGAAAGTGACTGAACTGGAATTCAGGCCGATAGACCCAGCGGTAAATGGGTTGGGGTTCGGCTAAATCAGGATTATTATTGCCGCCTAGCTGTCGATAGACCTGTCGCTGTATTTCAGTCGAAGCCTCATCGAAAAGTTGAACCTTAAACGGGACGTAGTTGTCCGGCCGTTTTTCGAGAATACCAGGGTTCTGCCCGCTTGAGCTGAAATCGACTGGGGCGATTCTGAGATTGTTAGTGTCAATGAAGATCGGGCTGCCGCTTAAGGGTTCACCGTTAACGTGGACGTAGTAATGCAATGCATCGGTGGGCGAATTGTTGGGCAGTTGCAAAATCTGCAGACGTTTGCCGGGGTTGATTTCAAAGTTACTGATGCCGTCATGATCTTGCTGCAATGTTTGAGGGCCACTGAGGGTGGCGATGCGGCCTGTGTACCCTGCTCCGTTTAACGCTTCTGGTAGTGGTCTGCCCTGCGGGTCATGCCATTCACTGGTGATGGCGATGTAGTTATCGCTAGTGAGGGCTGCGCCTTCAAAACCGATGACCTGGTCTTCTCTGAACGTGCCCGCTTCCAGACCATGTTTGATGTTGTAACCACGCTCAGCACTGATCTTAAGGTTGGGGGGGTGCATCTCGATGGTGTCGATGTTGAAACTAAGTCCTGTCGCGCCCTCTTCGCTCGCCGCCTTCATGGTGGTATCGGCAACACCCATATAACCACTGACGCGGTTGATGGCGTAGATGCGGATCTGGTCGCCAGGCTGCAGGTGGTCGGCCTGCTGTTGATGTAGCTCGGGATTGATGCCGCTTTCACTCTGCCACTTATCGAAGTCCGTACTGTTCGATTTAAATCCACCATAACCAAAACCAAACAGGTCACCAAAGCTGTTGCGCATCTGCAGGGTGTAGAAGAACTGGCTGTTCTCGGCATCGACGCCGAAGTCGACCGGGTTGACGTCCTCTTCTCGGAGGCCGATCCGTTCGGCGATCAGTTTGCCATCTGAGACTCTGACAACGTAGATGTCGGTATTGCGCAGGTCATCAATGCTGATCTGGCTGAGTAGCCCTTCGTCATTGTGGTTGGCGAAGCTGGCGCTGTCCATCACGCGGGTGAAGTCGGGACTTACGTTACTATCGTTCGGATCTGTGCCAGTACTGCTGAGGTAGACCGCCTGCACGGTTTCAGTTTCGTTGGTGGTGGTACCGGGAACAGGCTGTACCAAGGACTTAACAGTATCCAGTGTGCCGTCGTTATCGAAATCGTAGATCTGTTGAAGCTGCTCGGTGTGGTCGGGGGCGGCGGCGTTGAATTGGGTCTCACCGGCAACCGGGACGTTGTTGATCTTCGCAAGGCCTGAGAGCACCATCACGTCGATGGGGAAATCCATGCTCGCAGGTGTGGTACTGACTTCACCTAAACCGAGCGGATACCGCCCAAAAAAGGGAATATTAAAAAATTTCGGCACACAGCTTTCGATCATTGGCTTTACGACATAGTAGACCCCTTGTCCATTCAGTGATTTTGGATTAAAGCGTTTGTAACGCAGGGTGGCGGTCACATAGGCGTCGATAGAGTAATAAGAAAAGAAGCAGGGGCTACTGTGCCAGGCAGTGGTGTATTTGCCATCGCTGCCCGAGGCACTGCGGCTGTTATATAACCCTTCTACCAGCGTATTGGCAATCGGCCCGACAACTGACTGGCCCGCTTGTCGTCTCATGCCCTCTTCAAACCAGCGTTCAGGGACATCCAGCGCATCACCATTTTCATCTTTGATAAAAGCGGTACGGAAGGCGATGCGATTGCTGGTTTGCGCCTTAACGTCTCCCATACTGGCACCGTCAAACCTCAACAGCATGGAGGTGAAGGCGGCGTTCGCGGCACCGCCATTGAGGTCAACCGGGTATTCGGCTAACACCAGCGTGTCGGGGTCATTTAACAGGCGGGCAGATTGCGGCAGCAGCGCAACGTAAGCGGTGCTACTGTTTTTTAAGGGCGGTTTGGTCATCACCGTGGTGCCATCGGCGAGGTGATAAGTGGCGGCTTCATAAGCGGCACGGTTGATCGGAGCAGCGAGGGTTGGATACTGCACCTTCAGTGTCTGGTGTTGCTCATAGTAACTTTGATACTCACTACCGGACATCACGCGCCATCTATCCGCACCCCACGCATCGCCAGTCGCCGTGGCAATCTCTTTAACAAACGCACCGCTGTCTGGATTGTATTCGGCCCAGATGGGGTTGCCATCTTTTAATACCGGCGCACGGGTGTAGACATAGCCGCTGATCTGACCCGCCTGAATGAGACCGGCGCATAACAAACAGATAAGGGCTGCCAAAAGTCTCAAGGGCTGCTTTAGAGAATAGGCGTACTTCATTGCATCCGCTCCAGGGCGTCGGCTTCATTGGCGGGCGGGATAAACTGGTAGAGCCGCAGTTTCATCTGCAACTGCTCCAGACTCATTTCACCATTCGCGTAGGCACTAAGGTCTCTCCATTGATCAGGAATCACCCGTGCATAACTGATGTAATCGAGGCGATTAAAACGGGTTGCGCCAACACTCTGGATTCGGTGAGTCGCATCCGCCCGCCCCACACCCACCGGTACCAGTACCGTGCCTGCTTCATCCGCCCCCAGCAACACCACCCACTCATGCGCTACCGGGGCATGATCATAACTCCCCTGGTAAGCGGGAATACGAATATCAAGCGCCAGGTCACCCTCCACACTGATCCCCTGCGGCTGCACCGTATAGAACCAGCGCGGGCTATAACGGGGATCAAAGCTTCTCAACTTAACCCCACTGCGCGGCATAAACTGGAGATGCAGCGCGCCTGCAGTGAGACCATCAACAAACCGCAGGCGAGTCTCACTGAGATCGAGGTTAACCTCGCCGCCGTTGATCACATTCTGACTGCCACTCTGCACATAACTAAAGGGGATATTCCGGTTGATGAGTGCCAACTGCACACCCGGCATGCTGTTACGCGCTCCACTCTGAACATTAATCCAGCCAACATGACTACCGTAACGCGGATCTTTAATCCCGCTATTAACCCGTAGGCGATAACGCCCCGACGCAATGTTGCGCGCAGCCGCATCGCCATAACCAAAACTAAAGGCCCCTTCGCTATCGCTATGAGCCGTGCGATTCAGTTCAGCAATGGTGACCTCTATGCCACTGATCGCCTGCCCCAGATTATCCAGCACCAGCCCTTCGACAAACGTTGGCCGTGGCCGTACCCTCACCTGCTGGCGCACCATCTCAACCCCATCGTAACTGGCGTTGATATGCAGCTCAGCACCGTAGCCGAGATCACGTTCGGGATAGAAGGCGACCGCAGTACCGTTTGGCAACAGCGACATGATCCCAGGGACCTGCTCATAATCACGGTCGACCTGCTGCAGCGTAAAACCCTGCGCCTGTAGACTATCGACCCCCGGCGGATCTGAATCGACATAACTAAAACCGTGAATGGTCTCGCGTACTTCAAGTGTCAGTTTGGCAAGCTCAATCGGCTTGTTGAAAAAGAGTCCGACAAAACCGTTCGGTTCGATATCCAGCGCACCATCGGCAGGGGTCACCTTGAGCAGTTCAAGTGTCAACGCCGCAGGCACAATAAAGGTGATGTTCCGTGAGGCACGCGCCAGCACGCCGCCAGCACTATCATGGACTTCAAGCCAGAGCACGTAGTCACCCGCGACCACCGGCAACGGCAGACTGCCGCTCAGGATGCCCTGGGCATGTGTAAGTGTTACCGTCTGCGCCTCCACTCCTTCGAGATAGGCAACAAACTGTTCTGTACCGCTCAGATTGCTCGCCCTTGCGCTAAGCTGCACTGCCTGCACTGCCCCGTCCAGCAAGATCTGTGCATCGTTGGCAGGGTTAATCCACTCAAGCTGGATGTTATTGGCCAGTTGCAACAGAAACTCTTGCTGGGTCTGGTTGCCAGCGGCATCACTGGCACTGACGACAACACTCTGTGCAGGACCAGCAGCGAGTGCCAACGCAGCCTGAAACTGATACTGCCCGGTGGTGGAGGTCGCTTCAATCGCAACCGGCTGGTCATTAATCAACAGCTGCGAGAAGCTTGGGTCTGTCACCGTGCCGCGCATGGTGTATGGATTTTCATTGACTGTATTTAGATCCGGGTATGCAAGCAGCGCATCGACCTGCAGCTGCGGTACATCAACATCGAGGTGATAACGCAGGGTACGAACGCTGCTCTGATCAAGGCTATCGGTCGCAATCAGCGTGATATCCAGCGTCGTCTCACCCGTTGCAAACGTTAACGGTACCTGCACCGCACTTCCTGCCACCAGATTGATCACCTCACCATTGAGGGTAACGGCCTGCACCGTAATGGGCGAATAGATATCGGCAATAAAGGTGAAGCCGCTGGTGTTCAATGTGACACCCGGCAGCGGTGAATTGATTGTAATTTGCGGTGGGTCGACCTGTGCTACATCGATGACATAAGAGACTGAGAGCGAACGCTGCAGTGTGTTACCGCCGACCAGCGCCACAACAGTGATCAGGTTATTCCCCTCACTAAGCGTGACAAGAGCTGAACGGAAACTAAATTCGGTTGCGCTCGCTCCCTGACTAACCGTTGCCAACGCACCGTTGACACTTACCTGCGGCAGCTCGACCGGCACTTCACTGATGATCCTGCCGTCGATAATAATGGTTGATTCACTCACCACGCTGCCGTCGGCGGGGCTGTCGATCAGCAGATCGATAATCGCAGCGGCACGGCGCTCAATCGTCACCGTGCTGCTGCCCGAGTTATTGCTGCCATCTTCGGCGACAATCTGAATCTGGTTGCTACCGAGCTCCAGCGGCACATCGGCCTGCCAACTGCTGTTGGTGAGCGTGACGGCAAACTCGATCCCCGGCAAGCGGTCACTGATGAGATAAACTCGCGTCACAGCAGGATACCCGCCCGTCACACTACCGGAAAGCTGCAGGGTGTCACCATCGGTCACATGATCGCTGCCACCGTTCACGCTAACCGTCGGTGCAGGGATCACCGGCAGGTCGCTGCCATCATCGGGGTTGCTGCCGAACTGGATCTCATCCACATTGTTGATCCCGTCACCATCACGATCACTATCCAGTGAATCGGGAGTGCCGTCGCCGTCAAGATCGGGCGGTACACTCGCGGCGTCGAGTGGATCGGTGCCTAACTGCGTCTCATAATGGTTAGGAACACCATCGCCATCAAGGTCGGGGTCACTGTTATCACCGATGCTGTCGCCATCGAGATCGGCCCACTCAGTGGGATCTTCAGGGAAGAGATCAAGCGCATCGGGGACACCGTCACCATCGGTATCGAGTATGACGCTGGTGGTGGCACTGTTGGTATTGCCTGCCCGGTCGTAGATCGCTGCCACGATGGTAGCGGATGAGCCACTGAAGGCGCTGCTCGGCAGGCAGTTGCTGCCAACGGCGGTTGGCGTGCAGGTGACGCTGATCGCCACTCCCTCTACCGTCAGGGTAAGGCTCTCGACCACGACCTCAACACTATCGCTATAGGCGATCTCAATCAGCGGTGGGTTTTCCGGCACCGCAGCACCAGGCAGCGGTGAGGTGATCGATATCAACGGCGGTGTCTTATCGAGGCTGATCGCCGCCGTAGCGGTGGCGCTGTTACCTGCGAAATCATGCACGGTTCCACTCACTGATTGATCGGCACCCTCAACACTTACCACCACAGGGGCCGGGCAGGCAGTGGTAGCGATACCACTACCGCTCACACCATCAGAACAACTGAATGAAACAGTCGTATCAAGGTTGTGCCAGCCGTTGGCATTCGCCAGCGGGTCTAATGAGGCAGTAATAGTAGGCGGGGTTTTATCAAGATTGATCGTAACCGTAGTCGTGCTGCTATTCCCGGCAAGATCAGTGACGCTACCGCTGACCGACTGCCCTTCCCCTTCAGTGGTAATAATGATTGGATCAGGGCACGCCACGATGCCGCTGATCGCGTCACTACAGTTAAAGGTGACGGTCACATCACTACGGTGCCAACCAGCGGCATTCGCAGCAGGAGTGACTGTGGAGGTAATCAGTGGCGCACTTCGATCAAGCTTGAGCGTAACACTGCTGCTACCACTGTTGCCTGCATTGTCTCCGATGGTTTCAGTTAGCGTCTGAGAGAGTGCTTCGGTAGTTACCACGGTCGAGGTCGGGCAGCTCACCACACCGCTATTATCATCGGAACAGCTATAGCTAATGGTCACATCAGACTGATGCCAGCCTGCAGCATTGGCGAGCGGTGTGACGAGCGCTGTAATCACGGGGGCACTCTTATCAACGTTAAGGGTGAAGCTGGTACTGTTACTGTTGTCCGCTCTATCAGTCACGCTGGCGCTAAACGGCTGCGCAGCGCCAGCGCTGCTGATAGTCTCGCCAGGCGGACAGCTAACAATACCACTCGCAATCGCCAGTGGCAGATCACTACAGCTGTAGATCACATCGACATCGCTGTTATACCAGTCGTTGGCGTTGGCCGGTGGCACCAGCGCGTGGGTGATCTCTGGAAGGGTTTTATCCAGACTCACGGTAAAGTCCGTTGAGGCACTATTACCCGCCACATCGGAGACGCTGCCGCTCACGATCTGGTCCTTCCCTTCCAGCGTAACCACTATCGGCGCCGGACAGGCGACAATGCCACTGCCCACAGCACCATCAGAACAGATGAACGAGACCGTTGCATCGGCTTTGTGCCAGCCGTTAATATTAGGCAGTGGTGAAACATTCACGTTGATTGTCGGTGGGGTTTTATCGATATTCAAGCTAACGCTGGCACTGCTACTGTTGCCCGCCCTGTCCCATGCCGAACCACTGACGGCCTGGTTTTTACCATCCATCGTCACGATGATCGGATCAGAACAGGCGACCACACCACTGCTGTCATCGGTACAGCTAAAGGTAACGGTGACATCACCACTATGCCAGCCTGCGGCGCTGGCGGCAGGTGTAACAGTCGCGATAATCACTGGATCAGTTTTATCGATATTGAGTTCAAAATTGAGCGCTTTATCATTGTCTGCACGATCCACGACCGTGGCCAGAAAGGGTAACGCCGCCCCTTCGCTGGTGACAACATGGGCTGGCGGGCAACTGGCCACGCCACTCGCAATATCCAGCGGTAAATCACTACAGCTGTAATCGACCGTCACATCGCTGTTATGCCAGCCTGCGGCGTTGGCCGATGGCGTCACGATGTGGGTGATAGCGGGTTCTGTTTTATCCAGGCTCACGGAGAATTCTGTCGAAGTGGTATTCCCCGCCACATCAGAGACAGAACCACTCACGACCCTCTCCTTCTCATCCAGGCTCACCACGATGGGAAGTGGGCAGACGACAATGCCACTCTCCGCACTACTACCGCTGCCATCAGAACAGCTAAATGAGACCGTTGCATTAATATTGTGCCAGCCGTTGATATTCGGTAGCGGGGAGACACTCGCCTCAATGGTTGGAAAGGTCTTATCGAGCTTTATGCTTATGCTGGTGCTGCCACTGTTACCGGCTCTGTCCAGCACTGAGGCACTAAAGGTGTGGGCACCATCGCTGTTAACAACAACTGGAGCGGGACACGCACCCGGCTCGATGCCACTGCTGTGATCTGTACAGCTGAAGGTAACGGTGACATCACTGCTATGCCAGCCGGCAGCATTGGCCGCTGGCGAGACGGTTGCCGTAATCAGCGGATCGGTTTTATCGACATTGAGTTCAAAGCTGTGATCTTTGTCATTGTCGGCACGATCTATAGCCGTGACCAGAAAGGGTAACGCTGCCCCTTCACTGGCAACAACATCGGCTGGTGGACAGATGGCCACACCACTCGCAATATCCAGCGGCAAATCACTACAGCTGTAATCGACCGTCACATCGCTGTTATGCCAGCCTGCGGCGTTGGCCGATGGCGTCACGATGTGGGTGATAGCGGGTTCTGTTTTATCCAGGCTCACGGGGAATTCTGTCGAAGTGGTATTCCCCGCCACATCAGAGACAGAACCACTAACAATCGTATCCTTCCCTTCCAGGGTAACGACTACTGGTAGCGGGCAGGCGACAATGCCGCTCCCGATCACACCATCAGAACAGCTGAAGGAGACCGTTGCATCAACATTGTGCCAACCGTTGAGATTCGGAAGCGGTGAAACCGTCGCTTCGATTTCTGGTGGACTCTTGTCGATATTCAAGTTAACACTAGTGCTGCCACTGTTGCCCGCCCTGTCCAGTACTGAACCACTCACAGTTTGATCACGCCCTTCCGTGCTAACCACCACTGGAGTGGGGCACGCCCCTGGTGCGATGCCACTGCTATCATCTGTACAGGTGAAGGTGACGGTAACATCACCACTGTGCCAGCCCGCTGCATTGGCGGGCTGCGTCACACTCGCCGTGATCTCCGGGGCGGTTTTATCGACATTGAGTGTCACAACAACTGAATCGGGGTTATCCGCCAGATCGTTGATCGATGCACTGACCGTCTGCCCTTCCCCCTCAGTGATGATCGACTGCGATGGAGGACAGTTGCCCGCAACCCCGCTGCGATCATCCGAGCAGGTGAACGAGAGCAGAACATTTCCTTTATGCCAGCCGTGCTCATTGGCTGCGGGTGTCACTGTCTCAATAATCGCCGGGGCTGTTTTATCCAGACTTATCGGGACGACTTTATCAGCGCTATTACCTGCGTTATCGATTGCAGTCCCTTTCACCTGTTGGGCTGTGGTCTCGATAGTGACTGTAACAGGCTCAGGGCAGATATCGATTCCACTCAAACTATCACTACAGGTGAAGCTCACCACCACATCACTGTTGTGCCAGCCGTTACCATTAGCAAGTGGCGTTACCATTGCCTCTATCTGCGGCGGCGTTTTATCGATGCTGACATCAAAGGGAAGCGGGGTTTTATTTCCAGCAACATCGACTACCTCTGCCTCAAACGGCTGCGCTGCTCCTTCACTGCTAATGGCATGAGGTGTCGGACAACTAGCGACACCACTGGCAACACCTGCAATGAGATCGTTACAGCTGTAACTAACGTTCACATCGGTTTTATGCCAGCCGTTGCTGTTGGCAAGTGGCATCAGGGTATGCGTGATACCAGGGGCTGTTTTATCGATATTAAGCGTCACGCTCGCCTGGTCGGTGAGACCCGCGTTATCTTCTGCGGTTCCGCTTACCACCTGCCCCGGCCCTTCAGTAGTGGTGGTAATAGGCGAGGTACAACTTTTAATACCACTGGTCGCATCATCACAGCTAAAACTGGTCGTGACATCTGTTTTATGCCAGCCTGCGGCGTTGGGCAGCACATCTAGCGTGGGGGTTATTGTGGGAAGATCATTATCTTCACCGATGATCTCGATGACAATAAGCCCACCCGGCTTTCCTCGTAACTCAACGTTGATTTCATTATTGAGTGATAACGAAATAGTTTCAACAAGGGTAGTGACATTCTGACTAAAATTACTGGTACCGACGATCAGCTGACCATTGATATGGATCTTGCCACTGCTAACAAGCTCACCGGTAGTTTCATCATCGGTAATGCCGCCGTTATAGACTCTCAACTCATAAGTCGCAGCCGGGTTTAGTATCGAGAAATTCATCGTCTCTACCACTGGTGAACCACTAGCACGCTGGAAGGACTGGGGGCTGTAAGCGGTGAAGGAGGCAGCATGAACTGACGCTGCCGAAATCATCAACAAGATGATTAACAGCAACGGGAATAACCTGACGACTACGTTATTGTAAAGACGCACAATAAAGTAGCTCGGGATAATAGATTCAAAATCTTCGTTCATAGCTTAACCAGAGATTCCTTAACCACCCTTCACATATTCGATTTCTGTTTTACCCACTATCTGCTGCGATGTCTCACGCAACGATTTTTTCAACTGAAGCGGGGCCAGCATTTTGCGGATATCGGCACTGACCATCGATAATGGTTTCAGACTAGCCGCCTCTCGGTTGATCACTTTTACAACGATGATCTGCTCACCATAGACAAGATCGCTCACCCCACCCGCTTTCAGATTTTTCACAATCTTTGCCAGTGACGGCGCAATTTGAGATGGTTTTATATTGGCCCTTTTAAACTCAGCAGGTATCCCCTGTTTTTTGAGTTTTGCCGCCATTTTTGACCAGGACCTAACATTTTTTGCATTGCCAAAGGCGGTAATCACTTTTTTACGCCCCTTGTCATCAAGACTATCGCGAGAGACTGAGAGGTATTTATAATCAACACGCCCCGCCTCAGTAAATTCGGCGCTATTCCCTTCGTAATAACTGAGCACCATCGCCTGACTCACCGGCGCTGGGCTAACATTTTTGCTCAAGTACTCTTTTGCCAACAGCTCATCTCTAAAGGCATCTACTTTGGCGTCAATCACAAGCCTCTCTTCGTCGCTAAGCAACCGTTCGGCCTCAAGTGCAATCGCCCTCATACGCACCAGGCTCTCGGTCATTTTATGCCGAGTCTCATCAGTCAGCGTGTCGATAGCATCATTCGGCAGGCGGGACATCAACACCTTTAACTGGCTATCGCGCAGCTCTGTTCCACCCACTATGGCGAGCAGCGGGTCTGCAACTGAAACCACTGCACTTTGGTCAGCATCTGATACCGTATTCGTTGCTTCCTTCTCAGCTGCTCTGTCACACCCTGCCAGGGTGAAAGAGCTAAGCAGTAACAGTGTCAAAGTAAGCGGTCTCATTTTTAGTTGCTCTCCGCTTTATCGATTTTCACTGTGGCGAGCAGCCTTTTCATCTCGGCATCCTTCGCCTCCTGCCTTAGTCGATAACGGATGTCGCCTTTCACCTTTTCAAAGGGGGTTTTAATCGCCTGGGCGGCCTCCAGCAGTTTCACTACATGGAAACCGAACGGGGTCGCAAACGGCTCGGAAATTTCATCTACCTTCATCTCAAATACACGCCCTGAAAAGACCGGGTCGATGGAACCGCGTTTGATCCAGCCGATAACGCCACCCTGTTTTGCCGAGATAGTATCTTCTGAATACTGCTCCGCCAGCTCACCAAACTGCACATTTGTCTTTGATTTGCTATAGGCCTCCTGCGCCAGTGTCAGACGTGCCGTCTTCTCTTCTTTGCTCATCTTGTCATGGGTACGAATCAGGATATGGGCCACTTTGGCCTGCTCTACCTGGAATTCGTCGGCGTGGGTGTTGTAGTAGTTCTGTATCGCCTCTTCGCTAACTTTGTCATTCAGATAGTTTTCGAAATAACGGCTGATCAACATCTGCTTTCTGAATTCATTGACCTCAACCTCCGCCATATCGAGATCAATATACTGACTATCGGCTACCTGCTGCGCGATCACCTCTCGCTCAAGATAGTCATCTAGCAGACGAGCTGAACGACTGCTATCCTCCTCTGGAACCCGCTTAAACTTAAGGTAATCTCGATACATCTGCTGAGTGACCACCTTTTCACCAACCTGAGCAACGTGGCTTTCGCCTGGCTCCTTATCACTACTACACCCAAGCAGGGAGAGTAGTACAAAAGAAACTATCGCTTTACTGAAAATTTTCATATTTGTTGCCTTTTTATACCTAATAAAGTGCATATTAATTTATATCTCAGAATTAAAATAAAGGAGGACCTTCACCAGATGGTGGGCCTTCGCCAGGTGGAGGACCTTCACCAGGAGGAGGAGGCTCTCCCGAGCCACCCAGCCATTCGCGAATATCAGGGATGCCATTATCGTTAAAATCTACAACGCCACCCATCTCCTCTGTAAAAATCTCCAACTGTCCGTTAACCTCACGCAGGCTAATTGCTTTGCGCGACATGTCAAAACTAACAAAATTCAGCTCACCATATCCATACCCTTCGTATACAGAGACATCACTGTTATCCATTACGTATGAACTAGCTGGGGTATAGATTGAATAGTCGATCGATGTTGTTGTTAGCGGTACGCCAATAGAGATCTCGATCACTGGCGATACAATGGTTACATTATCTGGACCGCGCTCATATAACATCTCGACAGCGCCATTAGAGAGCAGCTGTAACTGGAAGGTGCTCGGCTCACTAAGACCCCACCAGTAATTCGTCAGGTCTTTCCAGGTAATATAGACTCCTGCGGGATTTACTTCATAGTGAACGGACTCACCAAAACCTGCCTGCCACTCACCTTCAAGCACCGAGATAGAGAGCTCGCTGCCCAGGCCACTCAGTACTGCCCTGCCATTTTCGTAAACATCAATCGTTGTGAAGTCAGTGCTGCCCAGCGATAGCGTGCGCCCGGGGTCAATCGTGGCGACGCCATTACTAAAGATAATGGGAGTTGGTGTATCAAACAGCACTGTTTTTGTCGCGGGTAGAATAATATCCGAGATATCGCCAACATCCGTGATCCCGTCTCGAACCGCCGCTATGTCAGTGAGTTCTGCTGAGATAGGCTGCTCACCAGCGCGACCAGAGAGAGAGAGATCAACAGTGGTGGCAGGCAGGATAACATTAGCGGCAGTGAAAATACCGCTGTAGTCGGTATAGGCAATATGGTTTCCTGGCTGAACGATAACCTCTGCATCAGGAATCGGGTAGCTCCCCGTCTCGTCCTGATAGACAACCCGGCCTGTCACCGTGGTCACTGCATCACCCACTGGGACCGAGGCGATGCCGCTAGTAGCTGTTACGCCACCAACCCCTGTCGCCACTGCTTCCAGTATCAACTGGTTACCTCCTTCAGCAGCGGGTGGCACAGTAATAGTAAAAACATATGGCGCCCTACTGAGCAGTTGTGCCGGTTGTCCATTGGCATAGAGCGTCACAGATTCTGCCAGGTCGACATCAACATTGACTGTCAGTTCAGTACCAGACAGCAGTGGCGTATCGAGGTCCAGGCCACTGAAACTGATATGCGGCGTAAGGTCAAAATTCCAGTTAACGGTGTTCTGTGCTATCTGTGGAGTAAGCCCACGGTAAGCCACATCCGGCAGCGCATGAAGCTGGACTGCAAGTGCATCGGCCTCTTCCTGGGTAGCTGCTGCGTTGGCGTAATGGACGATGTAACGTGTCTCACCTGCAGGGACTGTTACGTTGTAGTGTAGACGCCACTGGCTAGTGCCATTATAAGCGTTGCTCTCGTCACCTACTGATACTTCGGCCCCGTCATTACCAAACAGGTGTACCACACTCAACGCCCAGGAAGTGTATATATCACCAATGGTCAGATAACCATCAACGGCATCCAGCGTACTGTCTCCACTGGATGTAGTGACACGAATGTTACCCTCGCTTGAATTGTAATATGAGTACGAGTCAATAAACACACTGGCAGTCTGAACCTCTGATGTGTTATTGAATAGTCTCTCTACATAGCGCACGTGCCCAGGTTCACCATCATGTATGGAGGCCATGCGGCTTACCAGGAAGTCACCCGCAGACCGTACACCGAACCTCACCTGGGACCCATCGTCTTCAATTACATTCTGATTACCAGAACTATAGTCATATCCACCCACATTGAGATCGAATGAACGCCTGTTGCTGACAAGCCCGCTGTTCAATCTAGTAATATCACTATAATACTGTAGTCTCCAGCTACGATTATTGATCGTGTACGAACGCGAACTCATATACGAGGTAACGCTAAAGCTCGCTGTATCCAGTGGGTCTGTATCGTGGGCAATCACCTCATCACGATCATTGGCGCCATCTCCATCACTATCCGCAAGCAGCGGGTTGGTAAACAGTGTGTTGACCTCGACATAGTCAGAGAGCCAGTCATTGTCAGAGTCGGATGATTGAGGATCGGTCGCCAGATCGTGCTCAGCCAGGTTAGTCAGGCCATCACCATCAGCATCGCCACCAAACGGCTCTGCTAGCAGGTTGTTGTTGTACTCATATTGATCATCCATGCCGTCGTTATCGCTATCAAGAGCGAGTGGATTGGTCAATGTCTCGTTGACCTCAAAGGCATCACTCAGACCGTCGTTATCGCTATCGGCGCTGACCAGGCTGGTGCCAAGCGCTGCCTCTTCACCATCACTGAGCCCATCGCCATCACTGTCGCTATTAAATGGGTTACTACCCAGAACAGTGATCTCATCAAAATCACTCACCCCATCAAAGTCTGAATCGGGTGCTGCAGGATCTGTCCCCGCCGCCTGTTCTTCAAGATTAGTCAGGCCATCAAAGTCATTGTCCAGTCCACCTTCACCTGCCCCCGCCGCTGAGCTGGGATCAAAGCCGTGCTGAATCTCATAACCGTCATAGAGTCCATCACCATCGCTGTCTACGTTATCCCACTGGGTACCCAGTACAACCTCGGCAACGTCATAGAGAGAGTCATCATCGCTGTCTATCCAGCCAGCAGAAGGAAGAACATCACCATAACTTCCCGACCATGGGACGTAATAACTGCCATCGATCTCATAACGCAGCACCGATACTGTGAATGGAAAGTTATCAGAAATCGAAAACTCACCCACCTGCGCCTCACTCTGCTCAATCCAGTTAAGCGGATAGCTGTCTGTAGTGATATTTTCTGTTACCGGGAAACTCGGCCATAGACCTGTCGAGAAGGTCACGCCATTAACAGCACTATAGCTGAATGATATTCCACTGCTATCCAGTAGCAGCTGAACATCACTGCTACCGATACCTGTCTGCTCAAGCCCCTGCCAGGTCACCAGCAGTGCGCTATCAAAACTATCAACAATCACATTGGCGGCATCGAAACTACCTTTAAGCACTGCAATGGTCGGTACGCTGTAATCAGGATCAATGCTACTCTGTGCAGCGGCACCCAGGGTAACCATGCCATTTTCATAGACATGAATGGTGCTGTAGTTGTTGCCATCATAATAAGCCATCGGTATCGGTAGATTGATGGTGATAGACTCAACAGTACTAAAATCGAGAGCCTCTCCATGCGGTTGCCACCACCCTGCCGTACGTGTCGCAGTGAGTGCAATTGTACCCATATCGGTTATTGCACCTCGTACCGCAGAGATTGCAGTGGAGTGTTGTTCAATCACCTGCCCACCTAATGAACCGGTCACATGAACACTCAGTGGACCGACATTGGTCGAAACACCATCAAGCTGGAAACGGCCATCTGCGTCTGTGATAGCTGCAAATCCGGATTGATTATTCAGATCGATACGCAGACCGGGCACGGGGTAAATCCCGTCGTACATGACGCGCCCAACCACTGAAGTTGTCGCACCGGATATCTCGTTAAAGGTAAAGGTCGCCTGCGAAAGATTACCGCTCTGATCCTCAGCATCAATCATCACACTGAATGCACTGCTGCCAACGAGTGGGGTGTAATCGAAGCTGTCGGCCAGATTATAGGTCACACCATCAACTGTGATCTCTTTACGGACAATCTCATTGCTGTCGGTGATATCAAATACCAGGCTGAGTGGTTCACCCGGTATATAAAGGTGATCTACCGCTGGTGATAGCAAATTAATCGCTGGCCCTTCAATATCGGCAACCGCGGGGTCACCGTCTATGCCATCATTAATGCCATCGCCATCGCTGTCTGGATTGAATGGATCAAGACCTAATGGAACTTCATCACTATCCAGCACACCATCGTTGTCAGAATCGACGTTCGTGACAAAGTTCTTAATTAGTGGATAGTCTGTTGGGCAGATCCCCTCCAGGTAGTTGCTAACATTACTCCTGATATCTTCTGCCTTCGCATCAACAAAAGCAGCATTTTCATAGGTATCAGTCAGCGCAAAGTGCATCAGCATTACCGACTCATTGGCTGGGACAGAAACTTGATAACTAAAAAAGATACGATCAGTACCGAGATACATATAGGCGTCACGCGTCACTGTAACACCTGGACCACTGATCACGTGACCACCAGCCCCAACAGCTGAGTTCTTTAGTGTGACGAAATTATCATCCACTGAAAACAGATTCAACGGATCACTATCTGAACTAACTTCCCAGTTGTAGCTACCATACATATCCCCGTAAAAATCCAGAGTAACTACCCTGTCGCTGTTAGTATTATTATTGATGACGTCCATAACACGTAGATACCCATCGTTTTCTGGGACATAGATCTTTCTGTTAACTGAAAAGTCACCGCTCCAGTGCTCATACGGTTGAAATAGATAGTGCTGTGCATCTGGCAACTTACGAATGGGATTCTGACTATAATATACCCAGTCATTATTAATGTAAGTATCGTACATCCAACCGTGTATACGGCTATATACATAGCCATTCGAATCAATTTCCCAGCTATTAGAGTTACCATCAACTGGGAACTGGTTACCGCTTAGCGCTTGAAACTCACTATCACCGCTACAAGCTCCTACATCACCGACGGTCAACAGCAGATCAGGAAGCGTTAATGTACCACTGGCAATCCTGGTGATGCCGGTGATCTCTCCAGACATCGGTGCCGCGCCGAACAGTGCATTTGCACTCACCCCAATAGCGTCACCAATAGATGAGACACCATTAAAGGTATAGGTACCGAGAATGTCAGTTACAACACTCGCCTCCATCAGTGTTACTGATGCGCCGGAAACAGGATTCCCCAAAAGGTCAACCACACGCCCAGTCAACATGAACCCTGCGTCATCAATAACAGAGACCGTCACCGTCGTTGTGCCTGTTTGGTTCAGCACATCTGTTGCAGTCACCGTTATCAGATACTCACTGGCTACTTCGTCAACAGGGATAACCAGGTTATGGGTATAAGGCGTAGTAGAGATATCTACACTATATTGCGTACCATTCACATCAAATACCAGACTCTGCAGTGCAGAGGGCTGTAACAATTCAATAGTGACTGGCAACAAATTCCCACGAACAACTGAGTCGCTATTATCAAGTGATGAGATAGAAACTACGGGCGCACTGGCCTGTACCAGAGGGTCGGGGTCGACGCCATCTTTCAGGCCATCACCATCGCTATCCGGGTTATCAACGAGGGTGCCAAGATTGGCCTCATCCGCATCGGAGAGTGAATCAAGATCACTATCCGGTGCTGTTATCATATTGACCACATTGGCCAACACTGCATCAGAGACCCCCGCAAGCTCAACACGAGACTTGACAAGTAACTGCTGGATTTCGCTCAACACACCAGCAGTTGTGGCACCCTGCAGCAGATAATGCATCACATAACGGGTCTCACCCGCAGGGATAACAAGATCGTAATCGACACTCCATAGATCACTACCACTACTCGCATTTGATCTCTCTGAAATGGGCTGGCGCATGGCGTGATCAGAGAAAAGATGTCCCACGGTTGGCGAGGTGGTACTTACCCCATCCCTGACAAGGATGTAGTGATCCTCTGGAGTCAAGGACGCCCCGCCGCTGGAGGTTATGACTTCAGTATCAGGAATACTTGAATAAGCAATAACATAATCACCATCAAGTCTTAACGCTATATTTCGTGGCTGTGAAGTCGGGTTTGAAACGATCTCAATATAACGGGCATAGCTACCGCTGGCCTCTGGGATAAAGACCCGACGGCTCACAATCAGATCATCCATCAGGCGTGCAGCCATATGCAACTCGCGTCCATTCTGGCTTGTTGCCGCCATAAAATATTCGCCATAACGCGTCTCAGGATTAGTATATTCAGCGCCATCAATATAGAGGCGCGGCGTATTAACGAAGGTAAGACTATCGCCACGTCCCAGATAACCATGCGTATCTACTCGCCAGTAGTGCCCGTTTTCGTCATTCAGGCCATGATTGAGGTAGATCAGTTCGCTATCAACGCCACTTAATGGATCGCTTGCATCACTGAAGATCTCATCGATATCCCAACGGCCGCCTCCATCTGAATCTGCGGCTAGTGGGTCAGTACCCAATATCAGGTACTCCTGGCCATCAGATAACAGATCACCATCACTATCGGCATCAAATGGCAGTGTTCCTGCCTGAGACTCCTGCAAGTGAGTCAGACCGTCATTATCTGGATCAGCGAGTGGATCAGCACCCGCAAGGTTATGCTCATAATCGAAGCCATCTGGCAGGCCATTACCATCACCATCGGCAATCAACGGGTCGAAATTTTCATTGCCGGTTTCAAAGCTATCTGACAGACCATCACCATCGGTGTCGGCTAATAATGGCGAAGTTCCGAATGTTGATATTTCGTCATAATCACTCAGGCCATCACCATCACCATCAACCATGAGAGGATTGCTTGAATAGGTATTGACCTCTTCCCCGTCGGTGAGGCCATCGCCATCGCTATCAATAACATGAGGGTCACTGCCTGCATTTTGCTCACTCAGGTTATCCAGGCCATCATTATCCGGGTCCTGATAACTCTCTCCCATCCCAGTGATGGAGAGCGGATCAAAACCGTGATCGAGTTCAAAGCCGTCCAATAGCAGATCGCCATCAGAGTCGTTATTAAATGGGTCCAGGCCAAGTGGAACTTCATCAACATCACGAATACCATCGCCATCGCTATCAAGCAACACACTAAAGTTAGCCAGATCCCTGATCTCTTCGTGGGTCAGGTGCGGCAGACCGAAACCCTGCGAAGCAAGATGCTGCATCTGATTTTCCAGTTCAGTGAGCTCCTCATAATGCTGCACCGCTATATAGTGCATCACAATTCTACGCTCACCCGGAGGAATCGTAAGCTTGTGCGTAGTCGAATAGACTCCATTATTAATTGACGAAAGGCGCCCACCTGAGGTCAGGCTAAGGTCATTGTCGTAGAGACGTGCCACTGCTGGCCAGCAATAGCTACAATCATAACCATCATGATCATCGATATCATAGGCAACATAATAGTAGTCACTATTCTCCAGGCTAGTATTGCCGTCGGAGGTCGAACTGATGTCAGCTCCATACTCTGAATTAAAGGTTCCATGAATCTCAACATCAACCTGTTTAACAGCCGCCGTTGGATTCTCTATGATTTCAAGATACCTGGCGTAATAATCATCTTCTGGCACATACAGTTTGCGAGAGACATTAAGACCATCAATCACCTGAACAGGTAGCGTTAAATATTGATAGTTAAGGCGCCATTTTACAAATTCATCACCGCCGTTATAGTCTGCACCATTGATCCGCAGTAATTGCCCAGTATCAAGTAAATATCCTCTGATCTGACTAATTCCCCCATCGACATAAAATTCCCACCGATTCCTAAGTGAGTCTTCCATACGCCAGTCATCACCCTGAGACAGGCGCTCTTCCCCTTCATAGAGCAAATCAGTTTCAGCAATGGGATCAACCGCATTAATATCAGCGGAAGAGGCTAAAACCAGGTCACCAACGTTCGTAATTTGACCTCTTAAAGGCGATATAAGGTCAGATTGTGCTATCACTAGCTGATTTCCGAAGAGCGTTTCAGCAATAACCTGAAGCGTCGGTTCTATCGTAGGTACATCAACAAAGATAAATGTGCCATCCGCACTACTTGTCGTCGTCATACCTGCCACCGTTACATTAACCCCTGCAACAGGGCCACCAAGTTTGTGCAGCACTCTGCCAGTGACTGTAGTCAATGGGTCTTCCTGCAACACGCTAAATGTAACACCGGCTGTGATTGCTGAGTTGCCGTTGGTGTCCACTGCCTGAGCTGCTATCACCACTGAACTTATGCCAGACGGCAGTGTATAGGCGGCACTGAAAGGGGCATCGTTATCAACCGCGACAGTAGTGCCATTCACGATAAAGTTAAGCTCTGCTACGGCACCATCATCAATTGCATCAGCTGCCAGTAGCAGGTTCTGATTCAATATAAACAGATCGCCAGCCACAGGTGATGTCAGGGAGACTGTCGGCGGCTGGGTATCGACAATCAGCACAGCGGGATCTACTCCATCTAGCAGTCCATCACCATCGCTGTCCGCAACAAACGGATCGCTGCCCGCCTCTACTTCAGCGCCATCTAGCAAGCCATCACTATCGCTATCACTACTGTTGCGATCAGTTCCATAGATCACCAGCTCTTCATAGTTATTCAGCCCATCACCATCCGGATCCTGATAGGCATCGGCACCATAGGCAGGGTTAAGGCCGTTATACACCTCGATATAGTCAGAGATGCCGTCACCATCCGAATCCATCTGATCCGGGCGTGTTCTATAATTGAATATCTCCTGATAGTCAGTAAGCAGGTCACCATCGGTATCGATCAGCATCGGGTCAGAGCCATAGCCAATCTCTTCACCATCTATAAGTCTGTCAAGATCACTATCTTCACTGAGCGGGTCTGAAGGAGTCGAACCACTTACTTCATCATAATCACTGCGACTATCATTATCGGAATCCCAGTCATTTGGCGCAGTACCTGCGGCCTGCTCTTCCAGGTTAGTCAGGCCATCATTATCGCTATCGGCAGAGGCCTCAGCGCTATCCGTCAATGGGTCGAAACCGTAGCGCACTTCAAAACCGTCAAACAGTCCATCACCATCGCTGTCAGTCAGATTCAGGTCAGAGCCGATATCGAGTTCTTCAACATCGGGCAGGCCATCGTTATCACTATCTGGTCTGCTCAAACGCCCCATCATCGCCAGCACATTTGGCCCGTAGCGATTGCGGAAAGCGATGCTATTGGCGAACTCCAACCTGATACCAGAGTAATAGACATGTCCGTTGCCCCAGGGATAAGTGATAGCAGCAAGCGCATTCTGATATCGGTCACCTTTGTACATCACTGGTGTTACTGCATCATTAAGCGACGAAGGAGTAATCTGCCCATAGACGATATTCCCGTTATAGTTCCAGGGCCCATAAACATATCCAGTACTTCGATTAAATGTACCGTGCAGACCGCTACCAATCTCATTAGTGAGTGCCGATGGCGAGACATTAAAATTACTTGCCGTACTGGAACTGCTCACAGCAAAGTAATCGCCAGGAACATCATCTGAACCAGGGTAACTCGAATACATGCTCTCGTGAGTATGCAATATCAATGTACCGCCTGCGGCAACAAAATCGAACACTTTGCTTCGATTCTGAAAATAGGCATCCCAGGAGGAGCCCGTATGAGAGTTCACCATCAGCATATCGATGGTGTTTAGATCAAAGCTCGCCAGGCTGGTCACATTAACCGGCTCCATCCCAGCGACTTCAATAATCTGCCGTTGATACTCACGCCCGGCATTGTCGCTCCAGAAAAAGTAACCCACGCGTAGTTTGTCACGGCGCAGTGTCAGATCTCCAGCATCCGTTGTCCCACCCCAGACAGGTGCCAGCTCACTACTGGTGCCGATAAATTTCGCTTCATTCACCACCTGACTTGCATGGATAGTGATATTGCCCTGCGCAACTGGGACACCCGTAATCGAGAAGGTGCCGTCTGCGGCGGAGAGTGTTTCGATACCCTGCGTGGTCAATGTCACACCTTCTACCGGCAGCCCCAGAGGGTCGACAACCCGCCCAATGACTGTGGTCAAGGGATCATCTATCGCTGTCACTGCAAGCTCACCACTACTGCCCTGATTACCGGCGGTATCCTGTGCCAGCGCTTCAAAGATTACCGTCGCTGCATCCACTGGCAGTGTGATGTCAAACTCGTACGGCGGCGTGCTCAACGTAAGCGGCTGCTGGATATTGTTAATGCGTGTCCAGACGGAGGTGACTCGACCAAGGTCAGTGACCTCTACCGCAAACCTTAGCGTCTGTCCCTTAACATAGGACTGACTCAGGTCAGGTGAGGTCAGTGTCACCAGCGGCGCGTCGACATCAGGCAGTGTCGGCGCATAATCGACATTGTCGTTGAGGCCATCGCCATCACTATCGCTTGAGAGTGGGTTGGTCGCTGGATTACCGTTGACCTCGGCACCATCAAGCAAGGTATCGCCATCGCTATCGGCCACACTGATCGTAGTGCCGTGCTGAACCTCTTCAAGATTACTCAGGCCATCGTTATCTCTATCTTCCGACGCATCGGCTGCATTGCGCGGATCAAGACCCTGCGCCACTTCGATATTGTCATCGATGCCGTCGCCATCCGTATCACTCAGGGTTGGATCTGAACTGGGCGAGCCGAATACCTCAGCACCATCTGACAGTGTGTCACCATCTGTATCGGCACTATTCGGATCTGTGCCCAGGGTATTAACTTCGGTGCCATCAAGCAGGTTGTCATTATCACTGTCGCTATCGTTAAGAAGCGTATTGTTACTCACTTCATCGGCGTTGTTCAGGCCGTCGTTATCGAGATCATCCAGACCATCAACAATGCCATCACCATCGCTGTCGGCCAGCGCGGGATCGAGACCTTCATGCTCGATTTCAATCGCATTAGAGAGGCCGTCACCATCGAAATCACCATCCGAAATGAAGACCTGCAGGCGCAGGCTGTTACTAGGCTGTAGAGGTTGAGCGTCTAGCTGCCCACTAAGGCTCAGGTTAACAAAACCACCGTCAGCCAGTTCCGGCTCAGACTCCTGAGAGTAGAGCGGAATGGTGACAAAACGTCCTGGATTCCAGTGATTGTGGAACCAGTTGAAGGTGAGCTGGCGCTGATTCAACATCGCCGAGCCATCGGTAATAGTGTTTAGCTCAATGCCAGCTGCGCTCTGGAAGCTCAGATCCAAACGCGTCCCTTCTATCACCTGAAGCCGGTCTGGGACATCAATCAACAGCTGTGGTGCGCAGAGTCGGTCACTCTCTTCAAATACAGACTCACCACCTAAATCACTCACCAGCACCGAACCGGCGGTGGTGTAGTTATAACACTGGCCAAGCCTGAACGGCACTGCCACGCTCGGGGTAAATCTAACAACTCTATCCTGAACAAGCGTATCGCCACTAAACAGAAAGCCATTGTCAGTGGTGATCCTGACCGCATTGCCGACACCCTGAATCGTGACTGCCTCATCGTAGATAAAGCTGGCATCCAGCTGCTCACTGTTCGCTTCAGCACCGATATGAGACTCAATAATTTTAGGTGGCTGTTGCAGGAACTGAACCCTGTACTCGGCACTGCGATTCAAGCTGCCCGAGTTACCGACGGATGCAGTAATCGAGATTGTCACCATCTCAAACAGGCTCCCCTGAACAGTGAAAAGTGCCTGGCCATCTGTAAGCTGAACATCAGATGTGGAGGCGTCCCCATTCAGAATGGCGCTTCCGCTCACATTTAGTGAGACGCTGTCTGTAACGCTGGCGCCGTTGTAGTCTGTGACGTGATTTCCATAGACGTCATAAGTCACTACATAGATATTAAGCGGCGGCTGGAGATCGGTTTGGGTACTCTCACCTGCCACCTGAACAGTCAGATCCTCATTGAGGAAACCCAGTGCTGCTGGAGCGGCAGGCACCACCTCTATCAGCAGTTCATTAACAATACCACCAGCCAGGCGGGCCTCCACACTGCCAGTCGTCACCACGGATGCGCTGTAATCACCGACCAGTGTCGCTGCACGCATCTGTAGTTGTGCGCTACCGCCCGCAAGCATCACGCTGGCGCGTTGTAGCTCCCCAGCCTGAGTAATGGTGTAACCCTGCCCTTCAAAGGCAAAACCAGCTGCTGGGGTATAGAGATCAAATACCGTTGTGTTATCTGCCGTCACACTATTGCCGGCCTTGTCTATTGCCTGCGCAGAGATCGTCAACAGGCCTCCGGCTTCAACAGGTGATGTCGTGCTCATCTCCAGGTAACGGGTCGAACCGGGGTCTATCTGAACCTGCATCGTAGCCGGAATTAGATCTGGAAACAGCGGCAGCTGCGCCCGAATTTCATACGCACCAGCAATATGGTTGGCGTGGAAGCTAGCCCCTGCTTCACCATTAACATCAGTGCTGTTAGATCCCAGCGCGGCTGAATAGCTATTATCGACTCTACGTAGTGTCCAGCTAACCTCCTGATCAGGTACTGCCTGTCCGGCAACATCGAGTACCTCTACCCGATAGAGTGGATCCTGCCCCACCTGAGTCGACGCTGGGTTCTCACCATCAGGGGAGACAAAGCGGATCTGATTGGGCGGGGTCAGCAGCGTGATATCAAACTGTGCTGTGCTCACCGATTGGGCCAGGCTATCGGTCAACTCAAATCGATAACTATAAAGATTGCCCGGTTGCGCAGTGGCTGGCATGCGCAGGTACCAGTTGTAGTTGAAGTGACCACCTAGTTCTCGTTCACCGACAAGTTCATCACCCGAACCTGTCACACGCATGAGTCTTACCTGCAGGCGATCACCATCATCGACGCCATTCAGATTAGAGAGACCGATGGCGATCTGGGTACCGTGGAATGCGTGTACAGGGCTGTTCACCGCTAACAGTGCTGTCTGAGGCGCGGTATCGGGTGTGACTACGATAGATGACTGTGCCAGTGTCTCTTCATCGAAGGTATCAACCACTTTGACAGTCAACGTTTCGTTGATATCAGCCCCGACCCGCACAGCCCTGTTATCGCTTAGATTGACTGGGTAACTATTCAGCGTTCTGCTATTAAGATCGAAGGTGCGGGTAAAACCGTTCCATGTCACTTCCAGTCGCTTGAGTCCAACGTCATCAGCGGCATCGATCCAGATACGGAAATCCTCCTGCTCGCGAATCGATGTCGGTACCTGAGTAATATTCAACGTCGGTTTACTGTTATTGACGACCGACATGATGCGCTGTGCCGTTGAACTATTAAGCGCCTTATCACGCATCTCAATCGAGTAAGTAACATTCCCCTGCGTTGGATTCACTTCGTCATAAAGCAGCACGCCATTGGTAAATACAGCGGCGACCACTTCGCCATTACGCCTCAACAACGCCTGTTCCAGTCCACTTTCACCATCTTCAATGCTAACTCGCAGCTGATAATCGGTACCGGTTATCGCTCGCGTTCCCGCCTGATCGACTGTCTCACCGACAACCGAAAAGGTTGCCGTTGGTGCGCTCTGATCGGTACTGCGCTGGAACTGGCTCGCGGCTGACTCAGCGCTGTTACCAAAGATATCGATCACCCGCGCCTTGAGATAGTAATCGCTCATCTCAATGCCGTAGTTTTTATACAGCACATACTCCGGCCCTTCATGGGTACCGATCAACTGCCACGGGCCGCTGGTGGATGACGCCAACAGGAACTCGACCCTGGAGACAGGCTGGCTACTGTTTTCGATTGCCGCCCTGATCTCCAGCGGTTTTGGTCCCCAGCTCTGAGCGGGCACATCAAGCGTAATAATAAATGGATTATCGACACCGCTGGTTGAGTGGAGGAAGAGGCGCTGTGGTTCTGTCACCAGCACGGTACCACTCTGTAGAGCGACCTCTGTTTCAAGCATGAAGTGCTGGCCATTGGGCAGCCACGCAGGCATCACCAGCGGTTCGATAAAAGGTGCCTGGCTTGAGGTCGCGACTTTTCGTCCATTGATATAGTAGCTGACTGCCGACACACCATCGGCCTGTGCAGGTGTGAGCGCTGCGGCAACTCCATGCGCAAACTGGGTATCAAGTATCGGCGCATGCAGGGGAACTTCCGCTGTGGCCAGTCCATAACCAAGACGGTACTGGCGCACCCCATCGCTGCCGAGACCTAGATAGAGATTATCCTGTTCTACCGCCAGTGCAGTGATCGCCACCGTGGTATCAAAACGGAAATCCATCAGCTCCAGCCACGCGCCGCTATCGACTGCAGTGGTATTAAAGCCGCTGCTATTTCTAACACCTAGCCAGAGCCTGTCCTCAACAAGGTTTATCGCCGTAATCGCGGTCGCATCAGACGGCGTCAGTCTGTCAGTCACACCATCGAGCAGTGTAATACGCCTGAGTTCATTCCCCTCTGCAATATAGAGGTAGCTGTTATCAACGGCGATCATCTCACTCTGCACGCCAGAGACGATCTGTTTTACTTCGCCGTTATTGAGGTTAACGCTATAGACACGACCCGCATCGGTACGCGCTGCAACCAGATAACCCGAGAGCGCAATTGCAGTGATGTTTTCGCTCTCACTCACCACAAAACTCTGTTTTGATGTGTGGTTGCTTAACATTGCACTGTAGAGCGTCGCGCCAGCAGCAGTCACCAGATGTGAGCGCCCCAGCGCCAACCCGGTATAAGGCTGGTTCTGAAAGAGTGTAGAACCCGCCAGGGTGACACGGTTAACAGCGACCACCCGATCATGATTCGGCTGCAACAGATAGAAGAAATTCGCGTCGGCAACCACGCGGCTGGCCGCCTGCTGAAACCCACCCGCAGGATAGGTAGATAATCGGTAGCCGCCTTCAACACGCGGTTGATAGGCGACCGCACCATAGTTATCAGCGGCACTAAAGAGAGTTCCGTCGACGGCGGCAAGATCACGCACAAAACCGAGCAGCGGATCACCGCTCTGTTTTGCATCATAGAGCTGTTGCGCGACTTCACCCAGGCTGATCGCCACTACCTGACCACCACTATTACCCAGGTAGAGACGTCCATTGGCGACAATAGCTCTGCTGCGCCACGAATCGAGCGCCACCGGCCAGCTTGCTACCCGCTGGAGCGCTGCCATCGAGGTGAGATCGATCAATTGCATCTGCTGCTGCGCGACACTGAAGAGCATCGCATATGAACCAAATGCCAGCAGACGTTCACCATCGACACCGCTTAGTGTAGCCAGCGTCTGTAGTGAACGATTCATCACTGTGAGTCGGCCATCGCTGGTCAACGCAACGATTCTGTCTGACAACACTTGCATGTCGACAAAATTATCCGCGACACTATATAGGTTCTGACCTGCGGCGTTGCGTACCAACACCCTCTCATCAGTCAGAATCACAAAGCGATCCTGCCATGCGTGGATCGCGATAACACCGGCAAGCTGATTGTCCTGAACGCGACTGGTCAGCGCCGTCCCCTGGATATCGAATATCTCGACCCCATTACGCGTTGCCACCAATAACTGACTACCGTTGGCTACCATATGGTTAATCCGCGACACATATGGAATATGGGCAACGGTACGAAAGTTATCCGATGGGTCGACCAGTGTCAGCCCAAAACCCTGCACCGCCAGCAACAGATTACTGCCCATATGTGCCATCGCAGTAACGGCCCCTTCAAAGGTATGTCTCACACCTGTTTGATCGTAGAGATCCAGTCCACGGCTATACCAGTAACCATTCACATCCGGCAGGAAGGCGTCGTAACTTAGCCCCGAATCAAAACTAAAAGTGAATGGGTTTATGATCTCAACGTTACGTGTTAATACCCTTTCGTGGCCGTTGTCGTCTCGTACCGTGGTTACGATACGCAGACTCCCTACGCCAGCTGGAACGCTCAACTGAAGCGATTCACTGCCCGCAGCAATCAACTGCTCTGCATTTAATAGATCACGGCTATCATAAACCTGAATCGTGCCACTCAGCCCTACTGCCGGCAGGTTCTCTATCGCCAGTGTCAGGCTGGAACCGGCAAAAACGGTGGCCGACAGCCCACTCAGGATCGGTTCAGGCACCTGTGAACTGGGGGCCAGTCTCAGACCAAGTTCTGTATCGGCATAGTGATACTGCTGCCCAAAGTAAGCCCTCACATGGAGGGTGTAGGTCTCCTGGGCATCTACATTGGGTAGCTGCAGATTGATCTCGCCCTGCTCCGTTCCAAGTCTCAGCGTGGGATAGATAGCGTTGCCATTGAAGTCACGCAGGGTGATATCAATCCGTCTAAAGGGATCAGCGCCAAATTCAGTGACCTGATAATTTATCGGCAACACTCTACCTGCGGTCACAAACTGATTGTTCACTAGGCCGGAGATGGCGACAACACCCAGTCCACTAACGGGGGCAACGCCGCTCACACTGCGGCTCAATTGCAGGCTGTCGTTTACGGTGGCGTTAAATATGTTCTCTCCTTCGACCGCAACCGTTGCCCAGCTATACCCTTCTCCAGCAGCCGTTATTGCAGCCTGCGAATCGTGGCTCCAGGATGTTACACGCGCGGTTGCATCCCATTTCAGAACGACAGGAACTTGCGCTCCCACCGCAAACTGAGCAGCGGCCACGGGGAGATCCCACTGGGCAGCAGCCTGTTCAGCATCTGTCACCAGCGCCTGACTCAGCACCGCACCACTATGTGATACCCAGCGTAGCTCGACACCAATATTAGTATCAGCGTGATAAGGGAGTAGCCAGCCTCTCTCTGCAGCAACATTCTCTCCCAGCAGCGCATCGTACTGTCCGTAGTAATGGAGTGGTATCAGCGGCAGAAGTTCGCCACTGCTATTAACGGCATAGAGTGCCTGATAGCCGCTGCTATCATCCACCACGCTGCCTGTCAGCAACAGTGCCCCTGGCAGTGCATACTGGTTTAGTTGCAAGCTGCGCTGCGTTGCGTTCATCGTGATCGAGCGCTGTTCAATCCGACTACTGACGCCATCGTGCAACATACGGTATACGCTGCCGGCAGCGAAACCAAGTTGATCACTGCCCTGCTGTTGACCAAGCGACTGACCTCTGTGCCACGCCTGCCAGTAGCTGCCGATCTCGTTACTGGAAACCTGTAACCAGACGATTTCACCATCAATAGATGCTGCTTCAACCCTTCCTGCAACAGCTGAGCTACCGTTTTCTGCCGGTATGCTGAAAGTTCCGTCAGCCGCCAGCAGATAACGTTCAAGCAGAGTGCTATTACTATTACTATTATTACTGTCACCCCATACGAGCACCTCATTGCCCGCCACCACCAGCCCGGCTGCTGCTGTCACCGCCTGGCTTGACCTGATCTCCAGTGATGCTGAGCTGCCACCCGTTACTGTTTCAGCGGTATGGATAGCAGAGGCTGTCAACACAACCAGCTGCTGCGCACGACGACTGACGGCCACAATCTGCTCATCGAAGGTTACGCCGCTAATGGCAACCCCAGCCTCGCTAACACCAGCATGATTCATGAGCAGGCCACTCAACGCGGCGCCATTAACCAGATAGGCAACCCCGTTGTGGGCCGCAACCAGTTCACCTGGGATCGCTATTCTGCTTCCTGTTGAGAGATCCCCATTAGTCAACGGCAGGTAGAGAAGATGGTTTTCGCCACGACGGTTGACGGCGACCGCAAGACCGCGTCCATCAAAATAGGTTGCGGTAACAGTGCCAATAGCCTCTTCAAAATAGACCTTGTTAGCACCCAGGATTCGATAGCCACCTGTCAGATGGTTCTCTGCCCAGACGATACCGCCCGCCAGGCCTGGAATTACCTCAAGATGCTCATAACGAAGATCACTTGTGGCAGTTTCAAAGGCTGTCGACCATGCACCATTAAAATAGGCACGCTTGTCGAGCTGGTCGACCGTACTGGCAGAATGCCCGGAGCGATCTCTCAGTTCCGACGTAACCGTTACAGTGGCCCCATCGCTACCGGATGTAAAACGGTGCAAACCAGAATCCATCGCCAGCACTTCATCCACCGCAGCTGTAGCGCTGTCTGTAACGGTGACAGTTGAATCACTGGCGTAATCATCCATCCCCTGCGGCTCACGGCTATCGATCCACAACTCACTGCCAGAGAGCAGTGTCTGTGACGGCGTTAATCTCACATCGGGAGTTTCAGAGATGCCACTATCGGCCACCAGATTAATGAAACGACTGCTCTGTAGCGCCACGTCGTTATGGCTGGCACCCAATGTCATTACCACAACACCCGACTGCGCAGGATTCGGCAAGGTCACTGTGCGACGTAGAATAGCCCCCTCTCCAGCAGCACGTGTAATCGTGATCGCTGCCGGATTATCCGGGTTAGCAGGATCGCCTCCCAGCTCCATATTCAGCTCACCCTGATCAACTGTTTCGAGCAGCAGGCTTACCGTGATGGTCTCACCACCGTGGAAACGGGCACCATCCGCAGGTTCGATAATATTCAGGCGCGCCAGTGAATCGCTGCTATCGAAGGGATTGAGTGTCAGCTGCTGCGTGCTGCTATAGAGTCCATTCAGATCTCTGGCACGGGCATGAATCACGATCGGTGTAGTACGATCTGCCGCAACATCGAAGGCGAAGTAGGTGATATCTGTTAGCTGGCTACAGGCCTGCGCGTCTGCAAATGGGTCAATGCCATCAGCACTGTCAAGGCAGAGTTCGACACTGTCGATACCGTAACGGTCAAAGGATTGTAACAGCACTTCAACACGCGACCCTCTGGGTACATAGGCCCCCTCTTCAGGTGCGATGATGCTCAGCGACGGCGGCGTGCTGTCCGGGTTAAGCGTATAGCTACTGCTGAAATAGACAAACTGCATACTGCCCGGCAGTCCAAAACCGACTCGCAAGGTGACCGGTACCTCTACAGTACCTGAAATATATCCAGGAAGATCTGATAGACGTGGATTAAGGAAATTTGTCTGCGCCGTTGCTGTACCGGAATCAATCCCGGAATCGAATTGGGCAATTTGCCACGCGCCATCATCAAACACCTTGATTGCCGCTGTTTCAACAATGGAGAGGTCACCACTCAGGTTGAAGGTCAACGCAACCTCTGTCAGCTCTTCAATCAATGCCGGGGTGGTCTCAAATAACGGTGTACCGGATTCTATTGTGGGTACGGCGACAGTAATGTCGTAACGTCGCTCAGCGCTAAATTGACCATCATCCGCGCGCAACAGCAGTGTCAGGCTGGAGGTGAAGTCAGGCGTCAGATCAACTGAGAAATAGGCCGCAGATGAATTACTGTCGACGGAGGCTGAGGTCCAGTTGTTGAGAAAACTCAGACCACCATCCGCCGAGAGACGATATGAGTAACTCAGATCTTCACTGGCGATGTAATTATCGTTGGCAGTAAAGCTGAATCCATAGCGCGCGCCCTGTGTCAGCTGCGTGGCGGCACTAACGCTTTCACCACTATCGGCCAGAGCAAGTGCAATGCTACTGGCCTGCGGTGCCAGCCAGTCCTGTGCCTCAAACACGCTGCTTAACGTGCCATTAACAATCTGGTCATTATCCCACGGCTGGTTTCCAGAGAGATCCTGAATGCCGCTGATCGTAATCTGATAATGGGCGTTGTGTTCAAGCGTCTGGCCTGCGGCGAGGCGCAGAATAATAGCGTTAGCAGAGACCAGCAGGTCATCAAAACGCAATGAGATATCTGCTGCTTCCTGAGCGCTGTAATCCTTAAACAGTTTAGTAACGGTGAAACCACGTGCTGCTGCCACGGCCAGAGGTTCGTTGCCTTCGATCACCAATGCCTGCGAATAACCCAGGTTCTGACTCATCCCTGCAAGCGGTAGGGTATCATCTACGGCCAGCAGCCATGTGGCTGTAATTGAAAACAGCTCTTCACCAGTAACCTCTCGCACCAGTGCTATCTGGTACTGCTGCCCTGTCAATGCAGCCGGGGCGCTAAAGCTGAGAACTCCGTTATTGCTTAAATTAAAGCCGACCTGGTTGTGAGCCCCCGGTCGGTTACCCTGCCCTGCAGGAAACCAGTGCAGTGACATATCGGGGGAGAAACCGCTTCCTTCGACCGTAATGAGATCACCACCGGCATCACTTACTCGGTCACTGCCGAGTGGATTACTACTGCTTACCGTTGCAACTGTCATCGCATCAACCACAGAGAGCGCCGCAGAGAGTGTCACAACAGCTCCAGTCTGGCGCACTTCAAGACTATAAAGTCCTGCGCTGGTCAATGCTGCATCAAAACTAAGCTGAGTTCCATCCGCCGATACCAGGAACTGATCCGACGTCAATGTCAGCGTACCAAGACGAATCTCGTTCGCCTGATCCAGCAACGTACCGTAGACGGTGTAGTTGGTTAGATCACTGCCGTCCAGTGATGTCGCGACCGTTCTGGGAGAGAGACGATCGGCTTCAAGTGATAACAAAGAGAAATCGGCACGGGTCGGAATATGCAGCGGCATATCCAGTACCATCTCAGCGCCGTTGATCGCACTCGATGGCTGATTCAACAGTAACAATTCATAATATTCGTTGATATTGAACTGACCCGACTGCGGGGTAAATGTCACTTCGTTCCCTTCCAGCTGCACAGCGCCGCTCACCGCAGTGCCTGTCAAACGCTCAACGGCGTTAACATCCACTGCCTGCCATGAGGACGGTACACCACTCACCTGCAAGCGCACCACGGAGTGAGATCCGGAGATGATCGTTGGGTGTAGCTGCGAAATGTTTTCCATCGGCAGCCATACATTGCGGTAAACGCCGTTACTCACCCACTCCAGTAGCTGGCCGTTAAGGGCAATCCAGCTGATATTATTAAACTCCGAGGCACTGCCCATCACCTGTGCCAACGGATCGAGCGTCAGTGAAACATTGTCCAGATTCAGATCTACCAGCTGTAACAACCCATTTTCAACCAGGGCACCCAGATCACCCTCAACCGTCAGATAACGATTACCGTTGCCCTGATAACTGTATTGACCGGTAACGAGATCGCTCTGGAGGTAACGTAGTGCAGACTTGTTCAATACCTGCACAGTATCGCTACTATGGAGCGTTATTGAGCGCGCTGAGAGCGACAGTGAATCGACGTTAATCAGCTGGTGAATGTGTGAGTTAATCACCCGTACAGGTCGTTGTGAGTCACGGTATTCAATACGGTCATCAAACAGTAGATAGAGACCGCTTCCATCCGCCTTTATATCCAGCAGCAGGTCGCCAGCAGAAAAGTCAGCGACCGCCATATCGGCAGCAGTGACGTTAGCGTATAGAAGTGCACCAGTCGTCACCAGATAGAGATGTTCCCCGGAGATCGCCATCTGGGTGATATCTCGCTGGTAGACATTGAGCATCGTGTTGATACGTTCAGGCGCATAGACGTTGGATATATCAAAGATCTCGACATCGTTACGCGCACCACTGGCAAAGGCGAGATAACGGTCATTAAGCTCCAGTTGATTAACGCTGGCGGGAATCGAGAGTTTCGATAACAGTACCGGCACAACGCTGTCACGCAGGCTATACAGGCGTAGATCACTGGCTGTTGCAGTCACCATCAGGTCGTTATGGCGTGCTACATGGATAATGTCACTAAGCTGCTGCTGAGCCTGAAAACGAATCTCGAGTGCCTCGTTTAGATAGGTATCTGAGGTAAAGCCGTCATTACTGACTTCGAGTGTCAAAGGACCAATAGTATCGAGCGGCATTGCAACACTCAGCAAATCCGGTGCTCGTTGCTGAACCTGCGATACCTCGACGCCGTTGACCCGTACCCGGGTAGAGCTACCAAGCCCGCGTCCTCTGATACCGATCTGCTCACCGCTATTGAAGATAAAGAGCTGGTCACTGCTGTTAAGCGAATTGCTGGCAGGCAGGTACTGCCCCACCGCTTCGATCTGTGGGTCGGCAACATAGACAAACGCGGCGGCACTAAAGTCACTCAGCAGGCCGTTGCTTACCTCAAGCCCCACCACCAGATTATTATCGGGTGATTCGACCAGTGCCGGCACGATAAAGACCAGGCGCTGCGGTTCCAGCACAATGATGTCGCTCGCCGAGACGGTAACGCCGCCAAAGGTGATCTGGGTATCACTACCAAAACCGCTGCCGACCAGCTCTATCTCGGTGCCACCGCGCCAGCTGCCCAGCAGGGTGTTGATGCTATCGACCTGCGGCTGTTCACCCGCAGCGGCAACAAAACGAAAACTGTACGCTTCACCCAGTGTCTGTCCCTGGATATCGCGTAGCGCAGCACCCACCACCAGCTGGTACTGTCTCTCGGCCAGCAGTGGCTGGGCAGCGCGGAAGATCAGGCGGGAGCCGTCGTTATTAACCGTCTGCGAGACAAAACCGGTGACCGGCGCCCCGTCGAGGGTGAGTGTCATCAGGGTTGTGCCCTGCTCAACCACCTGCCCAAAGTCGAGCAGTTTATTAAACTGAATCTCGATCGCTGCAGCGACCGGCAGCACCCCGCCCGCGAGCGGCGTCTGCTCGACCACCGTGAGTCCTTCGTTCAGCATGGTATTGAGGCCACCGCCAAGTGAGCTCGGATCTTCATCTGCCTGGATCGGATTTTCCATCGCGATGCCATCGATATACATAAACGATGTACCGGCATAGAGCGCCTGCGGACTAAAGGCAATGCTATTAACATTACCGGTCACCGAGAGGTAGTTGACCAGTGTCGGTGCAGTGAAATAGTCACCACGCAGCCACGACGCCAGATCAAATATCTGTACATCGCCCTGACCGGCAGCGACATAGAGGCGCTGCCCTTTCAGCACGATCTCACCCGCATGCAGGCTACCATTGCTGATCAGGTAGGCCAGTTTTAGATCACTTACCGCTGTAGCAGTGGTATCGCTGTCGATCACAAACAGCTGCACGGTACCGCGCTCACCCGAGCTCACCATCAGCAGTTCACCCTGCACAATCAGATCCTGCGGGGTAAACGGCGCCCCACCGACATCCGCAGCAACCACTTCACGAGTGCGTTCAAAGTAGCCACTCGCCAGCTCGATCTGCACCAGTTTACGCGCTTCAGGCAGCGCAACCCACAGGCTGCTCTCCGCCAGAGTAATATTGCCTGGAACACCACCAAGGGTCGCGACCGGAATAGTGTGCAGCTCGACCAGGCTTTGATCTGTGCCGACACGCAATACGCTAATGCCACTATCAGTTGAGAGATAGACCAGCCCATCGGCAGCCGCCACCGAGTGAATAGTAGCAGGCAGCAATCGGTTGTGTAGCAGCAGCGGATCGCTGCGCAGGGTGATATCAAACTGGAACAGCCTGCTACCGCCAACCACATAGAGGTTGTTACCATCGATGGTGATATCGCTAAAGCCAGCCGGGGCGAGACCACCGTTCACATCAAAGTGATACGGTTCGTCGCCACCAACAAATCTCTTCTCCAGCACCACCGGGTTGACCGGATCAGAGACATCCGACAGCACCAGGCGTGCAACCCTTGAGTTCAGGCGAGTGGTGGTAATACCGTTCTGATCGACCACATCAAACGAACCGCCGGTGACCAGATAGAGCAACTGATCCACCATTGCCATCGCCGCGACCGGGCTAGATTTATCGGTGGAGAGATTAACCGAACCGGTCTCACGGCCGGAGTAGAAATATTCGACCGGGGCGATGGTCACTTCGCCTGGGAAGAGACGGTTTTCAAACGTGACCGTCGCCGGGCCAAAACTGCCTGCCGGGACTCGGACACGGATATGGTTACTGCTTAACACCTGCAGATCACCCGCCTGGGCGCCTGCAAATTTAACGATGGTCGCATGGCTGAAACCGCGACCGAAGATATCGATATGGTTTCCGCCCTGCGGAGGACCGGTATGCGGTTGCAGATCATCTATCTCGATCTGCGGCAGAATCATCAGTGCGCCATAGCGGATATAGCTCAAGCCGCTGTCGAGGCGTTTGATCTCAACCGCCAGCGTAGTGCCGACACTGCCAAAAGCAAAATCGGGCAGCGTCATCTGGATTGAGCTATCACTCACCGCAGAGACGTTGATGTTATCGATCAATGAACCACCGATATTGATATTCAGATTATCGAGCGATGAACCGAAGTTGCTGCCGCTCAATACCAGCTGCTCGGTACCGTTGGCGTGGAAAAAATAAGAGTCCTGGAGTGTCCCATTGACGATCTTACCAATTCCGCTGATCTGTGGCCGCACACCACCGAGGTAGTCATAGCTAAATGTCAGCTCACTGTTAAGGCTATGGCCAAAGATATCAAGCATGCCGATTCCTACCGTGATATTCACTGCATCGCTATTCAGACCATCAAACAGCACATCAACATAACCACCGGCAAGGGTGTTTATCCCTTCAAGGGTAAAGCCTGTCGTTAGTGGCAGAGCGAGACTATCAGTCAGTGTGATATTAGCAGCGAGATGAGCGGGATCGGTATTGATCAGGTTACTGAACTGAATACGGACTCGTTCACCCGCCGCCACAGTGCTGCCCGGTGTCGGTGAGACACTGCTCACCAGCAGGTTTGAACCTGGATTAAAGGTTATACCACGTGTGTCTGAGACAAATATGCCGCCGTTATAACGTGTCACCTCTGTGCCGCCCTCCAGCTGGCGCCAGTAAGAGAGCTCATATGTCGAATTAACCGCTTCCAGCACCACCAGCTCTTCACCGGTGGTCACATTAACCTGGCCGAACTGTACCTGCAGTGAGAGCTCGTCGAGCGCACCACTTTGAGCAGAGCGGGGGATCAGATGCTGCGTATAACTCAGGCTTGCACCAAATTGATCAAAGATAATCAGGCGCAGCTGATCTTCATCTGGCGCCACCTCTTTTCGTTTAACCAGCACATAGAGTTTACCATCGTGCCACTGCACATCGACCGGCATACCGATTAGATCTGGTGCCACGCTGCCGTCTAGCGGGATCGTCTCAAACCCGGCAGCTGGGGCAGGCGATTCACTGTCGATTGAGAAAAAGCGTAGAAAGCCAGTGCCCAGTTCAGAGGCAGCGGCGACCACAGCGACGCGCATTCTCCTCTCCAGGTCAACATCCATCGCCAGGTGGCCAGGGGTTGCCAGTCCGCCGACCACAATCGGCTGCGCTAGATCGGCCACGTTGCTCACCAGCAGGCCGTCACTACCGGCAGCCAGATAGAGCAGCGAGTCGGCCAGCGCCAGCCCGGTGACCGCGCCGCTGGTCGGCAGCTGTGCCAGCCGGACAGGACGATCCCAGATCGACATATCGTAGATCTCCAGTCCACTCTCCATCAAGAAGCGATTGGTACGGGTCGGTTTTACACCGGTTTTGACACCGACAAAGAGCGTGTCGAGATCGACCACCGTGGCTCCAACCTCCATCGGTGGATAGTTCGGCAGATCGATCGAGCGCCCCTGCGCCAGGGTATATGAGAAGTCACCGATGGCGATCTCTTTTTCACCATCGCCATACGGCATCCGTAACACAATGCTGTAGAGGTCGGGATCGATAACCCCCGGCAGAATGAAACGGAAGTGGCTTAGATCCATCACGTCATCAAAGAGATCGACCGTTTCTAATCCAGCCTGCTCTTCTATAGTAAGGTCGGTTACGCCGGTATAGATCTCGTTGGTGGTGCGACGTGCACGCAGCACCACTCGGCTACCGGGCAGGATCCACTCTTCAGCGGCATTGATCTCAATCCGGATGCCACCATCTTTTTCTCCGGTATCAGGTTTAATGGTAAAGCCTGTCTCAGGTGACAGCGGCAACTCAGCACCGACCACAAAGGCACCGTAAAAATGGTTTTTCAGCTCACCGTTTTCGAGCCGCAGGTGGTACTGTCCTGGCAGCAGCGGAATCAGCAGTGTTGCGTCGGCCGCAACGCTCAATGTCGTCTCATCGATAAACGTCACCGGCAGTGGAAAGTTACCGATAAAGGCCTGGGTGGTCGCATTGAAGCCCTCCCCTTTAATGGTGATGACAGGCTGATCCTTGAGATGGAAACTCTGCCCCGTCACCTCATGCACTTCAGGTCTGACGATACCGGCAGTGGCCAGCTGGAAGTTGCGCACAAACGGCGCCCACAGTGTCTGCGCACGGGTATTACGCACATCATGGATACGCAGTGAGTATTGCGCACCCGCCTCGCGGTTAAAAATAAGATTAAAACGCTGTGTCGCTTCGGTATGCGCGCTAGTGAAAACGGGTTCAATGGTCAGTGCGATATCTTCAGTAACACTCCCGCCTGCACTCAGTTTAAGCAGTTCAATCGCACCCGCTGTCTCAAGTGAGGCAGCCGTCACTAGTTCATTAAATTCAACCCAGAGCGTGTCTGAACTATCCGCGGATAGTAGACCGCCTTCAGCCGCGGCGCTATCGACTACGATGGCACCCGGCAGATCGAAGATACCCAGTCCCCCTTTGCCGCCACCGGTCACGATCCGGTCAAGATAGAGGTCGAGTGATTCAATCTGCTCAGTGTTACCGGCAGAGATAATACGCGGTTGCAAAGGCTCGCTGATGTCGACAACGACCACCCCTTTATCGCCTGAGATAAAGAGTGTAGAGCCAAGCAGACGCAGCTGCACTGCACGCCCTGCAACAGACTGTAGATTGTTATCGAGCAGAATAGAGAGACGCTGCTCAGGGCGCTCGGCATGCAGGATCTCAACCCCCTTATCTCCCAGCGCGACGATTAGATAGTCACCATAGACCTCAACATCGAGTACGTTGCCTGCAAACGGGTACTGACGTGTCAGGCTGGTATCGAGCAGGTTAACCCCGGTCAGCACGGTCTGGTCGCGATCAACCGGTTTGCGAGCGGTGAGAGCGCTGGCAAAGGTGGGCGGGCACTTGCCACTCCACACAACGTTATCATGCTCACCACCACTATAGAGCCAGTCACCTGACAGATTAAGCGCCGTGCCACCCGTCAGGCCTGCTACCTCATCCATCTCAACGGGGTCAAACGGGTTGGCATAGTTAACCATCCTGACATCAGCAGCTGCACCAAGCGCTGAGGCAGGGGCGCACTCCACTGGTGGTTTTGCACTGCCCGGGGTATTGCGTGCAGCAAACAGGGTGTAGCCCTGTTTCGCCAAGTCGGTAATGTGTTCACTACCATCCAGGGCTGCACCAATGAACTGTAGCCCATTCTGCTCATCGAGATTGAGGCGTGCAACACCACCTTTTCCCGATGCGACATAAAGTCGTTTACGCCACACACCCTCTTCGAGTTCGCGGCTGGGGAAGATCCTGATCGAATCGATACCGACCTCATAAGGGAGCGCACTCGCCTTTGCCAACAGCCTTTTTTCACTATCGGAGAGCGAATCGATGCCAGACTCTACCACTTTTGCAGCGAGCACCAGCGCGACGGCCTTAGCGCCCAGAATAGTCTGCGCATCACTGCCCACCGGTAGTGATGGCTCACCACCGACAAGCAGTGGCGCGTGGCGATCCTGGATATCAAAGGTCGCCGCGCGCGTGTTATCCGGGAACTCAATACCGTTAAACTCTCGCAGCTCATAGCCCTGCCGCAGATAACCACCATTGGTGATCGCCACCCCGGTCTCATCATCTATCCAGATATCGCTGGGGAATACCAGACCAGGATGCACCGCCGACAGCTGTTTCAAACCGTAACCGTAACCGCTGTCACCCAGCAGCTGGGTGGTATTGCCGTAACGATCTTCACCATAGAGATTGCTGCGCCCAGGAGTACCACGTGGGGTGGTAATTTTAAGCGTTGTGGTAGAGAGTACACGCACACTGCTCACCGGCAGTGAACCGATCCGCACCTTAATGCCATCGATTACCGTGTTACCCGGTTCAAAGCCCTGACCAGTAATTGTTACCGTAGTGCCGCCGGCAACCGGTCCCCACAGCGGTACGATGCTATCGAACTGAATCGGCAGATCAACAACGACGCCACCATAGAGTGTCGCCCGCTGCCAGATGCCACCCTTCTCAATCTCTGCAATCAGATCGTACTGCCCCGCAGCACTTATCGCTGGCACTGTGGCGGTGATGATCGCCGCACGCTCTTCAACGTCGCTAGAGACCGCTGTCACAACATCTGCCTGCGCATCGCCAACATAAATTCGGATGCGCGCGGGATCTGTTGGTGCGCCGAGTAGCGAGACCGTAATATCCTGAACGCTATTCGCAGGAATGCGGCGCGGCACAACAGCGCCGATCTCAATCCTCTCCGGCAACTGGCCGCGATAGAGAAAATTAAACTGCTGTTCCTGCGCCAGTCTGTAGAGCGAGAGGTGCTCATCGACCGTAACCGGTTTAACCGACTCAACACCAGCCATCACCCGCAGCGTCAATGTATCACCCACGGCAACTCCGGCAACGGCAGCCGGGTCGATGGTGATCACTGCATCGTTATTAGTAATCGCAACCGAAGTGGCCAGCACCGCACCACTGCTATCTAACACCTCAAAGAGTTCACTGTTAGCGGGCCACAGATCGATCGCCTTGTTAAAGCGGGCGACCAGCCGAACCGAACCGTCGACCGCCTGGTCAATAATACCGTTCACCGGATCGACGCTATGGATCTTGAGAATGACATCGGGTATCACCTGCACCACGCTAGCACCGTTGATTGCAGTGCCGGCACCGAGCGCAGAAAAACCGTCGGCAATCACCACATCGATAAAGTTACCGCTGAACGCCTCCATGCCGGCGGTGATGACCGGGCTGCTCGGTGTGGTGACATCGATCGTCAGGATTCCTGCATGGCCCAACGCGGCGTACAGCGTATTGCCGCTATAGGAGACATCATAAACGTGACCGACATCGGCAACCCTCGCCACTACCGCTGGTTTCAGGGGATCACTGATATCGACAATCACCACCCCACCGGCACCCGCCGCCAGATAGGCGTAATCACCCTCGATAATCACCCGGCTGGCAGGGATATCGAGTTGAGAGAGCTGTTCAAAACCACCCGCGCTGCTGTGCTGAATAAGATGAAAACCGCCAAGGCCAACACGCTCGGTCTCGATCAGTCGATTATCGAGATAATCAAACTCACCGCCGACAATGGCGTAGACCTGAGCCGCCCCCGCTGCCGTCTCAAGCTGGGCAACATCGAGTGCGGGTTTATTCAACGGCAGCGCAAACTGAGCATTCAGATAGAGTTTGTTGTGCAGGAAGGCGTCGACAATACCGAGCCCCGCCTCACCCATCGCGACCACCGCCTTGTTGTTATTCACCGTTAGCCCACGCGCCACATCACTCGGCAGCGCCAGTGAAGAGATCAGGATTGAACGGGTGATATCGAGCTGATCAAAAGAGAGAACAAAGAGTCTGGCATCGATAAACTCACCATCCGAGAGTTTTGCACCAGTGACAAAGACGCGATCGTTGCCATCTTCAAAATAGCTGGAGATGGAAAGCGCATAGTAGCCGCTGGGCAGCTCGACCTGGGTTAGAATACGATCATCGATATCATCATCATTGATATCCACCAGGCGACGCAGGTCATCCAGATTCAGCGGGCTATCCTGACTGCCGGAAAAATTTGAGGTGGCGATGTCATAGATCACCACCCCTTCTTTACCGGCTGCGGCAAGCAGGTAACTGCCACTCGGATCAAGCTCGGCATCATAGATGCGCCCTTCACCGCTGATGTTCGCCTGCACCGGCTGCAGATAGGCGAACGCACCTTTTAGCGTTCCCTGCTGGCCGTTGCTCAGCCCCACTGTAACATCGACAGTGCCGATACTGCCCGCAGGTGTGATCACACGGATGGTCTCGGTATCGATAACCGTCACCTGTTCCGGCAGCACTTCAAAACCACCAAAGCTGACCGTGACCGTACCGAGTCCGGGACGGAAGCCCTGCCCTTTAATCGTCACGGTGGTACCGCCGTTGAGAGAGCCTTCCTGTGGTGAGAGGGTCGAAACCACCATCGGTTCGACATACTGCAGCGCACCGATCAGGCGATCACGACTGCCGTTTCCATTGATCACTACCAGATCGGCAGGACCTGCCAGATTGGCAGGGGCTGTAATGCGATAGAGATCGCTTCCATTGGTCTGCGTCACCAGGGAATCGATGGGGGCATTTTCACCTGCGACCAGGAAGCTCGGCTGGCCACTGCTATTAATCAAGACAATCTCGAGCAGACCACCCACAGTATCGATCACACTGGGTGTTACCGAACTAATCTCGACCGGCGGCCCAATCGCGCTACCAACAGTGAAGGTGATCGCATGTTCAAACAGGCCAATAGTGCGGCGACTGGCGAGGTCCCCTTTCAGGCGCACCGTGTAACGGCCATTGATCGCGAACAGCGTTGCCGGCTGCAGCGTTATAATACGAGGGTCTGCCGCATTGATAGCGAGTGTAAAAGGGGTCGCGATCCCAGCCTGACTGCCATCCTCTTCAATCAGTTCGACAAAGCTCTCCAGCTCAGCCGCGCTCTGCGCCAGTGGCAAGGCAAACCTGAGCGCTATTAACTGATCACGGTGAACCGCTGTCTGGTTATGCCGGGGTGAGCTGGAGACCAGCTCCTGGGTCAGCGTATCGACAAAATGGAGCAGCGATACCTTGTCGCTCTGGTTAACCGCAAACAGCGCCACCCCGTCGTCGGTGTAAAGTAGCGGATCACGATCCCAACCATCATTGATCAGCTCAGCACTCCCTCTGGAGAGCGCAATTAGACAGTCATTCGGTAATTTCAGTGCATCGAGTAACAGGATATCCTCTGCGGTACGGCTGCCGTCATAGACCCCGAAGTAGGTGTCGTAATACTCTTCTTCGCTGCCACCTTCATTACAGCCATACAGGCGCTTTTTGCGTGTCACATTGATTGCAGTGGTTGCGTGCGCAGCGATCCCTTTACTGCCGCCCGGCACACTGAAACCGAAACCGTTATAGGCACCGATCTGACGCTGATAAAGTGGATTGGTACTGTCGATCACCTGCAGTGAATTGCCGCTGCCGTAACGTTTCTGCTGAGCGAACTGCGCAAACTGTTCGCTGCTCAGCTGGTAGACCCCGATCTGCGGCAGCGACGGCCTGGCGATATCAAACACCACATCGTAGTCTCTTCTATTACGCCCCGAACCGATCGCCGTCCTGACATGCAACTGATCATCGATCAACATGATCTGTTCAGCACTCATCCCGTACTGGGTACCACTGATGGTGACCTGACTGATGCGGCGGATCACCGCAGGCCTTGTCGGATCGGCAAGACTGACAACAGCGACGCCATCCATTTTCGAGACGATAAACGCCAGTTGATCCTTCACCAGCACCTTATCCGGTGTACCACTAAACGGCAGTGGCAGTTTATAGATCACATCGCGCTTCTGCCCTTCGGGCTGCTCCACGCCATCGACCACTATATCGTGCGCACGATCATAGACCAGCAGCACCGCCTGATTGTTATTTTCACTCTTCACATGCGGGAAGGCGTAGCCTTTGGCAACGACATAGAGATGCGCTTCGGCGAGTGCCATATCGGTGGCGGCCAGATCCTGTGGCAGGTTGAAATAGCCGAGCCCGTGACGTGGCGCTGCATTTGCCAGATCATCACGCTGATAACGAATCAGGCTAATCCAGCCGGGCGCATAGAAACGACTGATATATTCAGGGTCAGTCACACTCTCCGGGGTCGCAACCTCTTCACCCAGTAGTCCGCGACCAAGCACGTAGATCAGCTTCTGTGCATCATCACCCGCCAGCGCCACAATCTCACCTGGTGGCAGTTTAAGCGCATCAGGGATGTAGTTACTGACCGTACCGCGATCCAGCGCCGCGAGTTCACGCTTAATAAATTTTTCGCTAAAGATCTCTTCTGTTTCGAGGATACGGTTGACTGTCAGGCGACCATAGAAGAGCGCGTTACGCAGCACATAGCGTCTGCCCAATTCATCCTCAATCTCAATGTCGATAAAGCCGCGATAGCTCTCTGATCCGGCGCCATCAAAATCGGGCACGAACCACTCCATGCGTTCGGCGCTATAGAGCGACAGCTCGCTACTGTCGACCTGATAGGTGATCGCGGTATCGGGCTGGCCACTCTTATAGGCCTTCAGCGTCAGGTCCGCATGAAAACCGTAACCGACAATCTCGACCTGGTCATTGACCCCGTTCTGATTGGTGCTGACCACCGCCGGGGTGATAAAGGAGATCTGCAATAGATCGACATAGGTAAAACCGCCCAGCACAGTATCTGAGAGACCCGCATCATTGATCACGGTAACAGCAGCTGGCCCTGCATAGTTAGGAATAGTGGTCGCGTAGATACGATCATACTCATCCACGACGCCAGCAGCCTCGATACGATCAACCACCAGCTCCTGGCCGCCGATTTTGAGTCTCGGTTCAGCACCGAAATTGCTACCGCGAATCACGACCGAAGTTCCGCCTTCTATGCCGCCTGCCGCAGTACAGGGCTGCCCTGCCACAACCGAACTCTCGGCACAGATCGAGACGATATCGGGTGCGGCTGCATCGCCCGCCGCTGAGGTGCTGAAACGGAAGAGGTAATCACTCGCCAGCGCCATGCCGGTCAGCGGCATCAAGCCTGCTTTAAGCGTTACATTGTATTGAGTGCTTGAATCAAAGGTGAATTCGGCTATCGGCAACAGTTCTATCGTACGCAGATCGACTTCGCCGTTACGCACCGCAAACTGAACATCAAACTGGCTGCTGATATCGATCCCGATCAGTGGGTCACCTTGCACGACGGTAATATAATCAGAGAGCACTGCGCCCGAAGAAATCACCCCAGACATCTCGAGCACGATTTTATCGAGCCCGGTGCTAACGTCTGCTTCATCCCTCGCCGGGTTGTGGTCGAGTACCAGCAGCTGAGTCAATTCGAGCCTGCCGATCCCCTGTTTGCCACCAGCAACCTGTATGCCGCCACGCGCCAGCGCCACGCCGCGTGCCGCAAAATCATCAAGGCCTAAATCATCAAAACCGGGTGCCCGATGGGTCACCAGCGGTACTGTCGCGTCCCAGGCCTCGCGCTGGCTCTGCTGCAGGTCGATAATCTCGATCACCGACTGTGCGGCTCTATCTTCCTGATCTGAGTAGTGGGCAGTGACATAGGCCATATTACCCAGCACTTCGACATCGTAAACACCATCTGAGACGAAGTCCGCCCGCGCCGGATGCAGTTCAATCACCTGATGCATGCGTGGCTGGTACGGATCACTGATGTCAATCACGTTCAGCTGTGAGGTGCCACCGTCACCCGCCATGTCGGTGATGAAGGCGTAATCACCTTCGATCTGAATCCTGTTGGCAACACCGAGGGTATCGAGCTGGGCCACCATCGGCATCGATGGATCGGCCAGATCGGCGATCACCAGTCCTTCATGCGATGCGGCAATATAGGAGAAATTCCCTTTGATGCGCACATCACGCGCAAAGCCGTTCGGTTTAATAAAGCCGATGTGGTACGGCGCGGCAAAGTTGCTGATATCGATCACCTGCACGCCGCCGTTGCCATTTGCGACCAGTACCAGATCATCCTGGCGATCAAGACCGTAGAGATCGGGGAACGGCATGTCGATGCGACCCGCCAGCAGATACGGCAGACCGAACTGGCCATCGCCGTTCTGCTGGGTAAAGAGCAGCAGCTCACCATCAATGTTCTCAAGATAGAGTTCACCGGTGCCTTCGCTACCTGTCTGACCATCTAGCCAGTCACTCTTTATTTTGGCTGTCAGGCGGTTATAAAAACCGCAACCGGGCGGCGCTTCCAGACCGGAACAGTTCGCCGGTAACAGCGTAGAGAGTCCCGACTTGGAGGCAAACAGGGCGTTATCATCCGCCTTGATCTCACCGATAGTCCCGGCAAATATTTCGGCAGCGCCATTCATCAGCTCGGAATAGACAAAGAAGTCACCCTCGCCGTTTCCGGCTTCCGGGTCAAGTGCATCCATGATGTAGACACCGGTATATTCGGCCGGATAGTCACCATCATACCCCGGCACACCGAGCCCTGTTTCGTTACGCAGTGGGTCAGCGGTTGCCCATGAAGCGACCATGCTGCCTTCACGTGTCGGACTGCGGAACTGATCGACCGCAGTGTAGTAGATACTGCGCCCAATTGAGGGATCATTTTCATCGGGCGAGATATAACGCCGCTGACTCAGGCGGTAACCCACTTCATAAGTGGTCTCCTGGCTAACGATGTGGTTAGGGGTCTCGACGCGGGTGATGATACGAACACGTTCGTTACGTCTGTCGGTACGGCGCAAAATCGCATCAGCGGTGAAATCGGCCCAGTAGATAAAGTAGTGGTTCTCAGGATCAGAGAGTGGCGTGGTATCGCCACTGGCACGGGTGTCGTCACGGAAGAGTGGCAACGGTAGTTCATCAAGTGTTACCCAGTGCCCCTCATCCGCCTGGTACTCCCGCAGCCAGGTCATGGTCACTGTCTCAATCACGCCGACATCTTTAATGCCAACAACGGCACGTAGCGGTTCCGCAGCGGTAAGGATATCTCTATCGGCGGGATAGAGTACATCAATCTCAGGCACCACACTATCGGCGATGGTGCCGACCGTCACCACCTGCGATGCCCCCGCCTGCCCCAGCACATCATAGGCAAAGGCCTGTAGCAGAAAACCGTCTGACCCTTTCGGTGCTGGGATCTCTGCTCGGTAGACATGCTGCTGCGCAAACGAACCGGTCAGGCCAGAGTAGTTTTCATAGACACTGATTGCTGGCTGGCCATTGACATAGAAGACGACCCGATCGATCCCTTCAGCGCCGAGGTCATCAAACGCCTCGACAAACACCTCGATGTTCTGCCCATCGATAATCACTGCGTTATCGTTATCCGGTTTTACTATCGTAGCCGATGGCGCACTGTCAGGCATGATCTCAAGTTTAAGCAGAACCGGCGAGATGGCGGACTCATACTCATCGACATCACGCGCTGACGCCTTAAGGAAGATCGTCTTACCTACCTCTTCGGCAGGCACATTGAAATGAAAGTTAAACGGTGCCGCGCTATCTTCACCATAAAGCTGGAATTCGGCGTTCTCTTCACTATCGGCAATCGCGATATAGAGTGATGCCGCATCGACACCCGCCTCGGCATCACGTGCAAGTACATTAAAGACCACGCCACGCCCGGCGGTGATCTCAGCAATCCCGCCCAGACTGAAACCGCGTTGGTCAAGCGGACGGATATCGGTGATCTCTGGAGGGGTATTGGGCAGCAATCTGACCGGGATAGACTCATTCGACTCGTTACCGATACCGTCACGTGCGCTTATCTTCAGCAGCAGATCAAGCTGTTCAGGAGCAGCTGCAGCGGCTGGCATATATTCAGCAATCGTGCGCAGCGCCATCGTGCCCGCATATGGCGGTGCGATCAGCAGGGTCTCTTCTACCGCCTCGCTCGCGGTAAACTGACCATCCTGGTCTGCATCTGCAAACAGCGTCACCCGTACAGCGCTGACGCTCACATTGTCAGTCACTTCCATATTGAACGGCAGCGAGTGACGTTCGATCACTGTTGCACCGGTAGCGGCCGGTTGCAAGATAACGATCTCAGGTGAAACAACATCACGTTCTACATGTACCGTCACTGGTGACAGTGTATCCACCGTACGTGGACTTTGTGCACGCTGTTCGGTAACGCTCGCTGTCAGGCTTAGATCCTGCCCCGCCTGACCATACGGTACCTCGATCAAGAATTCGTAGGGATAGACCAGATCGGCAAAACTGCGGTCACCGCCTTTGAGATTGGCGACATTCAGCATCACCTGTTCAATACCGACATCATCGATAGCATTCACCTGTACCAGCAGGTACTGCCCTTCAATCACCGTATCATTATTTAGCGGGTTACCGATCTTGATCACTGGTGGCTGGTCACCGATCACGTTTATCGAGACGTTCTCTTCAGCGCGATGTGCATCCAGATCGTTAAACGCGGCGCCGTAGGTGTCGATCGCCTCGACCATGATATCAACTCTGTTAGCGGTCGCATCTGCACTGTTAAACGGTGGCACCGGTACTGAGAAGTTATAGGGCGCCTGGCGCAGGCGGATCTCATAATTCGGCCGTCCATCATGGTAACTCGCTACCAGTCGGACATAGGAGATGCCGACATCATCAAACGCCTTTACATTGACATGCAGGTCGGTGTTTTCAACAACCTGTGCCGCCTCAATCGGTTCAACGATATCGATTGTCGGGCGCTCATCGGGATTGACCGGATAACTAATTTCACGCGACTGTTGATTGCCACTATCCGCGGCGGTGACCCGCACCCAGTAGTCAAAACGCTGCACCTCGGCAAGTGCGACACCGGGAAAACGCTGCAATATTTCAAACAAGCGATCAACGTGAACCTTCTGCGTGTATTCAGGGGTATCGATATTAACAGTGGTAACCGGCTCAAAGTCCTGCGCCGGGATCGCTGAGATCTGGCGCAGCAGCGAGTAGTCACCCTGAATATAGCTGCCGTCTGTCATCAGAATACCGTAACCGTTCTCAATCGTCAGCTGCTCCACCTTGACATTGTCATAGGCGCGCACCCCCAGGGTGAAATCAGAGAATTCAGGCGCGCCAAAGCCAACTTCGGGCCGGGTGATAAACGGTTCAGGGGTGATGTTATCTGCCACCACCTGTAGCGTGATCTCATCACTGCCAACGGCCCCCTCGGTATCCTGCACGTAGGCGGTAAGCACCAGTGGTTCGTTAAAACGCACCAGCCCGGCCGGGATCTCGACGACATAGCCGACCTCGAGTGCAAAGGGGTTATCACGATGACCAAAATCATCGGCAACCTTAGGACTGTAGTTTTCGGTAAAGGCAGCGTGGATCTCAGTGAATGCCTGCTCAATCGCCGAATCACCACCCGAGACGGCATCGCCATGGCTGACTGTCGCAGCTAATGGTAGTTGCACGCCGTTGGCGAAGATTTGAAGCGGCTGATAATCGATCGACTCTCCACTCGCTGATATATTGCGCGTCAACCAGCGATCATCCGCAGCGACCACGCCCACCTTGATGCGGAAGGTACCAGCTGCAATCTCCTGCTGATCGGCAGGGCCGGTGATACGCACTTCCGGCACCACGTTCCCCTGCGGATGCACCAGGAAGTTGCGACTCTCTGTCTGGCCGCTGTTATCACTCACCACCATCTGGTATTCGGTCGGCAGCGCCTGATCGAATCTTATCTCAACCTCTTCGGCGCTGTGGGTCACCGGCTGCTCATCACAGGCAACACCGTACTCTTTGCTAAAGAGGGTTTCGACCCGGGCACCGGTGCGATCTAGGCGATAGATATCAAACGATGAGAGACCCGCATCATCGCTCAGGTCTGTTTCAACCTTAAACAGCTCACCAGAGCGCACCCAGAACTCACCGTTATTGACCCGTGCGGGTTCGGTAAGGTTTTTCTGGTACTGCCCATCAAGTTTAAAACTGCGGAACGCATCAAAGCGCAACAGTGGCAACTCATTGTTATCGAGTGGATAGAGCACACTCACCTCAGCGGTGTAACCGCTCTCATCTTCGGCAATGGCAGTGAGTTCAAGTTCACCCGAGTTAAATGTCAACGGTACGTCGTATGGCAGAGTGATAGTTTTTTCAGCGAATGCCCCACTCCACTCACGTAACAGCTGGGTGCGGTTTTCATACAGCTTGATGGTTTTGATAATGCCGCTGTTATCGGAAAAGCTGAGTTTCAACGGGATGCGCTGCATCGGCACCACAACAGTTCCCTGCGGTGGTGAAACTACCTCTATCTCTGGCACCTCGGTATCCAGTGCAATCGCCTGACGGGCCAGCAGCATCAGTGGCTGATCACTACGACTTGCACTCAGGCGGTCGGTTGCGTGGGCAAACAGATCGATATGGTCGATTGCCGCGACAACCGGGCTTGCCATAGCCGTCGCATAGTAGTCACCAGAGCGCTCGATGTTACGTGACTGACGACTCTCTACCAGTGCTGACTCGCCGACGCTCACCATATCATCCTGGACGATAAACGAGAGCCAGGGCATGAACTGAGGAACGGCCTGGTTACCGTTCTCATCATCCATCGAGTCGATGTTGCCGACCCGTTGATAGTCGATGCGAATCTGTTGAATAAATGATGGCCCGGTGGATGCGAACTGAGGGGTAACCACAATCGCAGAGATCTCTGCCGGGTCGTAGGCAGAAAGATCTAAACTGTTAGCCCCAGTTATCGTGACACGCTGTAGCTGTGCACTACAGACATTGCGTTCAAAGATGGTCAGTTCATATGAGGCGACAAGAGAGAGATCGTCACCAAATGTCAGCCCCCCACCTTCAGATAAAGACGGTGCAGATTGAGGGAAAACAGTCATCAAGCCACTTGCAACGGTGAGATAGCGCAGCCCGCCCCAGCGGATATCTCCACTCCAGGTTGCCGCCTCTGGGTAACTCACATTGATCACAGGCACCATGCTACCGCTTGCATTCGGCTTGCCAGTGCTTCCGGTTACGCTTCGCCCATCGGCGACACCGATCTTGCCAAGCGAAGTAAAGAGCGGCGTAACTATGTTACGACCATCATCGACAGACCCATCGGTGAAGACAAAATCATCTGTCACCTTTAACTTGCTCTTCAGCAGCTCAGCCCTAACCAGACCGTTTAACGGCTGCTGGTTCTCAAGCGTTACCAATGGCGGCTGGTCGACCAGCACTTCATACAGAGCGCTGTAGACCTCCCGGTTCCCGGAGGTATCGGTCGCTTCAACAATCAGGTGGAAGCGTCCGGGGCTATCGATAGCAAGAGGTTGCGGCGGGGTGAAGGTAAACACCGAACTCTCCACGGCATCGACAACCAGCGCACTCGAAAGGTCTATCTCTTCATGTGTCAGCGTCTTGTCACTCCCCTCTGCCTTATAGTAGGCGCGATAGGAATCGAGCGCGACATCATCACTCAACGTGAACTGAAAATCGACATCCATCGCTTCATAGAGGATACGTTCCGGCGTGTGGATGACAATTTTGGGTGCTTCGGTATCGGGGGCGATCGTCAACGGAATACGTAGCGTCTCGGCACTGTTTATGCCGTTGTCTTCCGCCCGCAGAAAGAGCTGAAAGGTCCTGCCACGATGCTCGGTAAAGGCCGCTGGGACTTCGACCGAACCATTAAAGTCGAGATAGAAGCGCTGCCCAACCACCACCGAACCGAGTGAACCCGGGTTGGCGATGCGAATCTCTTCAAGGCGCTCTTTACTGCCATACGCCTGCCACGGCAGTATCTGTTCGACACCCTGCTCATCCTCAAGGATCACCTCTGGCTGTGCGATAAAAAAGTTGTCATTACCAGTACCTTCAATGGTGAAACTCTGCCCCGGTTTTACACTGAGTGGCTGATCGGGCGTGGTGAGGGTAATCAGCGGCGCTTCGGTATCGTCGAGGATCTCCAGGTCGAGCCACTCCAGGGTGACATTGCCGCCGGAGTCGACCGCCTTAATCCCAACCTGCGTCAGCCCGGTATCGGCGCGGTGCGGCACACGCATCACCTGAGAAATATATCCATCTTCGCTCTGGCTGTCAGCGATCTGCTGTGCGGAGAGTACCTTGCTATCCAGCAGCGTACCGTCGTGGTCGACGATAAAACTGACCGACGTCAGTGCACGGTCATCGCTCACCAGCGCATTTATAGTGAACTTCTCACCCTCAACCAATCGTGAACCGGCTGATGGCGTGCGAATACTAATGACTGGCGGCCTGTCGAGTTCGATCTCATAGCGCCAGTTGCTGCTCGCCGTGTTGCCGTAGATATCCGTTGCAACCACCTCAAAAACGAGTTGAGAATCGAAAGGATTCTGCGGGTCGTTTTGATCAGACGGCACCACCAGATTAAACGATCCAGTCACAGTCGGCTGCTGGGCATCGGCGGCGTAGTTGATATTCACCAGCGTTGTTGCGCTGCCCGCGACAGAGATATTCAGTGCTGAAATCAGCGACTCATCAACCACTCGATAACCGAACGTCGCACTGTTCCCCTGATAGAGGATCGCACCCAGTATCGGTGAAACGATTGCACCTAACGGTGCGGCACTGTCAGGCACAACCTCGATAACGCTCTCGCTCACGGTTGAGAACTGCCCCAGGGTATCTGATGCTGTGATGCGCAGGGTCAGCGTCTGGGCGCTATTCCCAAGGTTAAAATCGGCCAGTGAAAAGTTAAAGCTATCGATCAGATCGGGCGCGGGGATCAGACCGCTTGCACTGTCGTGGGTATAGAGCGCCAGCTGTGTGCCAGTACTATTGAGGACTTCCAGCTCAGTGCTTACCACAGAGACATCATCGCGCACGATCAGGTCGAGCTTGACCTTATCGAGCGGCAGGTAACTGCGTCGATCTGGCAGGACTTTGGTGATCTCAGGCGGCTGATCTTTACTGACACCGATAACCACCGAAACCTCTGAACTGTTACCCACCTCATCGTAGGCGATGGCGCGCACCGGGTAACGGTCAAACGCGACCCCTTCAAGATTCTGAAAGGCAGGGATGGTGACCAGATGAAACGAAGAGTACGCCTTCAGTACACCGGGGATCTCCTGCACCGGAAACTCGGCATCGCTTAGCAGGTCGGCTGGATCACCGGTCAGGAGATAGCCCTGGCCATCAACCTTACGTACCCCAAACAGTTCGAGTTTCACTACACCGACGTTGTCGTAACCGGCGACCTTCACCACCGTATCACTGCCCTCGACTATCGAGGCGATATCGTCACCGGCATCGGTTGCGTTTACGAATGGAGAGACCAGATTGATCACCGGCGGCTCTTCATCTCTGCCCAGTGTGGCGTTGACCGCGACACTGCGCACCACGTTACCGGCGCTATCTTCCACCTCCGCCTCGAAGGTGAGTGGCTGCACCTGGGTGATGTTTTCAGGCAGCTCATAGACCACCGCATACGGCCCACGCAGGTCGGAACCGATCAGCTGGTTATTGACGTAGAAATTGACCCTGGTGACAGCAATGTCATCCACCGCGTTGGCTCGCACCTCGACCGATGTACCGGAGACCAGATGTTGCCCATCGAGTGGATGTGTCAGCGCCACAGTGGGTGGCTGATCCCCTTTTACCGGCAGGCGCACAATCTCAGCGGCCGAGACCTTCTCATGCAAATCAATTGCTCGCGCACCGAGTTCGAGTGTCGACCCAATCCATTCCGCTTTGATTGGCAGGGTAAAGCTATGGGAGGTCGCCTGGAAGGCGAATGCGCCGTCAAACTGAGTCTCTGCATTGCGATATTGAAAGGCATCAAATTCGATGCCATCGACCAACAGCTCGATGCGGGTACCACTGGCGAGGGTATCATCACCCACCTGAACTACCACCTGAACATCCTGCTCCACCGTGGCAATTGCACCGACCGTGGGAGAGATAATTCGTACCTCAGGCGGAGAGTTGCCAAGAATTTTGATCAGTTTCGCTGGCGCATCCTGCTGTGCGCCGTTACGCGCATGCACCCGCGCAGTGACACCAAGCGTGGTCTGTTCAGTCGCGATATCGGGGCTGTTAACATCGAGCTGCCACAGTTCAAACAGCGCTTCATTTTCAGAGCCTTCAATCTCCCGTGTCTCAACCGTCGGGTAGTAGCTCTCGCCGATCTTCTGTCCATCGGCAAAAAACTCAACGTAGGAGATACCGCTGGAGAAACTGGTATCAGGCAGGGTTCCCAGCGAACTTGAGATCGACAGGCGGTAACGGCTGTTCTCTACAATGCGGCTGTTATCGAACGGCATCTCAAACGCAAAAGCCGGCACCTTAAGTTCCGGTCTGGTGTTAATCGCCACCTGTTTTATATCTGTCTCGACACTCTGCCCGGCGCTATCGACCGTTGCCGCCTTGAAGGAGAGTGTTCGCCCTTCCATTAGTTCTGAGATCGGGATCGAGATCTCATAGGGAGGTTGCAGCCGTTTACCGATCACCATGCCATCAAGCCAGAACTCGACCTGCTTGATGCCGACGTCGTCACTCGCCTCCCCTTTGAGGACCACCGTCTCGCCAACGACAGGGGCCCCTTCCACTGCAAAAGAGATTTCAGGCAGTGCATCGATGGCAGTAACACTCAAGTCAACTGTGATGCTAGGAAACTGCGTCAGAGTAAAGGTGATGTTAAGCACTGCGCTCTCTGAGATCGCAAGCGAGGTTTTAAGCCCCTGCTTATCATCGATCTTCATAAACGCTTCGGCACCGAGTGGCATGGTGCTGCTTACGTTGAGCGACTGCGGTAGCGGTGCGGTGGAGGCGTCGTCAAAAACACCTTCGATCAGAGGGAGTGGGAAAAAGCTGTTTAACGCTGGCAGCTGAAACAGGCTACCGTCGCTGTGGCCAACAAACTGAATCCCGACCAGCTGTTTGGAGTAGTCGATGGTTACGGGTATGACGCTATCTTCCTGCCCTGGAAATGAGACGGTGATATCGACCGTGGTCGCACCCGTTTCAGCCAGTGGGTAGACTCGCCCATCGTCGGTGACAATCACTTTTGAAGGATCAGCAGAACTAAAGGTGACACCACTGCCACTGCCGGGCACTGGCGTCAAACCTCGAAACTGATAGTCGAGGCTCGGCACGATCTGCGCCACTTCGAGCGCGTTAGAAAAGACTATTTTTGATGGGGCAACATGAAAGCCGTTGACCTGTTCATTTACGTCTGTGCCGATGAAAGTGATCTCAGATGATGACTCCTGGTTACCACTGGCATCGACCACAAAGGCGTCGATCAGTGCGACAGTATCGTGGGCAATTTCATCGCCTGTTAATGACTGGAGCAGTTTCAGCGAAAAGGTGAAGAGTGACTGGTTATCGACATCGGGATAGAGACGGACAAAACCGTTGGAGTGGGCAAACGCCGACTTTTCAGCCTCTGCGATCACCCCCCCATTTTCCCTCAGGGTCGATGCCCTTAACCCGACACTGCTAACTGACAGATAGGCAATATCGACATCATCGTGGGCAGTGAGTGATATATCGAGCCACTGCTCCTGATCGTCTCCGCGGATCGCGATATCACCGAGCTGTAGTGTCGGTGCAGTGCTCTCCTGGTGAAAGCTCTCGGTATGGGTAAGCAGTGTGCCGTCGAGTAACTCTATCGATACCTCAGGATTGAGCACCGCACCGGCTGGCAGAGAAAAGTCGAACTCGCATGAAATCGGTGATGGACGACGTACCGCATCGGTAGGTGAAAAGTGAACCAGCGTCTGGCCCGCGGCACCGGCCTGCACCGAAACAAGGTCGCTACACTCGCTTATTCTTACGCTGAAGTTTGGCGCACTCGCAGTACCTAAAGGACTGTTTGCCCGTATATCAATGCCTGGCTGAGCGAGCACAGACCCAGACAACCAAAACAGCACTGCGAATACTAGCAAACTGTTGAATACGCGATGTAGGTAACTTCCAGTCAATTCAAACTACTCTTCGAATCGAAACCGTTATAAATACAGCGAAGGGACCTGAGCAAAAAACTCTGCATTCCAACGAAAAATAGCAAAATTCAAACGAGGCTAATGATTGCACGTTGACTAATGTGTTTTGAATGCGTCCGACACAGTGTGTGGGACTATGATGCTGACCAACTTTTATGCAAACCACTTGTGATACACCCCAGGCTCTAACTTTTTTATTTGTTTTTATTCAACTGCTCCAAGGCTGGAATCCTTATCATGCGCCCATGCAATCGGTCAGTCACACGCCTATATCCATGGCAACATCCACTTAGTTTTTAACTATTGTGATGTCACAATGGGCATTGAATAGCGACCTATAATTCCCACATACAAGCTAGAGGATATACATTATCCATGCAATCACTTTTCATTCGAACGACATTAGAATGCTCTAATATTGAATCACTAACATGTTGTTAGTTATAGGTGCCCAGCATCAACGTAAAGAAATACTTACATGATTTTCAGCAACATTTCATAAGATATATTCATCATACGACGAAGGAAAATGCAAAATATACAAGGTAAAATTTCAAGATCCGGTACTTAACCATGAAAGAAACAATCACTTTTATTTTTGCTTTTGTTCTAATGGCACCGTTTATTTTACTGACACTTGATACTCCCAGTGCCTAAATCAACATTATTCGAACAACACACTATAATCACATCTAATAGGCAACGTAGCCCCCCCCCCTCAACTCCCTGAATTTCAAGGCTGCACGACTGATGTGAATTTATCTACCCCCATTAAAACAACAGCAGCCAAATCAGTTTCACTGGAAGAAACCGATTGATTTTAATAAAAAACCTAGGAGGAGGAGGACGTGATACTTCAAGTCCTCTCCTCGGCACCATCATTTAAAATACTTGGCACATTATTCATACGCATCAACCCCACTCCAATCATTCATCATTCGATAGGCAAAAACTTAAAATGAACAAGTCGGTCTGTATTGAA
>Ga0316204_10001517_pt1 | contig 61821 bp, 53 predicted proteins | sample 6monrhotite_MG_2_FD_205661 | JGI IMG/M metagenome (GOLD analysis project Ga0316204, IMG submission 205661) | Microbial mat bacterial communities from mineral coupon in-situ incubated in ocean water Damariscotta River, Maine, United States -... | ecosystem: Environmental > Aquatic > Marine >...
AGTTGAATCATGCCAGCTTTTCCTTGGTGAGCCGCTCGCATTAACGCTGTTTGCCCGCTACTTGTAGTCGCATTCACACTGGCACCGTTTTCCAGCAACAGCGCAGCGATCTGCTCGTGCCCCATATACGCCGCCACCATCAAGCTATTCAACCCAAGATGATTCCCCGCATTAACATCTGCGCCATTATCCAACAACGTCTGTATCACTGCCGGTTGATCTGTTGCCGGCAGCACCATCAAAGCACGATTGCCACTGTTATCTTTTTCTTCAATGGGCGCGCCCTTGTCAATCAATGCTTGAACAATATCTGCATTTCCAGAGCTAACGGCCAACATCAGCGGTCTCACACCCATCACACCTAATGTATTGACATCCAACTTACCTTCATCCAGCTTTTTATTCAGCAGCATTTCAGCCACTTCCAACTGCCCTTCACGAATAGCAATCGCCAGCGCGGAATCTCCAGCACGGTTATACACATTCAAAGGATTGCCCTGATCAATTAAATCACGGATAGTCTGTGTATCGCGCTCTTTAAGCGCCTCAATCAATGGATCTTCACTGCATGCGGTCAGCATTAGCAGAATCACCAGCATTAATATAGAAGTAACACCTAGACGAAGAATTTTTACGCTCATGGACTGTATTTTTGATAGTTTGAATAAATTAAGAGCGCCGATTCTACACTACTTCGAGCATCGGCAGGAAATGACTTAAATCTTAGGACAACCAGATCAACGTCGCCATTCGCCCCGTATTTACGCCTGTTTCAGCGTCACGACGGTGTGAAAAGAAATGCTCTGAATCAGAAAAAGTACAAAAACCCCCGCCATAAACAGCATTCACACCACATCGCTGCAGTCGCTGGCGAGCCAATCGGTATAAATCAGCATTCCAATGCCCATCCCTGGTCGCCTGAAAAGCACTGCTGGCATCTGCGTCATGAGCAAGAAACGTCTCGCGCACCTCGCCGCCCACTTCGAATGCTTGCGCCCCAATAGCCGGCCCTAACCACGCCAATAATTCATCCGCGGGACAAGCCATCGCCTCACAAGCAGCTTCAATAACACCGTCAGCCAAACCGCGCCAGCCAGCATGTATCGCCGCCACTCTTGAGCCATCTCGTCGACACAACAATACTGGCAGACAATCTGCGGTCAGAATCGCGCAAACTATATTTGCTGTGTCCGTCCAACTTGCATCGGCTACAACCCCAGCTTTTCTATCTGCTGCATTGATAACCGAAACACCATGCACCTGCTGCAACCAAACAGGTTCTACTGGTAATGCTAAAGCTTGCTGTAAACGAGTACGATTTTCCAGCACATGGTCTAAATCATCATCGACATGAGCAGCAAGATTTAACGATTGATAAAGGCCCTCACTAACACCACCCAAACGTAAACTGCTACACGCCACAACCCCATCAGGCGCAGGCCAATCCGGCTTCAACCACTGAACACCGAAGTCACTATCGCTGCATTGAATATTTAACAACTGAGCTTATTGCTCTTCATTGACAAGGTCGTCTTTCAGAGCAGCTAACAAATGCTGCATATCCTGCGGCAACTCAGCCTGCCAACTAAGCTCTTCGCCACTGCTCGGATGCACCAGCCCTAATCGCGCCGCATGCAAAGCTTGTCGCTTGAATTTTTTCAGCGTATCCAGCAACGTCTCGCTACAACCCTGAGGAATACGCAGCCGACCACCATACAAAGGATCACCTATCAGCGGGTAACGAATATGCGCCATATGCACACGAATTTGATGTGTGCGCCCGGTTTCCAGTTGAACACGCACATGGGTGTGACTACGAAAACGCTCAATGACACGATAATGAGTTACCGCCTCCTTGCCATTATTCACCACTGCCATGCGTACACGATGCACCGGATGACGGCCAATCGGCGCATCAACCGTCCCACCCGCCGTCATCACGCCGCATGACACGGCTTGATATTCACGCTCAAATGCCCGCGCCTGCAATTGATCTACCAAATGTTTATGCGCTTCAAGAGTGCGCGCCACAACCAACAAACCACTGGTGTCTTTATCCAAACGATGCACAATGCCTGCACGTGGCACAGCAGCCACCTCTGGCGCATGATGCAACAAAGCATTCAGCAACGTGCCGACACGATTCCCCACCGCAGGGTGCACCACCAAACCAGCCGGTTTATTAATCACCAACATCGCCTCATCTTCAAATACAATATCCAATGGAATTGGCTCAGCCTGGTATTCAGTTTCAATTTCAAGACTGGCTGAGACTTTCAGCTGCTCACCACCATGCAGCTTATCGCGCGGACGCAACTGCTTACCATCAACACTGACCTGTCCGTCACGTATCCATTGCTGTAATCTTGCTCGCGAATAATCACTGAACAACCGCGCCAACACCCGATCCAGACGTAGACCTGCCATATCTTCCGGCACTTCTGCTGAGAGATTTTTTGTTTCAGTCATTATTAAATTTTCCAATCAATCAATTTTCTGGCTCTATAAATTTTAAAGTGCTGTTGAAATCCTTCACTGTCGTTCAGGATGACAAATAAACCTGTCATTATAAATGCGCGAAGAATCTCACTTCTCGCTCAACAAGCACGCCCTAACAAAAGGTATCGTTAAGCGCCGCTGCTCCACCAATGAGGCATAATCCAGCCGTTGCAATAATTCAAGCAATACATCGAGGTTACGCTGAAATCGATTCAACATGTAACGTGCCACCTCATCAGGCATTTCAAGTCCACGAGCCTGAGCCCAGCACTGCAAAACCTGACGCTTAGCTTCATCATCAAGCTCTGCAAGTTGAAACACCCAACCCCATGACAATCTCGACGCCAAATCAGCCAGCGTCAAATCAAGCGCCGCCGGTGAAGCATCACCCGATATCAGCAGCAACCCCCCTGCATCGCGCATCCTGTTATAAAGATGAAACAAGGCTTCTTCCCATATACGTTGCCCTGCAATTAAATGAACATCATCAATACAAACCAGTGATAATTCATCCATGCTTTCAAACATCGACGGTTCCACGCCTTCAAGCAGAGACATTGGCAAATAAACACTATTACATTCTGATAACGCCATCTGTTGACATGCCGCTTGCAGTAAATGCGTTTTACCGCAGCCCTGACTTCCCCACAAGTAAATAGCCTGTTGAGTTGCCAGCCCATCAGTAGCCAGAATCGACAGGGATTTTTTCAGATGCTGGACAGCCTCAAGATTTTCACCCGCAACATAATTTTCAAAGCTGACACCCTCTCGCAGTACAATGCCGAGCGGAATTTGTACTTTCATACTTAACTCCGAACGACAGCGATAGACTTAATCGGCATCATCTGAAGAAACGTATAGTGGACTATCAAGATAACGGGCATGTGCAAAACGAAGCAGTACTGCAATAATGGCTGCAACGGGCAACGCCAGTAATATACCGAAAAAACCAAACAGTTGACCACCGGCCATAACAGCGAAAATAACGGCAACCGGATGCAAGCCAATACGGTCACCCACCAGCAATGGCGTCAATAAAAAACCTTCCAGCAACTGACCCACACCAAAAACCAATATAATAGGCAGTATATACGTCAAATCATGAAATTGAATATAGGAAGCGACACCGGCAACCAGCGCACCAATAATCAAACCTAAATAAGGCACAAAACTAACCACGCCCGCAATCATGCCAATCAACAATGCCAGCTCGATGCCAACCAGCCACAATCCGAATGAATAGATGACACCAAGCGATAACATCACCAACAATTGGCCGCGCATAAAAGTCGCCAACACCGCATCGCAATCATCAACAATGCGTAGCAACTGCGGCGCAAGATCACGCGGTATCAGACCGCGTAGTGATTCAGTCAAACGATCCCAGTCGCGCATCAAATAAAAAGTAACCACCGGTATCAGCACCAAATTCGCTAGCAACGCCAACAACGCCAAACCCGACCGAGAAATAGATCCTACCAGGGTCGCTGCCGTCCCTCCTAACTGACGCCAGTTATCCTCCAGCACTTGCCGTAACTGCTCAAAATCCAATGCAGCTGAAACACCAAACTGCTGCTGCAACCAGGGTAAAACTCTTAATTGCAGGCTGTCTATCAACTCGGGTAAACGCATTATTAACAGGCTTAGCTGACGCTCTACCATCGGAATAAAAAATAAAAATAATGCAATTGCCAATACACACATACTAATAAAAACAAGCAATACTGCAGGCAATCGTGAGATCTTCAGCTGAGACAAACGCAGAACTGCAGGGTTAGCCAAATATGCAAGCAACGCGGCAATCAAAAACGGCGTTAACACAGGCGCCAGCAAATAACACAAAAAACCTAAGCCACTGACACCTACTAGCCAGCCTATAATTTTTGAACGAAACTCCATCGGTTCAACATCATTCATTTTATTTTTTCCTGTTGGCCACTGCGTGCCAAATGTCTTGCCTGATGAGCCCGTCTACCCCAAGTCCAAGCATAATTAATTCCACTGGCTACGGTACAAACAAAAACTACATAAATAAGTACTTCCAGCAATATCTCTGGCAACATCCAAATGCCTGCAGAAAAAATCAGCGTGAGCGCCAAAACAATCTGCATAAAGGTATTTACTTTGCTGATAATCGTCGGTGCCAGTTCGTACTGACCAATCAACACATGATAAGCCGCAGCACCGACAACAATCAGCATATCTCGACCTATCACCGCAGCCAACAACCACACTGGCAACAAACCCAACCAACTCAATACAACATATGAACTCACCAAGAGCAGTTTATCTGCCAGAGGATCCAGGATTGAACCAAGACGACTCACATAGTTGTAACGTTTGGCAATATATCCATCAAGACCATCAGAAAACCCTGCCAGCGCATAAATCAGCAGCGCGATAATAAATTCCTCATGCGCCAGCGCCACAACCACCGGCGGTACCATGCCGATTCTCAGAATCGTTATAATATTAGGGATATCCCGTTTATTCACGGCAGCAGGCGATAATGGAGCATTTGAGGTGTCACAGACAATAGCTCATCAGATGAATCTAGGCCCATCCGTTCCGGAACATTTACCAATGGCGCTAAAGTATCGCCAAAAGCCACTGATTGCCTGAAATGCTCTTCATTGCCTTTTATCTTTAAACCATAAACCACATCTGTCTCATCGACACTGTTCACAGCCGTTTCCGCCACCATATCAAGTGAAGAAAAGTACTTTAAGGTACGCGCGTAACCTTCTATCGTAGTGATATCTGTAACAGAGACAAGCAACATATCCGCATCAAGCTCTGAAGCTGCGCGCGCAAACCGTTGACCAAGAATATCTGCACTATCGTCAACGGCCGCTTTCATTAATTGCTCTTTATCAACCGCTGTAGTCGTCCAGCGTTGAACCTGAAGCGCATTCTTCCTCTCCGCATGGCTTTGTGCACCATCATATAAAGTCCACCTTGCTTGCCATTCGTTTTCCGCCTGTCGATAAACACGCCCGACCAAAATACCTTCAGCCTGATAACGCTGTGATGCGGACTGAATATCATCCTGAAAATCACCCCAGACGTCGGCAAAGTTCAGGCGGGTCTGATCTTCAAGGTCCAACAAAGGGAAAAGCAATGGCAGGCCACGCTGCTGTGCCTGTAATTCAAGCACGTCGCGCAAAGGCAAGCGTGCATCGCCCCCTAACAAATAACGCTCCCCAAGATCTTCAACCGCCAACCAAATCAGCAATGAAGGTCGCCCTCGACCCCATATAGGCAAACCCGCATCCTGCAATAGGAGGTTCAATGCCTGATCATCAAAACGTATGCGCAGCTCCTGCTTATACTCTTCACCAGCTTCATTAACATGAACCGCATCTAAAGCCAGCGTCCGGTAATCAAATTGCTGAACATAACGCAGCGCATTCGCAAGCGCTTGATCAATTTTGTCTAACGCTTCAATGTCACGACGTCCGCTAACACGCGTCAGAACAATCCGCATTCCTTCACGAACCACGGCCTTACGTTCAACCATGCCTTGGCCTGTCACCGCTACTTTGGCCTCATAAAGCCCTTCAACCTCACCCGATTCGACTGCAAATGAGAGCAAACAAAACAAGAATACCAGCAGCAGTTGAACTTGCCGACACATGTCAACCGCCAAAGCATCCAACAAACAAATTTTTAAACTTCTCTTATTCAGAATCAAATCCTCACTGCTCTAAATCTCTTAATTTCTCTGGATTACGCCGTATTACACTCGATTACTCTGTATTATTTAAGCGCCTGCCGGCAAATTAAGCTAGAATATCGCGCAATATAGAATTTCACGGGTCATCACGATCCTTTACCTTAACCAGCATCATTAAACAGAATCTAAGTATAGTGGACACAAAGGAATTTCCCAACAAAGCTGACAACAGCGCTTCACTCTCCTACCGCGATGCAGGCGTCGATATTGATGCTGGCAACAATCTGGTAGAACGCATCAAACCCTATGCCCGTGCAACCAACCGTCCCGGCGTATTAAGCGGCCTCGGTGGTTTTGGCGCACTGTTTGAAATCCCACTCGATCGTTTTCGCCAACCGGTACTGGTTTCCGGCACCGACGGGGTGGGCACCAAACTCAAACTAGCCATTGAAAGCGGCAAACATGACACCATCGGCATTGATTTAGTTGCGATGTGCGTCAATGACTTAATCGTACAAGGTGCCGAACCGCTGTTTTTTCTTGATTATTACGCCACCGGAAAACTCGACGTTAACGTAGCAGCAGATGTCGTTAAGGGTATTGCCGAGGGCTGCACTCAGGCTGGTGCGGCACTGAGCGGCGGTGAAACAGCAGAAATGCCAGGCATGTATAATGAAGGCGATTATGATCTGGCCGGATTTTGTGTCGGCATCGTCGAAAAAGAAAACATCATCGACGGCAGTCAGGTCGGCGCAAGTGACATCCTGATTGGTATCGCCTCCTCTGGCCCACATTCCAACGGCTACTCGCTGATCCGTAAAGTTATTGAAGCTGCTCAAGCAGATCTAAATGACCCTTTCGCCGACAGTACACTGGGTGAAACCCTGTTAGCGCCAACCAAAATTTACATCAAGTCTATACTGGAGCTGTTAAAACACGTACCGGTACACGCCATTTCTCATATTACCGGTGGCGGCTTGCTAGAAAACCTGCCGCGTGTGATGCCCGATGGTTGTCGCGCTGTTATCGATGCATCAAGCTGGCAACAGCCTGCCATTTTTGACTGGCTGCAAGAAAAAGGTAACATCAAGAACAACGAGATGTATCGCACCTTTAATTGCGGCATCGGCCTGGTGTTGTGTATTGCGCCTGAAGATGCAAGCCAAACGCTAAAAATTCTAAAGCAGCAAGGCGAAACAGCCTGGCAGATTGGCAGCATTGAAGCTTTAGAGACTGGTGCCACATCAAAAAGCGACGTCGTCATTTCTGCAAATAAAGCGTAGCAATGTCGGCATCCCTCTATCCGATTGTAGTACTGATTTCAGGGAATGGCAGTAACCTTCAGGCTATCATCGACATCATCAAAAACGAGTCGCTGCCCGCTGAAATAAAAACCGTTATCAGCAATCGTCCTAATGCCTTTGGCTTACAACGTGCGAGCGATGCTGGAATCAACACAGACACCATCGACCACACTCAATATGCTGACCGCGCTTCGTTCGATATCGAACTACAACAATGCATCGACCAATACAAACCAAAATTAGTGGTACTTGCGGGTTTTATGCGCATTTTAACAGCCGAATTTGTTAATCATTATCACGGCCGTTTGATCAATATCCACCCTTCTTTATTGCCTGACTTTCCCGGCCTCGATACTCATCAACGCGCTATCGATGCGAAAAAAACCACGCACGGCGCTAGCATTCACTTCGTCACGGACGAGCTGGATGGCGGGCCTGTTATCAGCCAAATCAAAGTGCCGGTTTTAACACAAGATAACGCAGACACTGTAATGGAGCGGGTTCGCGAACAGGAGCACATTCTTTACCCGCAAACGGTAAAGTGGTTTATAGAGGGACGCATCGAGACTAAAGACAAGCAGGTTATTTTTGACGGAAAACCGCTGGAAAATCCGCTACAATGCAAACCAACCAGCATGCAAAATCTATAAACAAACCCGCCTTTATAATGAGCCCGTTTATGAGAAGATTGCTCAACAAAAAACTTCTACATTTACACTTTCTAATCGCATTAATATTCTGCGGCCCAGCATTCAGCGCACAATTTTCAGCTTTTAGTGTTGATTATGATTTCAGTATTAACGGCGCAACGGTGGCACACATGACACGTAGTTTGCGTTCAGAAAATAAAGCCGGGGAAAATGACCGTTATATATTTGAATCTTCCAGCAAGGCAAGCGGGTTACTGTCATGGTTTTTTAAAGGCCACATTCTAGAGCGTAGCAACTGGATATACTCCGAAAATGCTATCCGACCATCACACTACCTCTATCACCGTAGCGGTAAAAAAAAGCGTCATGTCGAACTGGATTTCAACTGGGAAAAGAAAATTGTAACAAACACTATTAATAGCGATCCGTGGACGATGGATATCACCGAAACCACACTCGATAAATTGCTTTACCAATTAAAAATGATGTTCGATTTACAAAAACAGGTCAAAGATCTCGACTATGCAATTGCCGATGGTGGAAAATTAAAAAATTATCACTTTGAACTTCTGGGAGAGGAAACCATCAGCGTACCGCTGGGGCGAATTAAAGCAATCAAACTGCGCAAACAAAATAACAAACGCACCACTACAGTTTGGTGCGCAAAGGAATACAGCTATCTACCAATACGTATCGAGCACATCGATAAAGACGGCCGCAAACTAACAACAGAAGCTGTCAAAATCAGCGGTCTACCTTTCCAGCCCTAAGCCCTATATTTAAGTCTTAGGCAGCGTTACCCCGGTCTGCCGCTGATACTTCCCACCTCGATCGCCGTAAGAGGTTTCACACACCTCATCCGATTCAAAGAATAAAAACTGCGCAACACCTTCATTGGCGTAAATTTTCGCCGGCAACGGTGTGGTGTTGGAAAACTCCAATGTCACATGCCCTTCCCATTCAGGTTCCAACGGTGTGACATTGACAATAATGCCGCAACGGGCATACGTCGATTTACCAAGGCAAATCGTCAACACACTACGTGGAATGCGTAAATATTCAACCGTACGCGCCAATGCAAATGAATTTGGCGGGATAATACAAACATCCGATTTAATATCAACGAAACTATTATCATCAAAGTTTTTGGGATCAACCACAGCAGAATTAATATTAGTAAAAATCTTAAATTCATCTGCGCAACGAACATCGTAGCCATAGCTCGAAGTGCCGTAGGAAATAATGCGTTCACCTTCTTGTTCTCTCACCTGCTCAGAAACAAAGGGTTCAATCATGCCTTCTTTGGCCATGCGGCGAATCCATCGATCAGATTTAATACTCACTTGTCTTTTCTCATTATGTATTTTGAATAATAATATCGGGAAATTTGGCGCTGTAATCTTTGCCGCGCAATGCCAACTTAGCCGATACTTGGCGTGCAATATCACGATATATTTTAGCCACAGCACTGTCTACATCGCTGACCACACTGGGACGTCCACCATCCGCATCTTTACGAATTTGAATATCCAGCGGCAATGAACCAAGCAGATCGATAGCGTATTCTTTAGCCATCCAATCACCACCACCTTCGCCAAAAACATGTTCTTCATGACCGCATTCACTACAGATATGCGTGCTCATGTTTTCAATCACACCCAATACTGGCACTTCAACCTTCTCAAACATCTTGTACGCTTTGCGTGCATCGAGCAGTGCAATATCCTGCGGTGTGGTAACAATGACTGCACCGCTAACCGGAATTTTCTGCGCCAACGTCAACTGAACATCACCAGTACCCGGTGGCAAATCAACCACCAAATAATCGACATCCTTCCAAGTAGTCTCATTCAGCAACTGCTCCAACGCTTGAGTGACCATGGGCCCGCGCCAAATCATCGGCGTCTCTTCATCCACCAAATACCCTATCGACATCGACTGAATACCATGTCCCATCACTGGCTCCATAGACTTCCCATCAATGGATTCTGGCTTGGCATCACAACCCAACATACGCGGCTGACTCGGACCGTAGATATCAGCATCAAGCATACCCACCGTCGCACCTTCGGCGGCTAACGCCAGCGCTAGGTTCACCGAGGTTGTCGATTTGCCCACGCCACCCTTACCGGAAGCGACGACAATAATATTCTTGATATTCTTGATGGGCTTCACACCCTTTTGTACCGTGTGACTAACAATCTCAGTCGTCATCTGAACATCAACACTGCTGACACCTTCTAGCGCCATCACACATTTCTGTACAGATTCGCTCAATGTCGACTTATAACCCTCAGCAGGAAAACCCAGGATCACGGAAATGGTTACATTGCCACCATCAATGCTGATGCCCTTTATCATTGAAGCACTCATCAGATCCGTTTTTAACAGCGGATCAACATAACCCTTCAACACCGCTTCAACCTGATCTTTAGTAAGCTCGGCCATCGTATTTCATACCTCTAAATCAATAAAATCTTGTATTAGCAGCCAGCAACAATAAATGAAGCGGCCATTTTCAAAGGGCTAATTCTACACCAAATCAAATCACGGGGAATGACTAATCGCAACCACTATGGTCTATAATGGCGGATTTTCAGCGATCAGATGTCGCTGCTTACTTTGCAAAACAACAATCGGAAACAAGATGTCCGCAACGAAACGTAAAATATTAGTCACCAGCGCATTGCCATACGCCAACGGTTCGATCCATTTGGGTCATCTGGTGGAATACATTCAGTCTGATATATGGGTACGCTTCCAAAAGATGCGTGACCATGAATGTTATTACGTTTGCGCTGACGACACCCACGGCACCCCGGTTATGTTGCGCGCCGAGCAAGAAGGCATCAGCCCTGAAGAACTTATTGAACGCATGCACGGTGAACACCTACAGGATTTTACTGACTTCAATATTAGCTTCGATAATTATTATTCAACCAATTCCGAGGAAAACCGCGTGCTTTCTCAGGATATTTACAGCCGCCTGAAAAAAGCCGGTTTAATTGACGTTCGCACTATTGAGCAGCTTTACGATCCGGAACGTGAAATGTTCTTGCCGGATCGCTACATCAAGGGTGAATGCCCCAAGTGTCATGCGCAAGATCAGTACGGTGACGGCTGCGAAATCTGCGGTACCACCTATAGCCCCACCGAATTAATCAAACCTTTTTCTGCCGTCTCTGGCGCAACACCGGTAACACGCGAATCAGAACATCACTTTTTCAAACTCGGCGAGTGCGAAGAATATCTTCACCAGTGGACCGGCCAAGATGCTGATGACAGCGATGCGCAACCTTTGCAACCGGGCGCGCGCAACAAAATTGCCGAATGGTTCGAAGCCGGGCTAAGAGACTGGGACATCTCCCGTGATGCACCTTACTTCGGTTTTGAAATTCCCGACGCACCGGGTAAATACCTCTATGTTTGGCTGGATGCACCGATTGGCTACATGGCCAGTTTCAAAAATCTCTGCACGCGTGAAAATATCGACTTTGACAGCTATTGGAATAAAGGCAGTGACGCCGAGCTTTACCATTTTATTGGCAAGGACATTCTGTATTTTCACGCACTGTTCTGGCCAGCGACGTTGCACTTCGCCAATTACCGCACGCCAAACAAGGTGTTTGTCCACGGCTTTTTGACCATCAACGGCCAAAAAATGTCGAAATCGCGCGGCACCTTCATCAATGCGCGCTCTTATTTAAACCATCTCAACCCAGAATATTTGCGTTATTATTTTGCCGCTAAACTCAACGGCAACATCGAAGACATCGACCTCAACCTTGAAGATTTTGTACTGCGTGTTAACAGTAATCTGGTCGGCAAATTCATCAACATCGCCAGTCGCAGCGCCGGATTTATCACGAAACGTTTTGATGGGAAACTTTGCACAGAACTTCCTCCACAAGATCAGGCATTGCTGACGCAACTACAAAACAACGCTGATAAAATTGCCGAGCTTTATGAATCTCGTCAGTTTAGTGAAGCAGTACGTGAAATCATGGATCTCGCCGATGTCGCCAACGAATACATCAATGAAAACAAACCCTGGGAACTGGCAAGAGAAGAAGGGCAACAGCAGCGTTTGCACCAAGTTTGCACTACCAGCATTAATGTATTCCGCTTATTAACACTGTATTTAAAGCCTATTTTGCCTGCAATGACACAAAGCATTGAAAGTTTTCTCAACATTCCCGAACTGCATTGGAATGATGTCGCGCAGCCTTTACTTAACCATGCCATCAATCCCTACAAGCATTTAGCGCAGCGCATAGAAGAAAGTAAAATCACTGCGATGCTAGAAGACAATAAAGCCGACATTGAAGCCGTCAAGCCTGCAGTAACTATATCCTCAGATGCAGCACCACAAAAAATCGACGCCATTGCAGACACGATCAATTTTGATGATTTTGCCAAAATTGATTTGCGTGTCGCACGCATCGTCAAAGCCGAACACATCGAAGGCGCAGAAAAATTACTGCGCTTAACACTCGACATTGGCGAAACGGAAACCCGCAATGTTTTTGCCGGCATCAAATCGCGCTACACACCGGAAGCACTTGAAGGCCGCATGACGGTGATGGTCGCCAATCTCGCACCACGAAAAATGCGCTTTGGCGTCTCTGAAGGTATGGTATTGGCCGCGGGCCCCGGCGGTAAAGATTTATGGATACTGGAGCCTGATGACGGTGCGCAACCGGGTATGCGCATCAAGTAATCAAGGTTTGACCGCATCTGGCCGTAAAAAAACCTACTAAATACTGATATATCAATACGCTAAACGTGCGTATCGATATAATTAATTCGTATATACAGCAAAGCAGATATGATTACAGATTAACTATATAAAAGGATATAATGAAAAGGCTCTGACACATTAAACAAACGTATGGCCGGCTAGACAGCATGTTAAGCGAGGCGCTTATAGCCTTAAATAGCAATTTAGACAAATTATAGAACTTTCCGGTCTAACCGCTGTCTTCACAATAACCGCTGAAATTCAGTATTCCAAACGGAATACATATGCCACAACGGCTGAATTATGTTGGCTAACATCAGACCTTAACCTGAATTATGAAAGAATATATTCTGATACTTGTCAGCACTGTGCTGGTTAATAACTTCGTTCTCACCAAATTTCTTGGGTTATGCCCGTTCATGGGTGTTTCGCGAAAACTTGAAACAGCCACTGGAATGGCGCTGGCCACCACATTTGTACTGACACTGTCTTCTATTTGTAGCTATCTTGCCAACACTTACCTACTCATACCATTTGAACTGGAATATCTACGCACCATCACTTTCATTTTAGTCATTGCCGCCGTTGTGCAATTCACCGAAATGGTCATCCATAAAACCAGCCCATTGCTGTATCAGGTCCTGGGGATCTTCTTGCCATTAATCACAACAAACTGTGCAGTACTCGGTGTTGCGCTATTAAATGTGCAGCAAGACTTTGGCTTTTTACAATCCGCGGTCTACGGGTTCGGCGCTTCAATTGGTTTTTCATTAGTGCTGGTTCTGTTCGCTTCAATGCGCGAACGCATTAATGTGGCAGATGTCCCTGCGGCATTTCGTGGGCCTTCTATTGCACTCGTCACAGCTGGGCTAATGTCGATGGCCTTCATGGGCTTTTCCGGCCTCATCAAAGGTTAGGCTGCTCAATGCTGACTGCGATTATTGTCCTCTCCCTGCTTGCCCTCAGTTTTGGCCTGCTACTGGGGTTTTCTGCGGTACGTTTTAAAGTTGAAGGCGATCCACTGGTCGATAAAATTGACAGTCTGCTACCTCAAACACAATGCGGTCAGTGCAGTTACCCCGGTTGCCGCCCATATGCTACCGCCATTGCCGATGGTGAAGCGGATATCAACCAATGCCCGCCCGGTGGAGAAACAACCATTATTGCGCTGGCAGACTTACTCGAACGCGACCCAAAACCCCTCAACCCTGAAAACGGTGAAGTCAAACCCAAACTGGTTGCGGTGATTATTGAACCACAATGCATTGGCTGCACACTTTGCATTCAAGCCTGCCCGGTGGATGCGATATTGGGCGCGGCAAAACAGATGCACACCGTCATCACCGACGAGTGCACCGGCTGTGAATTATGCGTTCCACCTTGCCCTGTAGACTGCATTGATATGGTAGAAATTGAAAAAGACATCATGACCTGGAAGTGGCCCATCCCTGAACAACCGCCCTCCGCTACGGTAGTACCATCAACATGATGCATCGTCTCTGGAAGTTTAACGGTGGTGTGCACCCACCTCAGCACAAACATGAATCAACCAACGAAGCCGTTACACCCACACAATTACCCAAACGCCTTACATTACCGCTTCATCAACACATCGGCGAAGCTGCCGAGCCAGTAGTCAAAGCGGGCGACAAAGTATTAAAAGGGCAACTCATCGCACGTGCAACGGGCTATGTCAGCTCACCGGTCCACGCGCCAAGTTCGGGGACGATAGTGGATATCGATGAATACCCGATACCTCACCCTTCGGGCTTAAATGCACAATGCATCATCATTGACACGGATGGGCTAGACACATGGGTCGATCATCAGCCAGTTGAAAATTTTCGCGAACTCTCAGCAAGCGCACTGCGCAATACCATTCGTGAAGCGGGCATCGTAGGACTAGGTGGCGCAGGGTTTCCTTCTTACATCAAGCTCAACCCAGGACATGACAAAGGCATAACAACCCTTATCTTGAATGGTGTCGAGTGCGAACCTTACATTACCTGTGATGACATGCTGATGCGTGAACGCCCTGAGCACATCATCGAAGGACTATTGATAGCCCGGCATGCACTGCATGCAGAAGACTGCATCATCGCCATTGAAGACAACAAACCCGAAGCGTATAAAAGTCTTAAATCCGCCGCGAGCAAATACGATTACATTAACGTAGTACAAGTTCCAACGCTGTACCCACAAGGCAGTGAAAAACAGCTGGTCAAAGTACTCACCGGCAAAGAAGTCCCCAGCAACGGTTTATGTCTACACGTCGGAGTCGTCGGCATTAATGTTGGAACAGCCGCAGCCATTTACCGCGCCATCTGTCTCGGTGAGCCGTTAATTTCACGTTTCATGACTGTCACTGGAAACGCCATATTAAAGCCACGCAATTTCGACGTATTAATCGGCACATCAATGGAACATTTGCTGGAAGAATGCAGCGGCGGCGAACCCCATTATGACAAACTTATTATGGGTGGCCCGATGATGGGTTTTGCACTGCACAGCAGTCACTTGCCCGTCATTAAAACAACTAATTGCGTACTGGTATTATCCACCGTCAGCGCACCACCGGCTACGGTGATGCCTTGCATTCGTTGTGGTGCTTGCGCTGACGCCTGCCCCGTAAACTTGCTGCCACAACAACTCTACTGGTATGCCAGCACTAATGATCTGGAAAAGACCCAAGAGTACAACCTGTTCGATTGCATTGAATGCGGTTGCTGCTCCTACGTTTGCCCGAGCAAAATACCATTAGTACAGTACTACCGATACGCCAAGGGTGACATCTGGATAAAAGAACGCGAAAAAGAAAAAGCTGACTTGGCGAGACAACGTTTTGAATCTCGTGAAGAACGCATCATACGTCGTAAAGCAGAACACGGTGCGCGGCGTAAAAAGAAAAAAGAAAAATTACAGGGCAAAACAGCCGTTGCGCAACGCGACAATAAAAAAGCCGAGATTGATGATGCCATCAAACGCGTTAGCGAGCGGCGCGCCAAAGCAGTCGAACGTGCAAATGAAATGCGCGGGAAACCACCTTCTCCTGAAAGCACCAAAAGAGATAACGCTAAAAGCCCAAGCGATAACAAAACAAACGACAGCACAGGCGAGCAGTCATAACACCGATGAAAATGCGCCTTAAACTAACACCCTAACTAACAAAGGTACAATAAATCAGCTACCATAAAAAACTACGGCTGATTCAAAATTTATAAGCACCATGCCATTAAACGTAACCACATCTCCGCACATTAGCGGTAACAACTCCGTCACCCAGGTCATGACGCGCGTATTGTATGCTTTAATCCCTGGCTTAATTGCCTATGTGTGGTTTTTCGGCTGGGGATTGATTATCAACATCGTCATTGCCATCGTCACTGCATTATCAGCTGAAGCACTGGTATTAAAAGCACGTCAACGACCACTCGCGCCCTTTCTCACAGATGGCAGCGCCATCGTCACTGCAATTTTATTAACATTAGCCATTCCGCCTCTCGCTCCATGGTGGGTGACGGTCATCGGTGCGCTGTTTGCTATCGTTATCGCAAAACATCTTTATGGCGGACTAGGCTTTAATCCTTTTAATCCAGCCATGGCTGGCTACGTCATGCTGCTGATCTCGTTTCCACGCGAAATGACCAGCTGGATACCGCTCAACACCCTGAGTGAATTCAGCCTTGATTTTGTACAAACCTTTATTTATATATTTACCAGCAGTTTGCCACCGGGCATCACCATCGATGCATTAACCGAAGCCACACCACTGGATGCAATGAAAACACATCTCGGCATGGGCAATACTGTCAGTGAAATTCGAGCCCAGCTAGGTCTTGATGAAGCAACCAGTCGCCTACTGAGCGTTACCCCGATTTTTGGTGAAATCGGCGGCAAAGGCTGGGAATGGATTAACGGTGGTTTTTTACTCGGCGGTTTATGGCTGATTTACAAAAAAGTCATCGGCTGGCAGATTCCTGTTGCCTTGTTAGGCGGATTAGCACTGACCTCAACATTGTTCTATCTCATCAACCCGGATCAGTATGCGCCACCCCTGTTTCATCTCTTTAGTGGCGCGGCTATTCTCGGTGCATTTTTCATCGCCACTGATCCCGTGACAGCTGCCACTAGCCCCCAAGGGCGGCTTGTTTACGGTGTCTGTATTGGCATACTTATCTACATTATCCGCAACTGGGGCGGCTATCCCGACAGCATCGCATTTGCAGTGCTACTCATGAACATGCTCGTCCCATTAATCGATCACTACCTAAGACCACGGGTCTTTGGGCACGGCAAGAACTGATATGTCAATCATCAAGCACATGATTGTTACCGCTGTCTTTCTTGGTCTGTTCGCCGTTGTCGGCACCGCAATTGTTGCTTTAACCTATATCGGAACAGAAAGCCAAATTGCGGAAAATGAACGTCAGGCGCTATTAAAAAGCCTGCATGTGCTCATCCCCTCTGAACTACATGACAACGATATCCCCGAAGACATCATCCATGTCACCGCAGAAAATCTCTTAGGCAGCGACAAACCCGTAGCGGTCTATCGTGCTCGCAAACAAGACAAAGCCATCGCTGTGATTCTCGCTCCCATAGCGCCCGACGGCTACAACGGCAACATAAAATTACTCGTAGCCATCAGCGACAAAGGTGTTCTAATGGGCGTTAGAGTGGTTTCTCACCGAGAAACACCTGGCCTGGGTGACAGCATTGAAATCGCTCGCTCAGACTGGATTAAAAGCTTTGACGGTAAATCACTACAGAACCCAGAGGGGCTGGGCTGGCGCGTGCGAAAAGATGGCGGAGATTTTGACCAATTTACCGGAGCCACTATCACGCCGCGCGCAATCGTTAAGGCCGTTCATAAAAGCCTGCAGTATTTTAATTTGAACAAACAGGCCTTATTGGCATCTAATAAAACTGACGTTCCAAATAATAGCAATCATAACAATAGCATCCACAAAGACGATAACAAACAAACCAGCACGCAAATTACTGACAAACATAAAGAACCCAAACTATGAGCAGCCAATACCGACAAATTGCACACGAAGGTCTGTGGAAAAATAACGCAGCCCTGGTTCAAATACTGGGACTGTGCCCACTATTGGCCGTCACCAATTCCGTTATTAATGGCCTTGGCCTCGGGCTAGCCACATTGCTGACGCTTTTATTCTCAAATCTCACTGTTTCGCTGATACGCAATTCCATCCGACCGGAAATCCGTATCCCTGTTTTTGTCCTGATTATCGCCTCAATCGTAACCACTATCGAGCTGGCTATGAATGCATATTTTTATGAACTCTATATAATTTTAGGCATTTTCATCCCATTAATCGTTACTAACTGCGCCATCATCGCCCGTGCTGAAGCCTTCGCTTCAAAAAATCCGCCGCTGCCCGCTTTATTCGATGGTTTAATGATGGGTGTAGGGTTCACAGCAGTATTAGTGGTTCTCGGTGGTGCGCGCGAAATCATCGGACAAGGCACGTTTTTAGCCAACGCTCATTTGATGTTTGGTGAACATGCACACTGGATGACGATCACTGTCATTGACGATTACCGTGGTTTGTTATTAGCCGTTTTACCGCCCGGTGCCTTCATTGGCCTTGGCCTCATGATTGCGATGAAAAACGCCATCGATGCTCGTGCCGAGAAAAAGAAAAGTGCCGTCCTGGCTGAGACTCCAGCTGAGCAGCAAATTGCAGCACCCGCCTGAATAATTCAGCATATAACTCACCAGGATGAATGCCAGCAAACGCCAGCAGATATTTGAGCGACTCAGAGCTGACAACCCAAACCCGAAAACTGAATTAAAATATTCAACAAACTTCGAACTACTGATTTCGGTAATTCTTTCCGCGCAGGCAACCGACAAAAGTGTTAACAAAGCCACTGGCCCTCTCTACAAAGTCGCCAACACGCCCGAGTCGATTCTCAAGCTCGGGCTACCTGGACTCAAAAAATATATCAAAACTATTGGCCTCTATAACAGCAAAGCTGAAAACATTTTCAAGACCTGTCGTTTATTGGTCGACCATCACAATAGCATCGTCCCAGATGATCGTAACGCATTGGAAACACTGCCTGGCGTCGGCAGAAAAACAGCTAACGTTGTGCTTAATACGGCATTTGGCCACCCGACCATGGCCGTTGACACACATATATTTCGAATATCAAGCCGTACCCGCATCGCAACTGGCAAAACAGTACTCGATGTCGAAAAAAAATTACTCCGGAATATACCGTCGGAATTCATGTTGAATGCCCATCATTGGCTAATTTTATTAGGCCGCTACACATGCATAGCGCGCAAACCGCGCTGCGGTTCATGTATCATTGAAGACCTTTGTGAATTCAAAGAAAAAACCTACGAATAATTCAAAGGAAATCTAAACGTGTTATACGGTCAAGATCGCAATCAAATGCGCCAATATTTCTATGACATTTGGCGCAAGGCAAACAATAATGAAACACTTGAAGCAATGGAAAAAATCATTGCTGACATCATAGCTCTACATCCCGAATACCATGCCGTACTGGAAAACCGTGACACCATGCTGGAACGCGATTACCTGCCAGAATCAGGACAAAGCAATCCTTTCTTGCACATGGGCATGCATATCGCGCTTCACGAGCAGTTAATGACACAGCGCCCAACGGGAATCGTTGCGATTTATCAGTCTTTAATGACGCAAAGTCGTGACCAACATGACTGTGAGCACCGCATGATCGAATGCCTCGCGGAAATGCTTTGGCAGTCACAAAAAGACGCTCAAGCACCGAATGAACAGGCTTACCTTGACAGTCTACGTTCTCTATTAAAGAGCTAAATCAGGTTCCATGGCGCAACCCGCCAATAATTCGACGCCTTATTATTTTTATTTATACCTATCTATCAACTGCTTAGCATAACAAGCAAGTCGCCCGACCCTACCTGCTTATTTAAAAAAAAGCCAAAATAGAGTAAAATACTCTGGTTCTACGGAGTGGCCATTGCCGGCTCGATGCTGGTTCGGCCAACAACCGATAATTACGTTAGTAGATTTAATTAATATGAATAAGCCTCACAAACCATTAAGGTCAATCGCTGTTGTGCTGACCGTCATCGTTGCGCTATTGATGCTCACCGGTTACGTGCAGCAACCGACACAACTCAACCTGATCAAACAGCAGGGTGAACTTGTTGTCGTCACGCGTAATAGCCCAACTACATTTTATGTCGGAGCAGAAGGTAAAGCAGGCTTCGAATATGATCTGGCCAAATTGTTTGCCGAACACCTCGGCGTCAAATTAAAAATCGTCACAACACAAAATTTCAGCGGTATTCTGCCGATGCTCAAGAGCGGTCAAGCACATATTGCCGCAGCCGGCCTGAGCGTGACTGAATCACGCACACAGAATTTCAATTTTGCTCCTGCCTATCAAGAAATAACTCAGCAATTAATCTATCGCAGAGGCACAAAAAAACCAAAAAGCATTGCGGATCTGAACGGTAAATACACAGAAGTTGTTGCAGGCAGCAGTCACTCAGAATTATTAAAAACAATCAGTGAAACTCAGGCAAACGTTCAATGGCAGGACAATTACGAAGCCGATGTCGAAGAACTATTGGCGCTAGTGTGGCAAAAAGAACTCGACTTCACCATTGCAGATTCAAATCAGGTTGAAATTTCACAACGCTATTACCCAGAATTGCGTGTTGCTTTTGACTTGTCATCATCGCAACAGCTGGCTTGGGCCATGTCAAAAAGTGATGATGTCACGCTGCTAAACGAAGCAACGCGTTTTTTTAAGATCATCGAAGATAATGGAAAGCTAGCTGATCTAAAAGAACGATATTTTGGCCATATCCGAGATTTCGACTACGTTGGCAACCGCAAATTCATCCGTCATATTGGCAAAAGATTGCCCACCTATCTTGACGATTTCAAACAGGCCGCAATGCAATATAAACATGATTGGCGCATGCTGGCAGCCATTGGTTATCAGGAATCTCACTGGAACCCACGCGCCATCTCACCCACGGGCGTACGCGGAATAATGATGCTGACGCGCAGCACTGCAGCTGACATGGGAATTAGTAACCGCATCAACCCGCGTAACAGTATCCATGGCGGTGCACGATACTATGGGAAAATCAAAAAACGCTTACCGAAAACAATACAAGAACCAGACCGCACATGGTTCGCACTGGCCGCTTACAATATTGGCCTAGGTCACGTGCATGATGCCCGGAAAATCACAAAAGCCCTGGGTAAAGATCAGGATAAATGGGTAGACGTAAAAGACTCCCTACCCTTGTTGATGCAAAAACGTTGGTACAAAAAAACCAAACACGGCTATGCGCGCGGCATGGAAGCACTACGTTACGTTGAAAACATCCGTGGTTACTACGACATTCTTGTCTGGCGCACAGAAACTCGCAAAGACCCTTCTTCAAACCTTTTGGTAAAATACCAGCCACATAGCTCATCCCCCTCTTCTAGCCGACTGCTTAAAACAAGCACACCACTCTAAGCCCTTCAAATACTTGTCTGCACCCTTCTTTTCATAGCCTAAACCCCGCCCCATCAAGTGAAACCGAGGTTTTCTCGTTACACTTAGTCAATATTTTATGGCCGATCGCTGCCTATCTTTTGACTAGACATAAAACACCAAATAAATCGCATCTATATTAAAGGATAGAGGCAGATTCCCCGATAAGAAGTCATAACAATAAAATGTGACGACTTAAACGTGGCTATCAGTAAACCAGATCTAAAAACCCTTTTCATACGCTTATCATTATTTCTGATGCTCATCAGCGCCGGAACGATAAATGCGCTAGCCGAAAACAATCAAAATAAAAATTTAATCGCCGCGCACGATAAAGCGATACAGTTAGCAAGACAAGGTAAACATGATCAAGCGCTACTGATCATCAAACCTTTACTCGATGCTCAGCCGAATAATAAAAAACTGTTTTACGATTACCTCACCGTGCTCAGCTGGGCAGAACGGGATCAAGAAATTATTGAGCTGTCGAAAGATCTGAAGACTTCCGAGTTACCCAAATTTGTTCTGGCAAATATTGCCAAATCTGCGTTACGTACTCACAACTTCGAACTTGCCGCCTCACATTATCAATTATTAATAAACAGGTTCCCCAATAACGACAGCTATAACCTCGTTTATGCATGGGCATTAACTGAAATTGGCCAAGCACAAAAAGCCTATTCATATCTTAAAAAACGCACCGCCACAAAGAATAGCTACTTAAGTGAATTAGAAAAATCAGCAACATTAATGGTGAAAAATAATGCCTTAATACCTGCTTTAACCATCATAAATTACGTTTTAGAGATGGCGCCCAAACGCTCCAGCGCACTCCAACAACGCATCGTCATTGCAAATGAACTAGGCGCAGCACACCTTGCAGAAAAAATGGCACAACAACATCCTGAGCTGATATTAGAGCAACAGCAGCATAAAACCACCGGCGACCGTCTTGCAACTCGCATCAACTGGGGGAAGCTATCGCCCAACGATAAACAGCTACCATTTCAGGAAACTGACCTTGCCATCGCGCAATTACAACAAAGAATCACAACATTATCCGCTCACAGCACTATCGATAATCCCGCTCTACTACGCAGTCAATATGATCTTATCGAAGCACTGCATGATCGAAACTACATGAAACAGCTCATTCAAATATACGAATCTTTAGCGAACTCGAAAAACACCACTCTTATCCCTGCATATGTGAGAAAAAGTGTTGCCGATGCCTATCACCAGCAGCGCCTTCTTGAACAGGCTGCAAAACTGTATAAACAACTACTCATCGAGTTGCCTAACGATTTTAATCTCCAAATGTCCGCATTCTATCTGGATATTGATCTTGAAAATTATGATTCTGCGCAGGAGCGAATCAATAAACTCACTATTGAACAAGCACCTTGGGTAAAAGTTAAAGGCTCAAAAGGCTGGCGTGAAAACACTGACAAACTGCGTGCAGACAGCGCAGCCACTTTTCTCGATGCATACAGCAATCGTTTGGAAACAGCACAACAAAAATTTACTCAAATGCTGGATACTGCCCCTCACAACAGCGATTTAATTAGCTCGCTAGGCACCATTTACTCATATCGAGGTTGGCCGCGTCGCGCAATTGAACAATACCGTCTCGCACAAACCGTAGAGCCCGAACATTTTGACGCCCAGTTAGGACAATTTAATGCCCTATTAGATCTTGCTAACAATAGCGAAGCCTATCAGCATTTACAAAAACTGGAAAATGACTACCCTGACAATCTGAGAATCAAAAAAGCGAAAGAGCAGTGGCTACGCAATCAACGTTATGAGCTACGTATTGAAACTGCGCGTTCGTTTAGCTCGGGTTCACAAGAAGGCGGTGATGACCTGCTAATTGAAACTCAATTTTATGGGAAGCCGCTCAGCTATTCCTATCGTCCATTTATACACAGCTATTTTTACAGTGCGGCTTTCCCGGAAGGTAGCGCAATCTACCATCGCCTCGGTGCTGGAATTGAATATAGAAAAGACACACTAGCGGTAAGCACTGAGATAAGCCGTAATAATAGCATTAGCAAAGATAACGGCCTGTTGATAAACGTTGACTGGCTGCCCGATGATTACTGGCGCTTTAATGTCAGTTTCGACAGTAACGATTTTAACGTGCCACTGCGAGGTCGTTTAGCCGAAGGCATTGTCGGTGAGTCCACAAATATTGGCGTCGCTTATCGCTTCAGTGAATCACAAGAGTTATCAGCAGGATTACAGCAACAGGATTTCAGTGACAATAATAAACGTACCAGCAACACACTTCGATTTTTCCAGCGCTTAATAAAATCACCCCATTACATTCTCGACAGCAACCTTGCTTATTATTCATCTGAAAATAACCGGCTTGGCGCACCCTACTACAACCCCATCAGCGATCAATCCATCGACTTAACATTTAATAATGAATGGATCATTCACCGTCGCTTTGAAAACAGCTTCAAGCATCGCCTAGAAGTCGCTGTCGGGAAATACGAGCAGGAAAATTTTGACAACAATCAAACCATGGCTGCGGTATACGAACAGCGCTGGAATTATAATTATGAGCTGGAACTTGCCTACGGTATATCGCGTTTCCGCCGCAGCTACGATGGCGCGATCGAATACAACACGCGCTATCACCTAATGCTTAACTGGTTATTTTGATATGAATGTACTGTTTAAAAGATATTTCCCCACTGCACTGATTGGTTTATTTCTCACTCTAATATTTAATGTCACTGGGCATGCCAGCGATGCCAATAACAACCGTTTATTAGTTCTCTCATACCATGATATACAAGATAACCCCGCAACTGACCGTGTTGACAAGGCTGTCACACTCAGCACGGCCGCACTGATAAAACAGTTTGAATGGTTACGTGAACATAGCTACAACGTTGTCAGCCTTGATGACATAATAAAATCACAACGAAATGGAAAGCCTCTGCCAGGAAAATCCGTGCTGCTGTCATTCGACGATGGTTACCTAAGCGCCTATACCCACGTTCTACCTTTATTAAAGCTGTTTTCTTACACCGCTATCGTCGCTCCTGTAGTGAAATGGACAGAAAGCAAAACTGGAGAAATAGTTCGTTACGGAAGCAATAAAGTCTCACGACGTAATTTTCTGACCTGGCCGCAAATCAAAATCATGATGAAATCAGGTTTGGTAGAAATCGCCTCACACAGCCATGACATGCATTACGGTATCACTGGAAACCCTCAAGGCAACACCCAGGCTGCAGCCATTACACGCCGCTACGATATAAAACATGAACGTTATGAGTCGGAGCAAGATTATCTTAAGCGTATTAGGTTTGATTTAGGAAAAAGTTACAACATCATTCAAGAACGTACAGGACAAGCACCGCGCGCGCTTGTCTGGCCTTACGGCAGATACAATCAACAACTGACTAACATCGCTGCTGAGCTTGGTATGCCAGTCACCCTGACTCTGGATGACGGCCTGAATAATGGACGCGAGCTCGACGCTCTAAAACGACTCTACATCTACGATTCAATGCCACTCGCTGATTTCGTTTCAGAAATACAACGCTTGGAACAAGTAGCAACTCGACCAGCTGTTATCCGTGCAGCTCACATTGATCTTGATTATATTTACGATCCTGACCCACAAATAACAGAACGAAATTTAGGTCAGTTACTCGATAGAATAAAAGAACTACGCATCAATACCGTTTACCTGCAAGCCTTTGCAGATCCTGATGGTGACGGCAGTGCTGATGCACTGTATTTTCCTAATCGACATTTACCCGTTCGCGCCGACCTATTCAATCGTGTTGCTTGGCAGTTAAATACACGCAGTGGTGTCACAGTGTATGCATGGTTACCGAGTCTTGCATTTCAGCTACCACAAGACCACCCAGCTGCAAAAGAAACTGTCACCAGCAGTGATCCTATAAACAACCCTTCCAGCCAACATCGCTTATCACCTTTCAGTTCGATTGCCAGACGCACCATCATTGAAATTTATGAAGATCTAGCAAAATATAGTCATATTGATGGCCTGCTATTCCACGATGACACCTATCTGAATGACTATGAAGATACCAGCCAATCTGCACTGGGCGTTTATAAAATTGAATGGGGGATTACAGAATCTCCAGCAGAAATTCGTGCAAGTTCAAAACTACTAAAGCGCTGGAGCCAAAACAAAACACGCTGGCTTATTGAATGGACCAACACATTAGAAAACCGCGTTCGACACTATCACCCTAATATTAAAACAGCGCGAAATATTTTCGCTCGCACTCTGTTGACACCCGAATCAGAAAACTGGTTTTCACAAAGTTTCTCTGCCTTCACAAAAAACTATGACTATACCGTTATTATGGCAATGCCTTACATGGAGAACGCCAAAGACCCTGACAAATGGTTAACTCAGCTAGTAGAACAAATCACATTACAACCTGACGCGATGGACAAAACAGTCCTTGAGCTGCAAACACGAGACTGGCGAAATCAACAAGAAATTGATACAACAATACTTGTAAAACAAATTCGCATGCTGAAGTTACTCGGTGTTAATAACATTGCTTACTATCCTGATGACGTTCATGCCAAACACCCAGACATCACTGCGCTAAAACCTGCAATATCATTACAAACTTTTCCATACCGGAATCCTAATTAATGGATTTTCTAGAGAAAATTTTTCCACTGATACTTCAGTTTGAGTTTTATTATCCACTGTTTATGGCATATATCTGGATTATTGGCGGGTTGTATTATCACTTTCGTTGGGAACAAGGTAGCTACCGAAATATAGAACAGCTACCCACTTTAAAAGAATACCCAGGTGTTTCAATCATAGTCCCCTGTTATAACGAAGCAGACAATATTCTTGAAACCATGCACTGGCTAGCACGTCAGAAATATCCAAACTATGAAATTATTGCGGTTAATGATGGCAGCTCTGATGGCACAGCAAAAATGCTTGATGACCTTGTCGATGTCTACCCACGATTGCGAGTAATACATTTATCTCGCAATCAAGGCAAGGCTGTCGCATTACGTGCTGGTACCTTATTATCAAAAAATGAATTTCTTGTTTGTATAGATGGTGATGCACTGCTAGATGAAAATGCCACCTATTGGCTAATGAAGCATTTCAGCGAAGGTCCACGGGTAGGCGCTATTACAGGAAACCCTCGCGTCCGCACACGATCTACACTGCTTGGAAAAATTCAAGTTGGTGAATTTTCAGCTATTGTCGGACTCATCAAACGTGCACAACGTGTCTACGGCAGAATATTCACTGTCTCAGGTGTGGTCGTAGCCTTTCGCAAGTCGGCACTGCACCGTGTCGGCTATTGGGGCATTGATATGATTACCGATGACATCGACATCAGCTGGAAGCTTCAGCTGAATCACTGGGATATTCGCTTTGAGCCCAATGCATTGTGCTGGATTTTAATGCCTGAGAAACTTGCTGGGCTGTGGAAACAAAGATTACGCTGGGCACAAGGCGGCGTCGAAGTTTTAATTCGATATTTTCCAGAGCTTTTTAAATGGCGCAGTCGACGCATGTGGGGGGTTTATATAGAGTTCATCACTAGCGTTGTTTGGTCATACTTTATGGCCGCAATACTCATTATCTGGCTGCTCAGTTTTATCATAGTATTGCCTGAAGCCATTGCGGTAAAAACAATGATTCCTGGCTGGAACGGTGTGGTGCTTGGATTAACCTGCCTATTACAATTTGCAGTCAGCATGTTCATTGACTCCCGTTTTGAAAAAGGCCTGGGAAGAATTTATTACTGGATGATCTGGTACCCACTCGCATACTGGGTGCTCAATATCATGACGACTATTTGCGCAGCACCTATCGCACTGTTTAAGCGCCGCGGAAAACGCGCCAAATGGACAAGCCCTGACAGAGGCTTACAGTCATGATTGATCCTGTCATTAACAAACCACAGCTACAAGGAAAAAATCAGCGCTATATTTACACTGCCATTACACTAGTATTTTGGCTTGCCTGGATTTATCTTTGGTTGCCACTGATTAGCTTGGCGGCATGGGCCGCAGGCTTCGAATTTTTTTATCAGCATATGATTGTTCTTGAAGGACTAGAAGGGCTAATTGATCTCCTCAGTATATATCTTTCAGTCATCTTCATCCTTGGCTCCGCGCTAATTTTATGGGCTTCATATAATATTTTTCGATTTCGTGGCAAAGACAAACGCACACTGCAGGTACCCGTTGATATTCGAGGCCTGGCTGAATACCACGGTGTTGACATGATTCAACTGTCCGCTGCGCTAAAATCCCGCCGTATGCTGGTACGTCACTTTGACGACGGAAAAATAGAAGAAATCTTTATTAATGATGGCCCTGACCATCAGCCCGAACAAAATTCTGAACCCACTTAAACCGTGGCAACAAAAACCGCTCTGACTGGAGCAGGATAACCTTCTATAGTCAGACGACTATCATCAGGATCTAAAAAATCTTTCAACGATTCAAAATTCATCCATGATGTTGCGCGTTGCTCCTCAATGCTTGTAGTTGAAACATCCACAACTTTAATATTTTTGAAACCACAACGACGCAACCAGGAAACCAATGTTTCACATGATGGAATGAACCAAACATTGCGCATCTTTGCGTAACGCCCTTCTGGCACCAGCACTTGACCCGCCGGCCCTTCAATAACCAATGTTTCCAATACCAACTCGCCGCCGTTCCGCAAGCGGGATTTCAATTCAAGAAGGTGATCGAAGGGTGAACGACAATGATACAAAACACCCATTGAAAAGACGCTATCAAAACCTGTTAAACCAATGGGCAATTCATCACTACGCAGTGGCAATACATGAACGGCTGTATCTGGAACATATTTTTTCAGGGCAAGAAATTGCATGACATATAACATTGTAGGATCAATACCAACAACCAATGCTGCACCTTCCACCTGCATACGCCAACAGTGATAGCCGCTGCCACAACCCACATCCAGCACCAACCTATCTTCAAGCGGGCTAATGAATTTCTGCAACCGCTGCCATTTCCAATCAGAACGCCATTCAGTATCAATCACAGTACCGAATACATCAAAGGGGCCTTTGCGCCAGGGATGAAATAGCCGTAACACACGCTCAAGCTCACTTTTCTGAACCTCGGTCACATCTGTTACATCACCAATTGAGACAACCCCCTGATCAGTTTTAACTAAAGACGAAGTGAGCTCAGGCAACTGTTCCAACCACGATAACCAATCATCCATCTTTCCATGACGGCGATCTAAAAATGCCTGCGAAATACATTCTTCCAAATCTGACTGCCATGCGGCCAGCGGTGTATTTTCCAGTGATTTTATAAAGCGTGGGTAGTCTTTCACTTGATGGCGTACAGCGACATAAAATTAAAACATTGAAACCAGACACGGTGATGATTAAAGCCCGCATGAGCAAGCCGAATACAATGTGCATCTATGGTTTCTGGCAACAGCACCTTTTCCAACGCCGCCCGTTTCTGACTTATTTCCAACTCGCTATAACCGTTTACGCGCTTAAATGCATGATGCATTTCAATCATGTCATGATTTGTTTGAAGGTCATCAAAACAAATTTTTTCAGATAAAATCAATACGCCACCAGGCACCATCGCTTCATAAATATCTTTAATAATGTCTGAACGTTGCTCAAGAGGAATAAACTGCAACGTGAAATTCAGTACTACTACCGATGCGTTTCCCAGCACCACATCTCTCAAATCAGCACAGACTAAATCAACAGGCGTTTTGCTTTTAGAAAGCAGAATATTATTTCTGCATTGATCAAGCATTGCTTCTGAATTATCTACCGCGATAATTGAACAATTGCGTTGTGTCATACGCGTGCAAATTGCCAGTGTCGCTGCCCCGACAGAGCAACCCAGGTCATAGCAATTAGTGCCAGCACGAGCATATTCTCCAGCCAACATACCAATCATCGAAATAATGGTGCTGTATCCCGGCACCGATCGCTGAATCATGTCAGGGAAGACACCCGCTACAGATTCATCAAAACGAAAATCAACAATTCCCTCTATGGGTGAACGGTATAACTCATCTTTTTTTTTATATGACGTCACGTTATTTAAAAAAATTGTAAAACATAGACTATTTATGCAATCTTGATTTATACATCAAACTATCAAAGCCCGGGAATACCAATTGGACCAGGTAAATCAGGAATGCCTGAGCAGCCAACAAGCAAGAAAATAACCAACATTGCTATTAAAATTTTCATATTGAAATACCTGTTTTGTGTTTATCTGAATTAAATTTTCAACTAAACCATTACTGACTCAGCGCCAACTACAACTAATCCCGGTTTCTGCTACGTTCTGCTGGAACAAATAATTGCTCCAATAAATAATGTTTAAAGTCTTCCTGATAAGGCTGTACATCAAGCGCTTTCTGGATGCACAACAACCATGCATCACGCTCCTGTATACCAATATCTAAATGACCATGTGCAGCGGGTATACGAATCGGTCCGTATTTTTCACGATATAATTTAGGACCACCTAACCATCCAGATAAAAAAAGCGCTAATTTTTCACGCGATTCAGATAAATCATCAGCATGCATAGATCTAATGTTTTTCGCTTCATCGAGCGTACACATCTGGTCATAAAACTCATCCACTAAACGTCTTATACCTTCAATGCCGCCCGCCGCTTGAAATGAAGCGGCCTCAACACCGTATGGAGCTTTATTTTCATTATCAGAATTAGAATCCGGCTCAGTAATTTGCATCATATATTTTCATGACCCACAACAATCTTTTTCTTATTGAATGAATAGACAGGCAGCGTCGCCATAGGAACAAAATATAACGTAAAACTACTTTTTAACAAATTTTGTCAATATTATAATTTTCTGGCCATTAATACGTCCCTCGATATGCTCAGCATTATCAGCCACCAAAGAAATACCACGAACAGCCGTGCCTCGTTTAGCAGTAAAACCTGCACCTTTTACATTTAAGTCTTTAATCAGCGTAACCGTGTCGCCAGCTTCAATCACAACACCATTACTATCAATATGCGTGACCTTATCCTCATCACTGGGATTAGAAGTTTCACCCGCAGCCATCGCCCAGTTTAATACAACCTCGTCCAAATAAAGCATATCAAGCAGCTCTTGAGGCCATCCTTCTGCACTTAAACGCGTCAACATGCGCCACGCCATCACCTGCACCGCGGGCACCTGACTCCACATACTGTCATTCAAACAACGCCAGTGATTGACATCCATTTCCACGGAACCATCAACTTGATCACGACAGATTAAACAAATTAATATACATTCTTCGGCATCATCATTTAAAGCAGGTGGAATCTCATAAACAGATAGATCATCTGTTGCGCCACATAATTCACACTTGGACTCACTTCTTGCCAGTAATGCTTGTTCAGTAGTCATTCATGGCCTACGGTTATTTTTTTCCTGATAAATCTAATTGCTAGATTATGTTAAAAATTAATAATTCTATTCTACTTGGCAATCAGTAATATTATCACGCCCAGTGTCATTGTATTTTTTATATTCCTAAACTCTCTGCGATATTGCCAAAGACTACAATCAACTACCGTCTTGCCCTGAAAAAATCACTCAACAATGCTCCACATTCATCAACCATAACTGCGGACTGCACATCCACAACGTGATTCACCTTGCCAGAGTTGAAAATATCAAAAACACTTCCAGCAGCACCGGTCTTGAAATCATTGGCACCAAATACTAGGCGTTTAACGCGGGCATGAATAATGGCACCGGCACACATTACACAGGGTTCCAAAGTAACGTAGAGCGTGGTATCAAGCAGCCTATAATTACCGATAATTTTAGCAGCTTTACGTAGAGCGACAATCTCAGCATGAGCGCTAGGATCGTGACTTATAATTGGGCAATTCCAACCTTCAGCAATAACTTGTTCATCCTTGACCAACACTGCGCCAACGGGCACCTCGCCTTGCTGTGCTGCGTTTTTTGCAAGCGACAGGGCATGACTCATGTATTTATGATCACCTTCTGATTTTGATTGATATACTTTCATAACATGATTAGGTCGCTGAACAACAGATCAATATTCGGGTTGTCTTCAAAAATTTTCAAGGCCTGTTTAGCATTATTTGCAGTGGTGGTTTAGTATCCAAATTCCACAAGATACTTAACAGCGATTTCAAACAATCCCCCCTCGTCGTCATCGGCGATTAATACTGTTTCATGACCGCGGGGAAGTTCTGATTAAACGGTGACCTCTACTTCATCCTCTATCCTCGCCCGGGGGAGGTAGATCTGAATAGTTGTTCCCTCTCCAACTTCCGAGTAAATTTTGATGTGTCCTCCTGAACGTTGCACGAAGCCATAGACCATACTTAAACCAAGCCCGGTTCCTTTGCCCTTTTCTTTTGTCGTGAAAAACGGTTCCAAAACTTTGTCTCGAACCTTCGGAGTCATACCTTGGCCGCTGTCGCTAACTGACAACATTACGAATTCACCCGCCCATCCTTGAGGGTTTTGTTGAACATAGCTTTCATCGAGAACCTTGTTGGACGTTTCAATCATCAGTGCACCGCCGTTAGGCATTGCATCACGGGCATTTAAAGCAAGATTAAGCAATGTATCTTCCAGATCACCCTGATTGATTTTGACAAGCCAGATATTTTCCGTCAAATGGGTCGAGGTGTTGATTGATACGGTCAAGGATTTGGCGATCAGCTCTTTCATTCCTTCAACGAATTCGTTTATCGACGTGAGTTTTTCTTCTCCAACTTCTTCTCGTGAAAAATTAAGCAATTTTCTCGTTATGTCGGCGGCGCGGTGAACACCTTTTAATGCGCTGTTGGTATAAGCGGATGTTGTTTCATCCCCTGAAACTTTGCCCTGAATAAGTTCTAAGTAACCCAAAATGATACCGAGAATGTTGTTGAAATCATGTGCGATACCGCCGGTTAACTGGCCGACAGCTTCCATTCTTTGGGCATGGCGGAGGTTCTCCTCCAGAGCCTTGACTTCTGTCAGATCAGCAGCGGAATTAATGAAAGTTCTTTTGTCACCAATTTTCATTTCACCAACGCCAAGGTGCATCGGAAATTCTTCGCCGTTCTTGCGAAGCCCAATAACTTCACGACCGGACCTGGTGATCTTTGAGACACTTGTTTCCCGGAAGTTCTGAATATATTGATCGTGTTGGCTCGCGACGGGATCGAGCAACAGCATTTTAACATCTTGACCAATGGCTTCATCCGCCGAATAACCGAACATTTCCTGAGCCGCAAAGTTGAATGATAAAATTTGACCGTTCTCGTCAGTTTCGATGTTGCCGACCGGAACATGGTCAAATACCATCTGAAAATGCTGGAGACTCTCGCTTAAAGCCGTGTTGGCATTAACCAGATCTGTGGTCCGCGACGCGACTTTGTCTTCTAAGGACGCAGTGAGTTCAGTCAATTCTGAGTTAAGACGATCCGCCGTCTGGTCGTGGTCGAAGCGGTGCAGCGCATGATCGATCGAGTGCGGTAGTTGTATCAGGTAATCCTTGCGCTTGACCAGGTAGTCGTAGGCGCCGAGGCGCAGGATAGCCACGGCGGTGGCTTCGTCGCCCCTGCCGGTGATCACCACGAAGGGTAATTCAATCCCGCGGTGAAGGGTTTCACGGAGAAGCTCCAGGGCATTCATATCCGGCACGCGTAAATCGGTCAACACCAGGTCGAAATCGTGCTTTCCTGTCAACAACGTCAGGGCATCGTGGCTAGAAGTGACGGGGTGCAATTGCAAGTGCGGTGCGGCGCTGGCGAAATGTTGCTCGGTCAGCTCCACGTCCATCGCATTGGGTTCGATGTAGAGTATCTTCTGGTTGCGCTGCTCACCATCATTGCCATGACTCAGGCGACTCTGGCGAGCCACCACCTGGCGCAGCAGTTCAGGCAGCATGATAAGATAGTCTGGCTCAGATTTAGACACATAATCGGCTGCGCCAGCGCGTAGCGACTTTGCCACAGTCTCTTCGTCACCCATACCCGTAACCATCACCACAGGCAGGGTGTGACCGTTCGCGCGTAATTTACCAAGCACATCCAGGCCGTCCATGTCGGGAAGCCGGTTATCGAGCAGCAATACATCGAACGACTGTTCAGCCAGCCGCGCCAGGCAAGCAGCCCCGGTTCCGACTATCTCGATTTGAAAATCGGTGGCCGCAGTTTCGAAATGCACACGTGTCAAATCAGCATCCTGAAAATTATCTTCGGTGTATAGCAAATGGATGATATCAGTCATGTTACTTTACGCTCGGCGAAAATGGCGGTTCGTTGGTGAGCACCCAATACATCTTGATACTCTTCACTACTTCAGTAAAAGAACCAAAATCCACCGGTTTGACGATGTAAGAGTTGACGCCCAGTTGATAGGCTGTTTCGATGTCGGCGTTTTCACGTGATGTGGTCAGCACTACAAACGGTACCATTTCCCACATCGGTTGCTGGCGTGCGTGACGCAATACATCGATGCCATCCACCTTGGGCAGGCGTAGATCGAGCAACACCAGCATGGGGAAAAGCCTGTCTTCACAAGATGGGTGTGCATCGATGAACTGCAATGCTTCATCACCGTCGCGGCAGGCGATAACGGGATTGGCGACGGCATTTTCCTCGAAAGCCTGCAGGCAGAAGTCCAGATCCATATCGTTGTCCTCGATTATCAGGATGGGGCGCAACGATGAGTCTCCGTTTAGTAAGAAAGTCATGGCAAATGTTCCTTCGATACTGTAACAGGTAATTCAACAAAAAAGGTCGCGCCCTGGCCCAGTTCGGATTCGGCACGGATGCTGCCGCCGAGTTTATCGAGCAGTTTGCTGACGATGGCGAGGCCGGCACCGGTGCCCTCGAATTCATCCGCACGCACCAGCCGATTGAACAGGCCGAAGATACGGTCGTGGTATTTCATGTCGAACCCTACGCCGTTATCTTTCACTACGATGAGACAAGCCGTGGGCATTTGTTTGACACTGATACTCAAGCTCGGCGGTCTGGCATTACGGCTGTATTTGATGGCGTTGTCGATCAGATTAGTCAGCACCTGGTGCAGGCCGCGCTCCCATATTTGCAATGTAATGGCTGGCACATTCACTGTTACCTCGATACCCTGCTCGGCGGCCACGAGGCTGCGATCCCGCATAATGCCCCCCACTAATACAGAAAGGTCAACTTCTGTGACGGTGGGCATCTCGCTATCGACACGCGAATAGGTGAGCAGGTCTTCGATCAGGCCGTCCAAATTATGCGAAGCGGTAATGATCTGCGTGATACAGAACTGCGCGCGCTCGGTCAGCCCATCTTGATGGCGGCGCTCCAGTTCCTGCGCGTAACCGGAAATGCCGCGCAATGGCGCCTTGAGGTCGTGCGATACGGTATAGGCAAACCCCTTTAGTTCCTCGTTCTTGCTGCTCAACAACTGTTCGGCCCGCTTACGCTCGGTGATATCCACCACCGCTGCCAACACGAATGCCCCTTCTGGAGTATGAAGTGGGCTAAGTCCGATCTCCAACGGGAACTCGCTTCCATCTTTGCGCTGACCAAACAGGTCGCGACCATGCCCCATGGCGCGAACCTCCGGAGTTGCAAAGAAATCCTGACGTTTCGCCGGATGCGATGCTCGGAAACGTTCCGGCACTAGCATCTCGATTGACAGGCCGGTGAGCTCCTCGCGAGTATAGCCGAACAACTTTTCCATTTGATTATTGACCAGGGTGATGACACCGGCTTCGTTGATCATCACCAGTCCATTGGGAGTGGCCTCAACCACCAGACGAAACTGCGCTTCCGCATGCCTGCGCTCAGTGATATCAATAGCCATGCCCAGAAAGCCGGTGATCTCGCCAGTCGCGTTGCGCAGCGCTGTAACAGAAAGAATCACCGGAAAGTGCCTACCGTCCTTACGGATGTAGGTCCACTCATATTCGTTAGGCAGGTTCTGTCGCGCTTTGGCAACGAAGACTTCAAAGCCCGGCTCTATCGTCTCACCAAGCTCGATCGAGAATTCCTCGGCGCGCGCAGCGACCTCGGACGGGTCATGTATGAGGGCGGGCGTCTGCAAGCCCACTACTTCCGCTGCCGAGTAGCCGAGCATGCGCTCTGCAGCGGGATTAAAGGAGGTGATAACTCCGTCAGGTGTCGTGCTGATGATGGAGTAACCAGCGTTTTCCAGAATTGCGTGCTGTAGTTCCGTTATTTCTTGAAGCTGCGCTTTCGCGTGTTTTTGGCTGGTGACGTCGCGGAAGATCGAGCGTGTCGAGAACGACAGACCATCTTCGATGCGGCAAGTGGCGCTGCCTTCGACAAAGACTTTATGGCCATCTTTCGCCTGAAACACAGCCTCCACGCCTATGAGTTTTTTTTCTGCGACCACCTGCTGCAATTGCGCCATGCAATGATCCAGCGAATCAGGATGAATGATGTCCAGCAAGGTCAGGTCGGCGATCTCCGTCTTGCTGTAGCCCAACGTCTCGCACCACGCTCGATTGGCATAGAGGAGCGCACCGTCCATGTTACAGATCTGAATCAGGTCATTGGCATCTTCGACCAGGTCATGGAATCGAGCTTCGCTCTCGCCTAAGTCTTCCGTGATATTTCTGTTTTCCGCAAGGCTACGACGCAGTTCGAGTAATGTCACCACATGCCGACCGAGCGCTTGCAGGGCAAGTTTTTGCGCCGCGCTCAGTTCTCGCGGCTCGAAGTCGATCACGCATAATGTGCCCAGTGCGAAATTGTCGTGCGTGACCAGCGGTGTGCCGGCATAAAAAAGGATATTTGGATTGTCAGTAACCAGCGGGTTGTCGGCGAAACGCGCATCGAGGCGCGCATCACGCACTTCCAGCACCTCGTCGGGAACCAATATGGCATGCGCGCAAAATGCGTAATCGCGCGGCGTTTCAGTAGCACTCAGGCCAATTCTGGATTTGAACCACTGGCGATTTTCATCAACAAGCGAAACTAGCGCAACAGGCGTTTGGCAGATCTGCGAAGCGAGCAGAGCCAAATCGTCGAAGCTGACTTCCGGCGACGTGTCTAACACGTCATAGCCTCGCAGCGACGCAAGACGCAAAGCTTCGTTGGCAGGAAGCGCAGCTTTCATGTCGGGATCTGCCTTGTGACACAGTTATGTGAATTCTGTCCAGCAGATGGCACAAGACGAGGGAAATCACAATCTAACAGGCGTGAGAAGATTCTCAAAAGCTGAGCCACGATAACCTCTCTCTGTCAGCGAAACTAAGTAAAGAATAAACCTCCTTTCTGCTCAAGTCCAGCAGCACGGGTTTCCTCGCGGTCTTCCCCGATATGCTCAGCGGTAAACAATAATGAGTTGTCTTTATACAGCGTAAACAGATTTAAAAAATGATTGGAGACCTGCAAGAATAAGTAAGCTCTGGATCGTCATTCCCATTCAATCGTGGCAGGCGGTTTGCTCGACACATCATAGGTGACACGCGAGATGCCTTTAACTTCATTGATGATACGTGTCGAAACACACTCCAGTAATTCATAAGGCAGATGCGCCCAACGTGCCGTCATGAAATCTATGGTCTCGACTGCACGCAGTGCAACGACATAATCATAACAACGCGCATCACCGACCACGCCGACCGATTTAACCGGCAAGAAAACGGCGAAGGCCTGCGCCGTTTTGTCATACCAACCTGATGCATGCAGCTCTTCGATAAAAATCGCATCGGCTTCACGCAACATGTTCGCATAATCTTGTTTAATTTCACCAAGAATACGCACACCAAGACCCGGCCCTGGAAAAGGGTGGCGATAAACCATGTCTGCCGGCAACCCAAGTTCAACACCTAATTTACGCACTTCATCTTTAAAGAGTTCTCGCAAGGGTTCGAGCAATTTAAGCTTCATATGTTCAGGCAAACCACCGACATTGTGATGGGATTTTATTACATGTGCCTTGCCCGTTTTTGAATCAGCTGATTCAATGACATCAGGATAGATTGTGCCTTGAGCTAACCACTTGGCATTTTTTAACTTATCTGATTCTTCTTCGAATATCTCGACAAATAAATTACCGATAATTTTGCGCTTGCGTTCTGGGTCTTGCTCACCTTTCAGTGCATCGAGAAAACGCATTTCGGCGTTAACACGAATAACTTTCACCCCCATATGCTGGGCAAAGATCGCCATCACTTGATCGCCTTCATTTAAACGCAATAAACCGTTATCAACAAATACGCAGGTCAACTGTTTGCCAATCGCTTTGTGCAACAACGCAGCCACCACAGAAGAATCAACCCCGCCGGACAGGCCGAGCAATACTTCATCATCACCGACCTGTGCGCGCACCTGTTTGATACTCTCAGCCACAATATGATCAGGCGTCCACAGTGACTCACAGACACAAATTTCATGAACAAAACGTTCAATAATGCGCTGCCCCTGATTAGTATGCGTGACTTCAGGATGAAACTGTAAACCGTAAAAATGACGTGATTCATCAGCAATGCCTGCTATCGGTGCATTGTCGCTGCTGGCAATCAGTTTAAAATTTTCGGGCAGATCAACTACGCGGTCGCCATGGCTCATCCAGACATTGAGCATGCCAAAACCTTCAGGTGTAGTGTGATCTTCAATATCGCGCAATAACTGTGAATGCCCTCGAGCACGCACGCTGGCAAAACCATATTCGTGGTGATCAGCATTTTCAACCTTGCCGCCCAATTGCGCCGCCATTGTTTGCATACCGTAGCAGATACCCAACACCGGCACGCCAAGTTCAAACACACAATCCGCTGCGCGTGGTGCAGAGCTGAGATCGGTAACAGTTTCTGGACCACCCGACAAGATAATACCCTTCGGCTTGAAGTCTCGTATTGCCTGCTCATCCATATCCCAGGCACGCACCTCAGAATACACACCCGCTTCACGTACGCGGCGTGCTATTAGCTGTGTGTATTGCGAGCCAAAATCTAAAATTAACAGACGGTCAGAATGAATGTTTTTATTTTCTGCGTTCAAGTGTCTAGTCCGAATATAGGGTCAGAAAAATTTTCGAAGAATTGGAGAATCAAAATACAACAGACTGCGCTCTTTCAACTAGAAAAAACGCAGTCATGCCACGCTCATAACAGATCAATCAATACTGTAATTAGGTGGCTCTTTTGTAATGGTTACATCATGCACATGACTCTCGGCCATACCGGCACCGGTCACTCGCACAAACTGAGGTTTGGTACGCATCGCATCCATATCAGCACAACCGGTATAACCCATGCTGGCGCGCAAACCACCGATCATCTGATGCAGAATAGCAATCATACTGCCTTTATAAGGGACACGTCCTTCAACACCTTCCGGCACAAGTTTTTCTTGACTGCTGCCTTCCTGAAAATAACGGTCACTGGAACCTTGTGCCGCCGACATCGCACCCAGCGAACCCATACCTCGATAGGCTTTATAAGAACGTCCCTGATAAAGCTCAACTTCACCCGGCGATTCTTCCGTGCCAGCAAACATGCTACCGATCATCACCGAATGCGCACCGGCAACTACCGCTTTTGCAAGATCACCGGAAAAACGAATACCACCGTCAGCAATCAATGGAATATCAGTTCCCTTAAGCGCATTAGCAACATTAGCAATCGCTGTGATCTGTGGCACACCGACACCGGTGACAATGCGCGTAGTACAGATCGATCCCGGACCAATACCGACTTTAACAGCATCAACACCCGCCTCAACCAACGCTTTAGCAGCGGCAGCAGTCGCAATATTGCCGCCAATTAATTGTAACTGCGGAAATCTTTTTCTCGCCCAGGCAACGCTGTCTAAAACTTTTTGTGAATGACCATGAGCGGTATCAACGATGATGACATCAACCCCTGCCGCGACTAGCGCTTCGATACGCTCAGGTGTTCCCGTTCCAACCGCCGCTCCGACACGCAAACGTCCCAGCTCATCTTTGCAGGCAATCGGGAAATCTGATGATTTCTGAATATCTTTAACCGTAATCATACCGCGTAGCTGATGATCGTCATTCACCACCAACACCTTCTCAATACGATGCTTATGTAACAGACCAACCACCTCTTCACGCTCAGCCCCTTCACGCACCGTTACCAACTTTTCTTTTGGTGTCATGATGCTGGTCACAGGGTTATCAAAGTGTGTTTCAAAACGTAAATCACGGCTTGTAACAATACCCACCAGTGACTCACCGTCCACCACCGGCACACCGGAAATATTGTGGGCGCGGGTCAGCGCCATCACATCACGGATACTGGTTTTCGGAGACACCGTAATGGGGTCTTTAATCACACCGCTTTCATATTTTTTAACCGCGCGCACTTGCTCGGCCTGCTGCTCAAACGTCATGTTCTTGTGGATAATACCAATGCCACCTTCTTGCGCCAGCGTGATCGCCAAACGTGAATCGGTAACGGTGTCCATCGCTGCAGACAAAATTGGAATATTAAGTGTGATGCCGCGCGTCAAACGGGTCGTCAAGCTGACCTCTTTGGGCATCACCGTAGAGTGATCCGGAACCAGCAAGACATCATCGAAGGTAAGTGCATCCTGAGAAATTCGCATCAATCAATCCTGACCTGTATTATGATAAATAACCGGCTATTCTATGCTTTTTTAGGATTTCAGTAAACCTTTAAGCATGCGATTTCCGATACTTAATTACATTCACTTACTTCACTATCATACTGAAATGTCCAGAGATTTTTATTCCACTGAGGAAGTCACACAGACCACAGGCCGCCGCGAGATATACAGCGTCTCACAATTGAATGGCGAAGCACGCCAATTACTCGAAGCAAACTTCCCTTTAATCTGGATAGAAGGCGAGCTCTCCAATGTGGCTCGCCCTGCTTCCGGTCACATTTATTTTTCATTAAAAGATACCGGCGCTCAAATACGCGGCGCAATGTTTCGCAACCGCAACATGCTCATTACTTTTAAGCCTGAAAATGGAACACAGGTATTAGTCCGTGCACGTCTCAGTCTCTACGAAGCACGTGGCGACTATCAACTCATCGTCGAACACATGGAAGAAGCAGGCGACGGTGTTTTGCGTCGCGCTTTTGAGGAACTGAAATCTCGCCTATCTAAGGAAGGACTGTTTGATAGCGACAGCAAACAACTCTTCCCGACACTGCCAAAATGTATCGGCATTGTCACCTCGCCCAGCGGTGCTGCGGTGCGTGACATTATCAGTGTTTTAAAACGTCGCTTCCCCATAATTCCCATCATCATTTATCCAACGCCGGTACAAGGTGAAGGCGCAGCTGAAAAAATTGCAGCCGCGATTAATACCGCTGACCAACGCAAAGACTGTGACGTACTCATCGTCGCTCGCGGCGGTGGTTCACTGGAAGATTTATGGGCCTTCAACGAAGAAGTCGTCGCACGCGCCATTCATGCCTGCACGCTACCTGTGATCACGGGCATCGGTCATGAAGTGGATTTCACCATCGCTGATTTTGTCGCCGACGTGCGCGCGCCAACACCTTCAGGCGCAGCCGAATTAGCCAGCCCCGATCAAGTTGAATGGCTACAAACGCTGCAACAATTTTCAAATCGCCTGCAAACTTTGGCCCAGCAATACTTAAGCACTCAAATGCAACGCCTGCAATGGCTGCGCAAACGTTTGCAGCAGTGCCATCCGGGTCAGCAGCTACAGCAGCAGAGCCAACGTATCGATGAACTCGACCAACGCCTACAACGCAAGCTGCAAGCAAATATTCAGCACAAGCATATGCAACTGCGCGAACTTGAAGCACGCTTGCAACAACATCAACCCAGCCAGCGTATCAAGCATTATCAAACTCATTTCAATAATTTGAAGAAGCGACTGCAACAGCTTATGGCCTCTCAGCTACTACAGAATAAACAACAACTGCAGTCAGTTAGCCGTGCACTGGATGCCATTAGTCCATTAGCCACTTTAAGCCGTGGATACACGATCATGCAAAAAGACGATGGCCAAATAGTACGCAAATCACAGGACGTACACTGCGGAGAACGCATTAATGCTCGTCTGGGTACTGGGCGATTGGTTTGCGAAGTCAGGGACATTCTGGACAACAAATAAAATATGAACATAAAAAACGTCTCACTTGCATTCATGACCGCGTTAACACTGTTATCGTCGCAGCTTGTTCTCGCTTTCGAATTGCCGCAACAAAATGCCGTACCTGGCGGCATTGAAATTCTGACATTGGATTATCAGGGTGCAGATAAACCCGATGTCAGTTTTAAAAAACAACAAGTGATGGTCATACGCAATGATAAAAAATGGCAGGCTATTATAGGCATTCCGCTTTCGACAGCCATCGGCACGCAGAAAATATCGATAAAAATAAATGATACTACGACACATCAATCATTTACCGTCAGCGATAAAAAATACCGAACACAACATCTAACCATCACTAACAAACGTAAGGTAAACCCAAATGCCGAGGACATGGTGCGCATTCGAGCTGAACGCAAACGCATTAACTCGGCACTGGCTTTCTGGAGCGACACAACACCTGACTCACTGAAAATGTCCGCGCCGGTATCCGGCACCCAAAGCAGTTCCTTTGGCCTGCGACGTTTCTTTAACAAACAAGCGCGAAAACCGCACAGCGGCATGGACATCGCCGCCGCTGAAGGAACTGAAATACGCGCGCCAATAAAAGGCCGCATCATCAATACCGGCAATTATTTTTTCAATGGCAATTCAATCTTCATCGATCACGGACAAGGCTTGATTACAATGTACTGCCATCTCAGCAGTATTGACGTCAAAGAAGGGCAAGCCATAGATCAAGGTGAAGTGATAGGGAAAGTCGGCATGACCGGACGCGTAACTGGCCCGCATTTACATTGGAGTGTTAGCTTGAATAATGCGCGAATTGATCCAGCGTTGTTGTTGAACGATTAATGGTATTAGATTTTCCACACTATAAGCTTATCCACCAAGCTAAAATGCTATCATATCAAAAGCACTTTTGAACGCTTCGCACAAAAGTCTCAACGTATAAAAAATGGGAGTAATGAATGAACAATATTTTACGTGCTTGCATACCTTTGCTCTTGATCTTTTCTGTCACTACTTATGCTGCGGATAATCAAGGAAAGTATTCCATACATGGAGCTGGCTTATTGAAATGCAATATTTTCGTAGACGAGCGAAAAAAACAATCACCCGCATACATGATGATTGGTGGCTGGATTGACGGATATATTAGCGCTGTAAATCAGCTAGAAAAAAACACATACGATATAACATCATTTACATCAACTGAATTACTTACCGCCTTAATTGACAAGCATTGCGCAGGGCACCCCGATGATGTTTTAGCCCCTGTTTTAAGTGCAATTTTAACTAAACTGCACGCAGACAGGGTAAAAACAGCTTCACCCCTAGTGATAGTCCGTGTTGGAAAATTTCAGACACAGCTTTATAAAAAAACACTTGCTGACATTCAAAAAAAATTAGCTCATAAAAAGTATTTCAACAAAGAAGCAAATGGTGTCTGGAGTAAAAGTTTACAAACAGCACTGCTGAAATACCAGCAATCTGCGAATTTAAAACCAACTGGTTTTCCTGATCAGAAAACACTCTGGCATCTTTTCCGCAGCAAACCTTAGTTATAATAAATTTAGTCAATACTAGCTGCAGAGCACAAAAAAGTGCCCAGCAGCTACAGCTACCTAAGTCGCTAGCTTGTGTATTCAGCCTTGACGGGGGCCTTTAAACGCAAACTGATCAAAAACAATCCAATCAGGAGCAAGTAAATCACGCCGGGTTCTGGCACCGTATTATTCATTGTCCTGATCAAAAATGATTGCCCCGCTATTTCTTGAAAACCACCTAGACCAAACTCTCTCGTCGCTAACGGAGGCGTATTAAACAGATTTGATCTTTGCAGAATTTGAAACAAAGGGCCAAGCTCACCAAGATCAAAACTCAAACCAAGTGCTTCCAGAGCAAAACTTGCCTTAAGTATATCTAACTGAAAAATACCATCAATCCCTAGCAGGGTTTCGTTTTTAAACATACCATCAATAGAAAAAGTGGGCGTGACTAATGTCTCACTGGCCAGTACGGCTATGTCTGGTAAATTAGCCCATGCGCCTGACCAAAATGTTCGTGCGGCTGCCTCTCCTGCGATAAGCACTGGGTTATCAAATAATAAGTCAACCATAAGTGTAGGAGTATATTCAAAATTCTGCACGATAGTCAGAATAGGCCCCATATCAATGTCGATAAGATCAGCACCGACGGATAGAACACCAGCATTAAAACTAACACCTCCACCAGGCAAACCAAGAGGGGCAAGCGCAAGACCATCGAGGTCTGCAGTGAGTTTGATGAGATCATCTTGTCCAGTTGCCACTAATTTATCGCCGACAACACCACCGCTGGCATCGGCATCCGGTACATGCACGGTCACTCCACCTGCGCTTCCGCCGGGAATTCCACTGGGAATGCTGATTTCATTATCGAACTGAAACAAGGTTGGATCCAACGCACCTAAAACTTTTATTTGGCCGCTTGAATTTTCGTTAAATGAAACAAGCGGAATGGTTTGATCGGCGAAACCTAGCTCCCCTGTACTGGTCGTTTCACATCCCAGCAAAGCAGCACAAGCTTTCCCTTCAGCACTAGCTCTTACACCCACTATGGCATCAAGGCTTGCGGAAAGCTCAGGAAAGTTTGTTAACAGTTCGCCACCGATTAGTGAGCTGTTTGGATTAAGATTGAAAAAAGTATTTTCTTGCAAAATATCGGAGTCTGGCACCATCAAATCGGCATCAAAATTCACAGTGGTGTTAACGGAGCCACTATCGACACTGAGCCCGAACTGAAAACCTACTTTTCCAGAAGTGTTAACAGTAACTTCTGCCCCAGTGGTGGTATCTACCGTGCCACCATTTAATTGATGGGTGTGAATACCACCTGAATTATGAAAGTGACCGCTAGAACATAAAAACCCGTGACATTCCCACCCCGAGGGAAGATGCGGATGTAGGTAGGGAATAGTAATATTGGTAAGGCCACCAGTAAAACCGCCTACTGTCGCACTTTCATCCCATGTCACACCTAGAAAGCGATCAATCTCCAAACCCGGTGCGCTGCCCGCCCCCCACATACCTTGGCCTGACGAACTAAACGTCAAAGAATCATAATTAACCGCAACCGGTATCGCAAAGCCGACTGATGGCATAGCGAGAACCATTAAGATTAATACTATTTTTTTCTGTATAGGCAATTTAAATATTTTCAGCTGTTCCATTCTTATCCCCCCGATTCAAATGTTTTTACACGACTTTCATAACTTGCAGCCATAAAAAACAAGCAATATTCATGCCTCACAATAAATTTACAACAAAAACAATAATATACAAATTTATCACGGACCCAAAAAATCAAAAGTGTAAATAATTCTGACAAGATACGGTGGGTATTTCGTCAAATTAACCCTACGTCCGGCGTCTCACTGGTTTTTTCCGATTTCGAGTCTGACGTTTTGTTGTATCCAGCTTGGCCCCCTGACGTTTTTTAGCATGAACCTTATCCGGCACTTTACGCTTATCTTTGTAGGGATTATCACCACCCTTAAATTCAATGCGAATCGGCGTGCCTTCTAGCTTCAAAGCATTACGAAAGTAATTTTCCAGATAGCGTTTGTAGTCTGTAGGAACTGCATCAATTTGATTGCCATGAATAATAATCAATGGCGGAATATGTCCGCCCTGATGGGCGTAACGTAATTTAATACGACGCCCACGCACTAGCGGCGGCGCATGCTGTTGAACGGCCTGCTGTAACAATCGTGTTAAATTGGGCGTAGATTGTTTGCGTGTACTCGATAGCCAGCCCTGCTCTATTGAAGGGTATAACTCACCGACACCACTGCCATGCAGTGCCGAGATAAAATGACACTTGGCATAATCAACAAATGATAATTTTCGATCCAGCTCTTCACGAATCTTATCGCGCGCCTCAGAGTTCAGCCCATCCCATTTATTGACAGCAATCACCAATGCTTTACCGCTATCGATGACCATTCCCAACAAACGCGCATCCTGATCTGAAATGTTCTGATGAGCATCTAATACAAGTATTACCACATGGGCGCTACTAATCGCCTGCAATGTTTTAATGATACTGAATTTTTCGATAGCTTCCGAGACACGACTGCGACGACGCACACCCGCCGTATCAATCAAAACATAATGTTGATCATCACGTTCAAAGGGAATAAAAATACTGTCGCGGGTGGTGCCAGGCTGATCAAAAGCGACGACGCGCTCTTCGCCTAAAATACGATTAACTAACGTTGATTTACCAACGTTCGGCCGACCAACCACAGCAATGCGAATACCTTTATGTTCGTCGTCTTCTTCATCGTCAGCGGGAAAAGGTTCTAGAACAGCCTCAACCAAACTGCCAATACCGTGATTATGCGCTGCAGAAATAGCATGACACTGCGACAATCCGAGCACCTGAAATTCAGCGCCAGCGATGACGCTTTCCTGGCCTTCGGTTTTATTCACCACCAGCACGATACGTTTACCGAAAGGTCTCAGCTGCGCAATGATCGCCTCATCACCGGCAAGCAGTCCATCGCGTCCATCCACCACAAACAATAGAACATCTGCCTCTGCAACCGCCTGCATCACCTGTTGCTGCATCAACTCATCAATGTTGATCGCTTCATGGCTCAGACCACCGGTGTCGACGACAATGAAGGGGCGCTCACCGACTTTACCAATACCATAATGGCGATCACGGGTAAGACCCGGCTGATCAGCAACCAGCGCATCACGGCTGCGAGTCATACGATTAAAGATGGTGGACTTGCCAACATTCGGCCGGCCTACCAGTGCAATTACAGGCTTCATGTTTCTACGTCAGTTACTGACGTAACACAGACATGCTTAGAATGTGTAGTACAGATGCTCATTATTTTTGTGCACGTTTTTCAACACGCAATTTTTTCAACTTGCCTTTAGCGTTTAGCGCATAAAGAGCACCGCTACTATCCGGCTGCAAAAGCACTACTCGCTCTTTCGAGGAAAAAGGACGGCTGCGCGAAATAAATTCACCGTCATCAAGCCGCAACCAATGCACGTACCCATCAAAGTCACCAACACTCAAATAACCTTGATGAACAACTGGCGCACTAACATCTCTGGCAAACAAGCCCTGTTGCCTCCACAAAGGCGTACCACTGCGCAAGTCAAAAGCCCAAACTGAACCTTTATCATCGGTCACATAGACGGCTGCATCGTTCACGGCCAAGTCCTCGTATACAGACATTTCACGCGACCACAGCGTATTACCTGTTTGCACATCCATAGCTACCAGCCGCCCCTGAAAAGCAGCGCTATACAGCACACCATTTTTAACCACAGGCGTTGCATCAACATCAACCAATCTCTCCAACTCAGAACGTCCCTGAGGAACGGCAACCGCTGTTTGCCATAAAACTTGCCCGTCTAGAACAGATAACGCGACGATTTTGCCATCAGAAAAACCCGCCATCACCTGATTTCGAAACCCCACCGCCTGACCGATGCCATGTAATGTCAATGCAGGCACGTTGCTTTCATACACCCATAAACGTTGACCATTTTCCAGATCAAGCCCCGCCAACTTGCCATCAATACTGTGCACTACCACTACATCTTCAACCAAAGTGGGTGCGGCAAGCACTTCGCTGGAAACCTGGCTGCGCCACTTCAAAGTGCCATCTTGTTTGCTGATCGCAATCACTTCGCCATCATGGCCACCTACCAGCAAAATATTCTCGTCGCCCCCCAAACTGCTGCTTAATCTAACCTCAGTTTCAAGCGACCAATGCTTCTTACCCTTCTCAGCCCCCAACGCAAGCACTAAACCTGTAGCATCTGCAACATAGACTATTTCATCCATTATCAAAGGACGCTGTGCTTGTGCATGGCGATCATCCGGCACATCAAAACTTGCCGACCAAACCGCACGCGAAGATAACGCCGAGCTTATTTTCTGCAACTCTGCAGGCGTATCCTTAACCACTTTTGAACCACTGCACGCCGTCAGCGCTAAAAATGCTAATGCAACACTGCACAATACAACTGTACGTTTAATAATCATTTATGAACCCAAGTCATCAAGCTTCATCTGCAATATGCGTCGATCATCTCGATCCGTTAACGCTTCAATGGCTGCTGTGTATGCACTACGCGCTTGATCATGCTGGCCATTTGCAACGTAAGCATCACCTTTAACTTCATTGCTCAACGCGCTATAACTTTTCTTCTGGGCGCCCTCAAACAACGCTAGTGCAGCTGTGGCTTGGCCATCTGCTATCATCGCCCGCGCCAGCCGCAACCGTGCCACTTGTTTAATATCTTCTTGCTTGGCATTTTCCATCGCCCATTGCAATTTGCTTCGCGCAGCGGCAATTTCGCCTGACTCCATTTTCACCTTAGCCAAACTCAACGCTGCCAATGAAGCATAAGCTGTATTCGAAAACGTAGAAATAATATGTTCAGCTCTAACCGTTACTGAATCAAATTGCCCCGCCTTTAATTCCTCAGTCAACTGCTGATATTCAGCAGAAGCGGAAGTTCGATTAGTCTCCTGATAATTTAGCCAGGCCTTGCCACCAACCAGCCCACCAACACCGATCACTACTGCAAAAACAATCTTTGTACCATAGTCTTTCCACCAACTTTTGATCGCATCAATTTGTTGTTCTTCTGTTTCGTAGCCACTCACTTGCTTACCCTCGTTTTCATCAAGTTATCCAAATATTCTATTAGCTTAGACTGACCGATCGTTTTCTGCGGTCTTTCTTCGCGCAGATATTTTACACTTATCTGAGCATTGTTATGCTCGTCCTCAGCCAAAATGAGCGCAATGTCTGCGCCACTTCGATCCGCACGCTTCATTTGCGCATTAAATTTACCACCACCACAATTCACTCTCAGCCTGATCTCTGGCAAAGCATCACGCACTGTTTCGGCAAGCTGCAAGCCTGCATGCTGCACCGCATCACCAACTAAAATTAAATATAATTGCGAAAAATCGTGCTCAGGCGTTACATCCCTAGATTGTAACAGCGCCATCAATCGATCAACGCCCAAAGCAAAACCTGCTGCCGGTGTTGCGCGACCACCAAGCTGTTCGACAAGCCCATCATAACGCCCACCTGCGCAGACAGTACCTTGTGCACCAAGCTGGTCCGTAACCCACTCAAACACTGTCTTTTGATAATAATCCAGACCCCGCATTAAATGCGGATTAACTTCATAGTTAATGCCTCTGGCATCCAACAGCGCTGTCAATTCTGAAAAATGCTGCTGAGATTCTTCATCTAAAAACTCTGATAACAAAGGCGCAGCTTGAATCAACTCGCTTAAAGCTGGATTTTTACTATCAAGGATGCGCAATGGATTGCGGGTCAAACGTTTTTTACTGTCATCATCCAGCTCATTGTGGTGATCAGAAAAGTATTCAACTAACTGTTCACGATAGGCAATGCGTGATGCACTTGAACCCAAAGTATTAAGTTGCAATTGCAAATCGTTTAGACCCAGTGCTTTCCAGAGCCGCTGCGTCATAAAGATCAATTCAGCATCAAGCGCCGCACTGGCGATGCCAAACGCCTCAACACCCACCTGCTGGAATTGACGGTAACGCCCTTTCTGCGGACGCTCATGACGAAACATCGGCCCCATATACCAGAGCCGTTGAATTTGATTATGCAATAAACCGTGCTCAATGCCGGCGCGAACACAACTCGCAGTGCCTTCCGGACGCAGGCTTAGACTATCGCCATTGCGGTCTTCAAAGGTATACATTTCCTTTTCGACAATATCAGTAACATCACCGATAGTGCGTACAAATAACTCGGTCTTTTCGACCAATGGCATGCGAATTTCTTCGTAGCTGTAATTGCGCATTAAACGCCGCACTGCGGTTTCCAACATTTGCCAATAAGGCGTATCGGACGGCAGGATGTCATGCATGCCACGAATGGCCTGTATATGCTTACTCAAAATCTAAATTTCCTGTTATTCGAAAACATTCTCGCAGTGTAACTTTAAGAAACGAGATTTTTCTCCACAAACTTTATCTCTTCGCCAATAACACCTGACTGACGCTGTTTAATTTTTTCACGAATAGTTCGTTCCAGCTCATCAAGCAACTGATCATTGCTAAGCTTATGATCTGGCTTGCCATCTGTATAAAGTAAATTAGGTTCCCCGCCCGTTAAACCAACATCCGCTTCTCGTGCTTCCCCAGGGCCATTTACAACACAGCCGATCACAGCAACATCAATCGGGTCGGTTATATCTTCAAGACGCAATTCCAATGCATTCACTGTACTGATGACATCAAATTTTTGCCGCGAACAGGAAGGGCATGCGACTAAATTCACACCTTTACTGCGTATATGCAGGCTTTTAAGAATATCGAAACCCACTTTAATCTCTTCAACTGGATCAGCTGCCAGAGAGACACGAATCGTATCGCCGATGCCTTCAGATAAAAGCATACCTAGACCTATCGCCGATTTAACCGTGCCGGAACGCAAAGCGCCCGCTTCGGTAATACCAAGATGCAAAGGCTGATCGATCTGACTTGCCAGTTGCCTGTATGCTGCCACAGTCATAAAAATTTCAGATGCTTTGAGGCTAACTTTAAAATCCTGAAAATTGAGGCGATCTAAAATATCAATATGGCGCATTGCGGACTCAACCATCGCATCCGCATTAGGTTCGCCATACTTTCTTTGTATGTCTTTTTCCAGTGAACCGGCATTCACTCCGATGCGAATTGGAATGCCGCGATCACGCGCAGCATCAACCACAGCACGTACACGTTCTTCACGACCAATGTTGCCTGGGTTAATTCGCAAACAATCCACCCCCAGCTCTGCAACACGTAAAGCAATGCGATGATCAAAGTGAATATCTGCGACCAATGGAATTTCGCTACGCTGCCTGATCTTGCCAAAAGCGTCGGCTGCATCCATTGTCGGCACAGACACTCTAACGATATCTGCGCCCGCCTTTTGCAGCGCGCTAATCTGCCCCACCGTTGCATCAATATCCAACGTATCGGTATTGGTCATACTCTGAATAGCGATCGGCGCATCACCGCCCACCGCAACATCACCGATCATGATCTGTCGTGACTGACGTCGTTTAATATTATTTTGTGCAATCATAGCGTACCTCTACTGGTTTAGTAGTTCATTCATGGAGCAGACTCTGTTTGCAATAACTTAAACTCTTCGCTGTCTGGAAATTTTCGCATTAACTGATCAGCATATTCATCCGCTATTTCCTTGTCGTCCAGCGCAGTCTCCAGCCTGTAACCCAGCAATAAACTTTCCGCTGAATGTTGAGCAAATCCGGCATAGCGCTGCAAAAAAGCGCGTGCTTTCAAACCTTGACCATTCTCATAATTGATCCGCGACAACCAAAACAAAGCAACAGGCATACGCTTATCTATATCCAAAGCCATACGCAGATATTTTTCTGCCTGCACATAATCCGGTTTTCTAGCCAGGCATACGCCGGCATTTTGATAAGCCTCATGTGGTCGGGAATAACTTCTATCATTAGCCACCGCAAGAAAAGCTTCAACTGCATCGTCGTATCGCTTCAGCTCATCACAAAGAAACACAGCATAGTTATATTTCAGAAACACATCTTCCGGGTTAAGACTTACTGCACGACGATAATGTTTTTCTGCGAGATCCAGCTTGTCAATTTGACGATACAAAAGCGCAATATAATGATGCGCTTCGAATAAGTCAGGATTTTGCCTCAAGGCTTTAAGCAACCGCGCCTCGGAAACATCGTACTTTCCGTGTTTCAAATAGGTCAGGCCCAGCTTGGCATTAATAGCCGCAGGCGAATCAACACCAGCCTCTGGGTCAATTTTATCTGGAACAATCGTACAACCCAGCAACATTGAAAATGCCATAACAACAGCCACACGTACCAACTTAGAAAACATCTTCATGCATTGCTTGCTCTATCAATTCGAATAAGACGTTCGCTGCGACGTGTTCTATCCTGAACTTTTCCAGCCAACTGACCACACGCCGCATCAATATCGTCACCGCGTGTTTTTCGCGTCACGGTAATAATATTTGCTGCCATTAAAATATCGCGAAAACGATTTATCGCATTGCGACTGGATGGCTCATAGTCTGCACCGGGGAATGGATTCCAGGGAATTAAATTAACTTTCGATGGCACATTTTTTAGCAGCCCAGCCAACATCCGCGCATCTTGTTCGCTGTCATTCACCCCTTTGAGCATCACATATTCAAAGGTAATGCGGCGACGCGGATGACCTTCTACGTAATCACAACAAGCCTGTAACAATTCAGCAATTTGGTATTTACGATTTAGTGGCACCAGCTGATTACGCAGCTCATCATTACTGGCATGCAGCGATACAGCAAGACTGACATCACAGACTTCGCGTAAACGCGCCATCGCCGGTACAACGCCCGCCGTACTCAAAGTAACTCGACGCTTGGACAGGCCGTAGGTAAAATCATCCATCATCAGATGCATGGCGCTCACGACATTGTCAAAATTCAACAGCGGTTCACCCATACCCATCATCACAACATTGGTAATAATTCGATCACCGTTTGCACAATGACCTAACTCACGGTTAGCCACCCACAACTGGGCAATTATTTCCGCAGTTGTCAGATTACGATTAAAACCTTGCTGCGCTGTCGAGCAAAATGAACACGTCAGCGTGCAACCCACCTGTGATGAAACACACAGCGTGCCGCGCTCACCTTCAGGGATAAAAACTGTTTCAATACAATTCCCATCACTGAGACGCAACAACCACTTGCGTGTACCGTCATCGGAGACCTGTGATGTCGCCACTTCCGGCGGCACAATCGTCGTCTGCTCCGCTAATCTGGCTCGCAGGGATTTGCTCAAATTGGTCATTTCTGAAAAATCGATGCAGCCTTGTTGATGCACCCATTTCAGTAGCTGAGAAGCGCGAAAGGCCTTCTCTCCGATTTCAGAAAAGAAGGCCTCCAGACCCGCTCGATCAAGGTCGAGCAAATTAATTTTTGTACTCTGTGTCAAAAGCTCATCGCTTGCGGGGACAAATTTCTTCATCAGTAAAAAAATAAGCAATTTCTTCACGCGCCGTTTCAGTCGCATCCGACCCATGCACTGCGTTTTCATCAATGCTGCTAGCAAAATCAGCGCGAATGGTACCGGCGTCAGCTTCTTTTGGATTCGTCGCCCCCATGATGCCACGATGTGTAGCAACAGCATCTTCACCTTCCAAAGCAGAAACCATCACGGGGCCAGAGATCATAAATGAAACCAGATCATTGAAAAAAGGACGATCTTTATGCACGGCATAAAAACCTTCTGCCTGCTCACGACTCAACTGAACCATTCGCGCAGCAATAACAGTAAGGCCTGCTGCTTCGAAACGACTGTAAATTTTACCAATGACATTTTTTGCCACGGCATCAGGTTTAATAATAGATAGTGTACGTTCAATAGCCATTGATAACTCCAAAACAAATAAAATGAGGCCCGCACGGGCGGCGGGCCAATAAGAAACTGGCGGTATTTTAACCCCTTAGGGCAACATTAACAATCATTGTGAGCAATTTACGAACAATTACAGGGAGATAGAAACAAAAAATGACCTCAAACTATATGGCTACTCAAACTACTGACTTAATTAGAAAAACATAAATACCATACCCTATAAACAACTCGGCCTCTGCGCTAGCAGAGGCCGAGTTGTTAAAGCTTTTCTAGGCCTAACTTAGACTTTAAACTTCGTCACCAAGTCATTCAACGTTGTCGCCATTGACTGCACGCCACCACTGGATTGTGCGATTTGCTGACTACTGTTTGCCGCCTGCTCAGAAACCTGACTAATCGCTACAATACTGCGATTCACCTGCTCAGCCACTTCACCTTGCTCTTCTGAAGCACTGGCAATCTGAGTATTCATTTCATTGATGCGCACAACCATTTCAGTAATAGTGCTCAATGATTCACCGGCCTTAGTCGATTGCTCAACGCTGCTTTGTGCTTGAGTACGGCTTTCATTCATAGCTTTAACAGCTTCCACTGCGCCTGATTGCAGTTTTTCAATAATCGCCTGAATTTCCTGTGTAGATGTTTGTGTGCGCTGTGCCAGCGTACGAACTTCATCTGCCACCACCGCAAACCCACGACCCTGCTCACCTGCTCGCGCTGCTTCAATCGCAGCATTCAGGGCCAACAGATTGGTCTGCTCAGCAATCGATTTAATCACATCCAATACAGTACCGATATTTTCGCTGTCTTCTTCAAGACGCTGTATCACACTTGATGCATTTTCAATTTCATTCGCCAACTGATTGATCGAAGTAACTGTATTGTTAACAACCTTCTGGCCTTTCACTGCCTCATCCGACGCCTCACGAGCAGAACCCGCGGCATCAGAAGTATTACGAGCAACTTCCTGTACTGTAGCCGTCATTTCATTCATGGCTGTTGCCACTTGCTCTACATCGGCTAACTGACGCTGAACAGACTGACTAGACTGCTCCGACACCACCAGCATTTCTTCCGATGATGTATTCAAACTATGGCTAGAATCTACAACCTGCTTAATGATCTCCTGAATATTCCCAATAAAAGCATTAAACTGCTCTACCAGATCACCCACCTCATCATGCTGCTTGCTTTCTAGACGCTTGGTTAAATCCCCTTCTCCTGACGCTAGCTCACGCAAAGAACTGACAACGCTATTAAGATTCCCGGTTACATTTAGCGCAGTAAACATACCCAGCCCGCCCAATAACAGCAGCAAAGCAACACCAATTATTCCACCTATCACCAAGGCATCACTGGCCGCCTGGTCTGCTTCACTGATTGCACCGGTGAACTGATTGTAAATCTTTGTACGAAACGCACCCAACTGTTCATCAAATGCAAGCTTGTATTCATTCATCTGCTTAATGCTACCTGCCGCATCAACCATACTAATTTCACCGTTAACCATCTTCGTCATTAGCTTATAGGAATAATCATAATAGCTTGAAAAACCCACTCTCAAACCACCCAGGTCTCCCGCAAAATCAGAGGATACGCTTTCGATAAAATCAAAATCTTTTATCATTTTTTCGCTAAAAGCTTTAGTTTCATCAACAAGATCTTCATCTGCAACAGCAACAGCTGATTCAAACATCTCCGGTATACGTGAAAATGTCACGACGCTCTGATCTGTCTTTTCCAGAACAGGAAAATAAACGCTACGAATGCTTTCAAGACGATCGGTGTTGCTCATCGCAACGACTGCATTAAATGCAAAATAGGCAGCAAAACCCAAAATCCCCACCATCACAACAGAAAGAATTTTATACTTAATAGAAAGATTGTAGAGCCAGTTCATTTTTCCTCCTCACCCATTTAATTATGGGCGTACTACGAGCCATTTATGACTCAAAATTGAATATGCATTTTTTCAATATTTAGTGGATCCAGCCTCACCAAACACCACAACATACATATATCTCGTAATAACTAAGTCGTCATCTCAGATATTATCTTTAGTAAAAATTCCTATTAATTGCATTATTCCCCGCATAAAAAAAGCCAGGCTGATCTCTCAGCCTGGCTTTTACTTACTTTTTCTACTTCAATCAGTCAGCTTTAAAAACAACCTTAACTGAACCATCAACAGAAGCGCTATCAATATAACCGATACCGCCCTTAGTGCTGGCAACGAATGCTTTAACAGCATCGTCATCAGCTGCTGATTGCGGAGGCGTGCCTTTACCTGAAAATACCAAGCGCGCCCAGTACTGCGTTAGCTGTGCGGCTGACTTTCTCAACACTTTATCTCCAAACTCTGCATATTTTGAAGAATCTTCACTCTGATAAGATGGTGAGGCAGCTGTGCCATTTGCAAAGTTTTTACTTTTACCCAGAAAAATCGCTCGGACTTCTGTCTGACTCATCTCAGGGATATCGCTGCCTGCTTTAACAACAACGGCTAACCCTGCATTCGCCTGACTGATCGTCACGACACCCATTACAATAACAGCAAACATGAATCGGGAGAGATACCGAGATGGATGCTTGTTTATATTTTGCATTTTTATAGTCATCTTCATTCTCCAATTCACTTAGAATACTGTATCTAACGCAACGCTATACATCTGCGTTGAGTCATCTTGCAAAGTAATATCAGTTGGGAACAAACCAATACCTGTAGAGGCTAACAAACCAGTGTTGTTATACTGATCTGTCTCAATCGTACTGACCTCAAATTTAACAACGGTTTTAGACGAAATACTGTAGTTTAAACCCGCAGTTGTAATCGTGCTGCCATAACCATCCGTTGCACCCATACCACTTTTTTGCTGCCAATCCTGCAGTGTGATATGCGGCATCCATTTACCCATTCGATAAGCCAGCGTCACATACCAGGAATCTGAATTCATTCGATCTTTCATCATCCCTTCTGTGTCCATTTCAACTTTGGCATATTCAGCAAAAACTAAAATATTATTAATATCAGACTTAATGCCCAAGGTCGTGGCGCCATGCGTCTTGCCGTCCATCGCTGTTGCCATCGGCGCAGTTAAGTCAGTTGGACGCATCGTTCCCTGATAAGTCGCCAACTGTATTTCAACCATATCGTCCCAATTGGCACGCAGTGAAACACCCAGCAACTTTTTAATGGTCATTCCGGTCAAATCAACCTGGCCTGCAAAAAAATCTGCACTATAGACCCAGTCTTCCACTGACACCGTTTTGAGAAAGCTGATACCTGTGTACGCTTCGCGGGTTGCTTGAGCCGCTGTTGGCAATTCAGAATAAACAACCACCGGCGCTTGTATCCATGGATAAGCAACACCCACATCCACATATTCATTAACCAAACCCACTGGGTATTTAATTTTACCTACACGCAGATCCAGCGTTGGTGATAAATTTAAATTTGCGAATGCCCAATCCAATTTAGTTGCATAGCCTCCCTCTTGTATAGTAGAGAGTAACTGCGTGGCAACGGACATTTTTTCGTTTACCTGCGTCGAGATATTCAGACCCAGCTTGGTACCATAAAAACTACCGTCCTCATTGATACCACCAGAATCACGGTCCTCTAGATAAAACGCTGGCTCATCCGTTATACTGTATCGTGTTGACAAGAAACCATCGATTTTAGTTTCCATCTTTGCTGCAATACCCTCAGATGCCATCATTGCAGCACCTATCATTACCGCACCCTTTATATATTTATTCTTCATTTTTATTCCCCTAAATTCCAGAGCATCATCCTAGACCACCCAAATACAATAAAATGTTCTTATCTTCCTGACTACTGTTATTCGGCAACATATAAAAAAACTTAATTAAATATTTTAAATGGCACTGCAAACTTAGCATTTCGCCAGCCGAGAAGACTACAACTATCCCTTGTTTCAAGCAAGAATAAGATAACGATGCTGAACACGGCATGAACAGCTTTGAAATTTTTTATAATTTTGTTACGGAATTGTTATAAATTTGGCGGCAACTTCAATGCCAACACTAGATCCATCACATTACTTCCGCTTGGACCGGTAAAAAGTAAATCGTCACTCGCTGCCAAGCAACTTCCCGCATCAGCAGACTGCAAACATTTAATGGCATCAAAACCTTTTTTATTCAACCGTTGCAATGTTTCACTATCGACCAAAGCGCCTGCAACCTCTCCCGGCCCGTCTGAGCCATCAGTCCCCCCCGCCAAAAATACCATGTCATCCATATTCTCTATCGCTGTTGCAACAGCCAACGCCAATGACTGACAACGTCCCCCTTGCCCGGGATTAGTCGGTAATTTAACGCTCGGCTCGCCACCATATATATAGAGTCCCGGCGCAGTTTTTTTCAGATGACTGACTATCATCTGTGCAAGCTCAAAAACATCCCCCGCCAAAAGCTTATCAATAACAGTAATTTGAATAGCATCTTGCAAGCAATTCAATTCGAGCTGCGCCGCCAACTTAGCCGACTCACGAGCTGTTTTATTATTGACAAGAACAATAGAGTTCTTCAGCGCACATTCAGACGGTGAATGATTAGATAATCTAATTGCTGTAGATTTCTCTGCTTTTTTGCACAAGGTCTGCAAGCTATCAGGCAAATCGACTTCAATGTTTTCTGAACTGCTCGCTAACAGCCCCGAACCAATAACCGACACATCATCATTCGGCACATCAGACAAATACAGCGCACCGGCTTTACGCCCGTTCAAATAAGACAACAAGCCCCCACCTTTAATGCATGACAACATCGTTCGACATTGATTCATTTCATTGATATTTAAACCACTTCCCAGCAACCAACTATTAAGTTTCTCTAGTTCAGCCAAAGAAATACCTGCGGGCAAGACTTCAACCAATGACGAACTACCGCCAGAAATCAAAAACAATAATTGGGCTTCAAGGTGACTGTCTTTAATAAACTTCAATAATGTGCAGCCTGCATCAAGACTGCGTTGATCTGGGATCGGATGGGCCGATTCGACCACCGTCAAAGGGAAATCATAACGTTGAAGCAACGAAGCTTCAGAACTATCGCCAATGAACTTATCAACATGCCCTTGCTTGGTGATGATCAATGCACGGGCGATTTTCGTCGGACAAGCATCATAGACACCAGCAAACATCGCTGCGGCTGCCTTACCTATTGATATAACACAAGCCAGAGACTCCAGAGGATGTGAATGCAGCCAATCATGGACATTGCGCCGGCCATCCACGGCGCTCAATGATGCGTGATAAATTTTCAGCAGGCTTTTTCGAGGATCAGTAAGCATATGGTAAACCTGACGTAGATTTAGACTATGTGATTCTTAAAGCCCACCCCACAAAGGCTATCGCTTTTGATCACTGAAGCGCTGAAAAACCACGCTGAATATCTTCCATCAAATCCTCAACATCTTCTAAGCCTACGGCAATTCGCACCAGCCCATCACCGATACCCACACTATCTCGCTCGTCCTGCGTCAATCGTCCGTGAGTTGTTGTGGCCGGGTGCGTTATCGTGCTCTTGGCATCACCCAAATTAGCCGTAATTGAAATCAGCTGTGTGGCATTGATAAAACGCCAAGCGGCATCACGCCCCCCTTTGAGATCAAAAGCTAACAAACCACCAAAACCTTTTTGTTGGCGTTTTGCCAGTTCATGCTGCGGATGCGATTCCAGCCCGGCATAATAAACTTGTTCCACAGCGTTCTGTTTTTCCAACCATTGTGCGATTTGCAACGCACTGGCACTGTGCGCTTGCATACGAATTTTCAGCGTCTCTAAACCCTTCAAGAATACCCATGCATTAAACGGGCTCATGCAAGGCCCAGCGGTGCGCAGAAAACCCAGCGCTTCTCCAGCTAGCGCCTCGTTCGCCACCACTGCACCACCAACACAACGCCCCTGCCCATCGATGTATTTTGTTGTCGAAACAACAACAAGATCAGCCCCGTGCAGCAGCGGTTGCTGTAATGCCGCCGTACAAACCGTGTTATCAACCACCAACAGGCAATCATGACTATGTGCCAAGTCAGCCAGCGCAGCAATATCTGCAACTTCAGCTAATGGATTCGAAGGCGTTTCCAGAAACAGCATTTTTGTTTCTGGTTTAATCTGTTGTTCCCAAGCACCAAGGTCGGTTAACGACGCATAGCTGGTATCAATCCCGTAACGAGCCAGGTAATTATTAAACAGTACCGCCGTACTGCCAAACACGCCTTGAGAGGAAACGATATGCTCACCGGTACGCAACAGAGCCAGACAGGTTGAAAGAATGGCCGCCATGCCAGACGCCGTCGCCACACAAAGATCACCCTCTTCCATTTCTGCCAGTCGGCGCTCGAAGGTATTGACGGTTGGATTTGTGAAGCGCGAATAAACATTACCTGGCGATTCACCTGAAAAGCGTGCCGCCGCCTGCTCTGCACTGTCGAAGACAAAACTTGAAGTGGTATATATCGGCTCGGAATGCTCGCACTCATGACTGCGCCGTTGACCGGCGCGCACTGCCCGTGTCGACAGCGCGTATTTTTTGGGATTATTATCTGACATATCTACTCCCCATTCAGAGTCTTAAAACTAATTTACACCCGCTTTACAACACAACTCGCAGGCAAAAAAAAACCTGTCTTCAGCTGTCGCTAAAGCAGGCATTCCTCTTTAGCTGAATTTTTTATGCGCCCGCAAGTCGTATCAAATCGGCGCCGTACTAACTTCATATATTGTAGTTTTTAACTTTTTACAAACTACACATCAAAGATACGCACAGAATATCATTCTGTCAACATGTTAGAAGACACTGACTTAGGACGCATTATGCAAATCAATGGTGCCAACTTGTCGTGTCTCGCGGTCAGATTTAGCTAAGTCAGACCGATGCACCGCAATCTTCTCAAGATACTCATCGTTAATATCACCGGTTACGTACTCACCACTAAAGCAGGACGTATCAAAATGAGTAATCGATGCATTTTCCACTCGTACCGCCTCAATCAAATCATCCAGTTCTTGATAAATCAACTTATCTGCACCAATCAAATTAGCCACTTCTTCTTCGCTGCGATCATTAGCAGCCAGCTCATCAACTGTCGGCATGTCGATACCGTACACGTTTGGGTAGCGCACTGGCGGTGCCGCAGATGCAAAAAACACTTTAGCTGCACCTGCTTCGCGAGCCATATTGATAATCTGCTTTGAAGTGGTGCCACGCACAATAGAATCATCGACCAGCAAGACATTCTTGCCACGAAATTCTATATCGATGGCATTAAGTTTTTGCCGCACAGATTTTTTGCGTAATTGCTGACCCGGCATAATAAAGGTTCGACCAATATAACGATTTTTAATGAAGCCTTCCCGGTATTCAATACCTAAAGAATTCGCCAGCGCCAACGCCACAGTACGGCTGGTATCTGGAACGGGAATCACCACATCAACCGGCAAATCACTGTAGTCGCGACGGATTTTTTTAGCCAGTATTTCACCCATGTGCAAACGCGCCCGATAAACCGGAATATCGTCAATAATTGAATCCGGACGTGCCAAATAAACATGCTCAAAAATACACGGCGTATACTGAACGTTGTCCGCGCACTGACAAGAATGTAACTGGCCATCGATAGTAATAAATATCGCTTCGCCCGGCGCAACATCTCTCACCAGATCAAAGCCCAGCACATCCAACGCAACACTTTCCGAAGCCACCATGTACTCAGCGCCACTTTCCGTTTCACGCTTACCAAATACAACAGGGCGAATACCGTGCGGATCTCGAAATGCAACTACGCCATAACCGGTAATCATTGCCACAGCGGCATAACCACCACGACAGCGTTTATGAACAGCTCTCACGGCATTAAAAATATCATCTGCTGTAATACTCAGTTTGCCGACATTTTGCAATTCATGAGCGAATACATTGAGCAAAATTTCGGAATCAGATTCAGTGTTGATATGTCTTCTATCTTCGCGGAACAATTCGCGTTTCAATTCAGCCGCATTGGTCAAATTACCATTGTGTGCAAGCGCAATGCCGTACGGTGAATTGACGTAAAATGGCTGCGCTTCAGCCGATGACGCACAACCTGCCGTTGGGTATCGTACATGGCCAATACCAAAATGCCCGTGCAGATTAATCATATGAGACGTATCAAAAACATCACGCACCAAACCATTATCTTTGCGCATGAAGAATTTTTTATCTTCGCAGGTAACAATACCAGCAGCATCCTGCCCACGATGCTGCAACACGGTTAACGCGTCATAGATCGTTTGATTCACATTGGACTTTTGAACTACACCAACGATACCGCACATTAAAATTACCTCACTACATTTACGTCAAATATTCTCACGTCACGATTTATGACATAAGCGAGAAGTTAAAAATAATCACACATAACAAACAGGGATATAATAAATAATTCAGGATAATCGTTCCTGGGCACTGGCCGCCATTTCTTCGGGTATATTATCAGACGCCCAAGATGCAATCTTATTTAAATATGAAACCATCACAGATTGCTGCCAGGCAGGCTCCTCCGAGAGTGGAGACAGACCACCAAACATAACCAGCAATGTTGCCATCACAAGCCCTCGTAACACACCAAAGCCCGCGCCGACCAAACGATCCAACCCTGTCAGGCCGCCTAACCTGACCAGCTTCACCAGCATCTTGGCAACGATGTAACTGGATACTAATATCAACAAAAACAATATCAAGAACGCGACGACAAACCGCACACCTGAAAGGGTAATATAACCCACCAACTGCTCTGCAAGCTGAGGCGAAAATTTAATC
>Ga0316204_10001518_pt1 | contig 61803 bp, 58 predicted proteins | sample 6monrhotite_MG_2_FD_205661 | JGI IMG/M metagenome (GOLD analysis project Ga0316204, IMG submission 205661) | Microbial mat bacterial communities from mineral coupon in-situ incubated in ocean water Damariscotta River, Maine, United States -... | ecosystem: Environmental > Aquatic > Marine >...
TCACATATTTGATGTGGGGCATCGCCAACCGCATCGACACCATGACGGACACCATCGTGCGACTGGGCACCGATATCCACACCATGACCGAAGTGCAAAAAGTCATGGTTCAAGACGTCAGCGCGATGTCGACCAATATCGCCACCATGCAGACGTCCGTACACAACATGGATGGTCAGTTGGGATCGATGGCGCACAACGTTGCGGTGATGACCGGTTCGACGGTGAACATGAATTCTTCGATGGCGCGGATGTCCAATGATGTTGGCCGCACATCCAACATGTTCTCATCGCCGATGTCCTATTTTTGGAACATGGGGCGATAAGCGAAACGCAAATTCAAGATGTTAAAAAGGCGGGGTTGCTCAAGCGAGATTCAACATCTTGAGCAGTCCGCCTTTTTCTTTGGGCGGGCGCGGGATGAATTTCTCGATGATCTTGGTGATGCCTTTGCCGGGCACTTCCATATGATCAGTGTTTTCCTGCTCGCAAAGATATTCGGCCACCGGGATGATCGCCGCGCGCACGTGGTCCGGGGCGAACATGTCCTTGGCGCGGTCCTCAAGCTCGAACAATATTTCTTCGCTATCGACTTCGTCTTCGACCGACAGGCCGGCCAGGATGCGGGAAATTTCATCAATGCGCGAGATGTCGCCGGAGCAGCACGAGGTACTGCCGCAGATCAGTTCTTCGGCAATTTGACCGCCGAACAACTCCAACGCGCGGTTCTCCAGGATGTCCATGAAGGAATCCCAACTGTTGCTGATGAATTTTTTTTCCGCGATGGTCATTGGCGGGCGCGGGCGCATGCGCACGGAAACAATTTTCTGATTCAGAAGATATGCCGTGATGGTATGTCCGGCTTCGTAAACGGACAGGCGAAAGGTGTCGTCTAAACACCGGGGATGCGGTTCGTGTGAAGTCATCCTAGCCTCAGAATCATTTTTCAAATCTGTGGGGGAAGTATACCCCAGAACCGCACATTAGAGCATACGAATTTTCGAAAATTCTAATAAACTGAGGGCGTTATGCGTGTGTTGTTTTGGCGGTCTGCGCAAGCTCTGTGTGGATCGAATTATTGTCCATACATATGGACAGGTCAGGGCTTTAGGCCATTCCACCAGGTGAGAATTTGATCTAAGTCACATGGTAATTGGGTGCCCAACCCGCCGGTGAAACGCTGCCATGAGTCCAACTCGATTTGCGGCACGGATACCACGGTGGGAATGTTTTCGGCCATCACCGCCATCAGGTCGTCGGACAGCCCGCCGCCGCCTTTTTCGTGCTTACCGAATTTTTCCACCACCACGATGTCGGCTCGGTCTTCAAGTGCGCGGCGTAAAATCATCGATGCTTCAGCCAGCATCGCGACGTTCATGGAACAAATATTGTTGTCCAGCTCATACTGGGTGGGGCGCACCAGGGCGACGTGCTCGCCGGTATTGATGTCGATGGCGTCAACGCCGCAGCCCGCGGCTGCAGGATCCAAATCCTCGGGCGTTTCTTGCAAGATGCCGTGCACGTTGACGCCGGCGTCACGAAGCGCGCGCACGAACGCTTTCATCACGTCGCGGATCGGCGCGCCGCGTTCATAAACGATTCCTGCGATCGGTGGGTTGGGCATAATCTTAAGTTCCTCAGCTTGGGCTGGGTTCAGTATAGAAGCTCGCTTTCCGCTTCGAAAGGTTTTCGATGCTGTTGACGATGGAGTTGACAGGGGGGCGCGCGTCAGGGCATTGAAGTTCTATGAAACTGTTACGCTACGGCCTTCGCGGCCAGGAAAAGCCGGGTCTGTTGGACGGGGATGGTCACATCCGCGATCTGTCTGCCCATGTGAAAGATATCGCGGGTGCGGTGCTCGGCGACGACGCTCTGGCTAAATTGGCCGCGCTCAACGTTGAAGATTTACCACTGATCGACAATACCGTGCGTGTGGGACCGTGTGTTGCGAACGTCGGCAAGTTCATGGCCATCGGCTTGAACTTTTCCGACCATGCCAAAGAGACCGGCATGGCTGAACCGGCTGAACCGGTGTTGTTCACCAAGCACACCAGCTGCATCAACGGTCCCAATGACGACGTGGTGTTACCGCGCGGTTCCGTCAAAACCGATTGGGAAGTTGAGCTGGGTGTCGTCATCGGTAAAACCGCCAAGTACGTCGGCGAAACCGAAGCCCTGGATCATGTCGCGGGCTACTGCGTGGTCAACGACATTTCCGAACGCACCTTTCAACTGGAAAACACCGGCCAGTGGGTCAAGGGCAAGTCCTGCGACACCTTTGGTCCTATCGGTCCGTGGCTGGTGACGCGCGACGAAATCGCGGACCCGCAGGCGCTGGGTCTGTGGCTCGACGTGAACGGTGATCGTCGTCAAACCGGCAATGCGCGGACCATGATTTTTTCCGTGGCGCACATCATCAGTTATCTGTCGGGCTTCTTCACGCTGCATCCGGGCGATGTGATCTGCACCGGCACGCCGCCGGGTGTCGGCATGGGCATGACGCCGCAACAGTTCCTCAAGCCCGGCGATGAAATGCGCTTGGGCGTCGCGGGCTTGGGTGAGCAGCGCCAGCGCGTGATCAAGGGCGACTGAGTTTCCAAGCGCTTTCGTTCAGACAAAAAATCCCCGGCACGATGGCCGGGGAGAGGTGCTTCAGATGATCTTAGTGATCTTTGGTCGGTGGAGAACTTTCGCCCTGTTGAAGGAACCTTAGGGGGAGCCTTAAGCGAAAGCTTGGGAGGGGAGCTTTCGGGAGGGGAGGGGCGGTCGTTCTCCGGTTGGCAGAGGTTGGGAGGAAACCCTCTGCTCAATTCATCAATGTGTCTTAAGCCATTTGCGCCAAGCCCAGTGCGGTGACGACCGCAGAGGTCAGGCCGACGACAAAAACGATGGCGGCAGAGCCGAAAGCGATACGCATTTTTTCGATTTGTTCGGGGGTGCGGATTTTCATCTTTCGTCTCCTTCAATGGTCTTATTCGGGGGTCTTGTTCAGGGTGTTCTTAATCGTTGAGCTGATAATCGCATGCCGTCACTGAACGATCACTGAACTGGAACTGAATATGAGCTGAACGTAATGTTCATATTGGCTAAGGGAATTTGTCTAAATACTTTGAAAACATGGGAGATTCACGTTCAGGTTCGCGCAGCATCAGGGACGATGCTGAAATTTCATTCAGAAAAAACCTAAAAAAAGCCCCCCGCGTTCTGTAAATGCGCGAGGGGCGATACGGGTGGCGATACGGGGCGGCGATATAGAGAAGCGCGTATTTATGCGGGCGGCTTGTCGCCCAAAATATCGATCAGCTGGGGCATCACGGCGTCTGCGCAAGATTGTTCCAACGCGCTGGTCAGCACGTGGCGCACCGCTTGGGCCGCCTCATGGTGCGCATCGAGTGCCGCAGCCATGCGGGTGTAGTAATCGAGATCCTTGGCGGCGTTGCGGATGGCGAAGCGAAACGACGAGCTGTCGCGCTGTTCGATATAGGGGCGCAGACGCTCAAGGGCCACGCCACCCGCACCGCCGGTGGCCAGAACTTCGGTGAGCACGGCCAAATCGACGCCACCTTTGTCCGCCGCCGCGACGGCCTCAGAAATCACCACGGCTTGACCGATAGACACGAAGTTGTGCAACAGCTTCAAACGATGCCCCGCCGACACGCCGCCGCCGTGATAGATGTTTTCCGCGTAAGCCTCGATATAGGCGCGCGCATGTGCCACGTCTTGATCTGCGCCGCCCAGCAATACGTTGAGCTGACCGGTTTCGGCCTCTTTTGGTGTGCGGGTCATGGGCGCATCGACATAAGAGCAGGCATGGGCTTGAACGGCGGCGGCGATCTTTAACGTTTGTTCCGGTTCCGCCGTGGTTGCGTCGATGACCAGGGTGCCTGTCTCTAAGTGTTGCAGCAGGCCATTTTCGCCCAGCACCACGGCCTCAACTTCAGGAGACCCCGGCAAAACGATGAGCACGGCGTCCTTGGCATGGGTGATGTCGCCGAGATTTTTGCTGAAACCGGCCCCTTGCGCCGCCAAGTCACCGCACGGCTGGTTGCCGGGGTGGTCCAAGATCGTCACGCGATGGCCCGCTTGCAACAGGTTTTTGGCGATGCCGTGGCCCATCAAGCCGCAGCCGATGAGACCCAGATTACCGGGGATTGTTCCGGGGGATGTAAGATGGGGGGGCATGATGCGGTCCTTGTACTCGTCTAAATTCAGATTACAGTGATAGTTTATCGGATTTTGAGTGCCACGCCTAAGGACTTCCCCACATGTCCCTGCTTGATTTGGTCATACCTGTAACGGTGTTCGCGGCGGCGTCTTTATCGTCGCCCGGCCCGAACAATGTGATGCTCGCCGCCAGTGGTGTCAATTTCGGGTTCCGCCGCACCATCGCGCACATGCTGGGCATCGCCATCGGCTTTGCGGTGATGAACTTGGCCGTTGGCTTAGGCGTGGGGCGGGTGTTTGAAGCCTATCCGCAAATTCATCTGGTGCTGAAATACGTCAGCATCGCCTATTTGGTCTTTCTGGCCTGGAAGATCGCCAATTCTGGCCCGGTGGAAGAGGGCGGAGTGCGCTCAAAACCGTTCACCTTCCTGCAAGCCGCAGCCTTTCAATGGGTCAATCCCAAAGCCTGGGTCATCGCCGTCGGCGCGGTGGCGACGTTCACCACTGTGGGTGGCGATTTGCTGGCGGAAGTGATGGTGATGTCGTTGATCTTTCTGCTGATGACCTTTCCCAGCGCCAGCACTTGGACTTTTTTCGGCACCGTGATTGGTCGGTTTTTGCACACGCCCGGACGTCTGAAAGCCTTCAACTGGTTTATGGCGGGGCTCCTTTTGTTGTCACTTGTTCCCGCAATCACCTGAATATGCTATTGTAAACATGTAACTTATCGTTGCGTAACGAGGGGAATTCGGGGGGTAAGTCTTGAGCGATCACGCGCCACCTGGAAAGCCGACCATACAAGCGAGGGGGCTTTCGAAAATCTACCGAACCGGCGAGTTGGAAGTCTCGGCGCTTCAGCATGTGGATTTCGATCTCTTTGAAGGTGAATTGGTGGTGCTGCTGGGGGCCAGCGGCAGCGGCAAGTCGACGCTGTTGAACATTCTCGGCGGGCTCGACCGCCCGACCACGGGCTCGGTCATGTTTCACGAGCAAAATCTTGCCGATATGAACGACAAAGACCTGACGCTCTATCGGCGCGATCATGTCGGCTTCGTGTTTCAGTTTTACAATCTGGTCGCCAGTTTGACCGCACGCGAAAACGTCGAACTGGTGACCGAAATCGCGCCCAACCCGATGACCGCCGATGAGGCTTTGGGCATGGTGGGTCTGGCTCAGCGCATGGACCACTTTCCAGCGGAACTTTCGGGCGGCGAGCAACAGCGCGTCGCCATCGCGCGGGCCATCGCCAAACGTCCCGGCATTTTGATGTGCGACGAGCCGACCGGCGCGCTGGATTCCAAAACCGGCATTTTGGTCTTGGAAGCCATCGCTCAAACCAACCGCGAACTGGGCACCACCACCGCCGTGATCACCCACAACGCGGTGATTGCCGACATGGCGGATCGGGTGATCGTGATCGGCGACGGTCGCGTTCAAGAGATGCGCGAAAACACCACCAAGAAACAACCGGGAGAACTGTCATGGTGATGGGGCTCTCTCCGCTTGATAAAAAAGTCGTGCGCGATCTGGGTTCCATGTGGGCGCAGGCGTTGGCCATCGCGTTGGTGATCGGCGCGGGCGTGGCGATGTTCGTGATGAGCGAAGGCATGCTCAAATCCTTGTTCGAAACCCGCGCGGCGTACTACGAACGCTATGGCTTTGCCGACGTGTTCGCATCGCTCAAGCGCGCCCCCAATGCGCTGTCGACGCGCCTTGAAAATGTGCCAGGCGTGCGCTTCGTCGAAACCCGCATCAAGGAATGGGTAACCTTGGACGTGCCGGGGCTGGATGAACCGGCGCAAGGCGAAATTTTGTCCTACCCAATTGGCGATGCGCCGCGGCTGAACCGCTTGCACCTGTCCGCCGGGCGCTGGCTGGCCCCGGGCAAGCCGGGTGAGGTTCTGGTCAGCAAAGCCTTCGTCGATGCCCATGCCTTGGGGCCCGGCGACACGGTGAGTGCGATCATCAACGGGCGTAAACGCGACCTGGATATCGTCGGGGTGGTGTTGTCGGCGGAATACATTTACGCCATTCAACCGGGCGCGATGGTGCCCGACAACAAACGCTTCGGCATTTTTTGGATGTCCCGCCCGGCGCTGGAGGCCGCCTTTGACATGAAGGGTGCTTTCAACGACGTGATTGTGTCGATGGACCCCGGCGCTGAATTGGAAGCCGTGAAATCGGGTGTTGATTTGGTGCTTGAACCCTACGGCGGCGCGGGCGCATATGGCCGCTCGCGGCAATTGTCATATTGGTATGTGGAGGGCGAGCTCAACCAGTTGCGCAACACCGCCGAGATCGTGCCGCCGATTTTTCTCGCCATCGCGGCGTTTTTGCTCAACGTCGTGATCAGCCGTTGGATCGAGACCGAGCGCGAAGAAATCGGCCTGTTGAAAGCGTTCGGTTATTCGACCATTGCGGTGGCGTTGCATTATCTCAAGTTGGTCATGGCGATCACCACGATCGGCATTCTATTGGGTTTTATGGGCGGGGTGTGGCTGGGACGCGGTTTGGCAGAGGTCTATCAGGACTTCTTCAGCTTCCCGTTTTTACATTACCATTTTACCGTACCTGTGTTCGCCATCGCGGGTGGGATCAGCGTGGCGGTGGCGTTGCTCGGCACCTGGGGGGCGGTGCGCCGCGCGGCGTTGCTGCCGCCTGCACAAGCGATGGTGCCGCCGCCGCCGACCTCATATCATCGTTCGCGTTTCGAGCGCTGGCTCAAACACTTATCCCAGCCCTCACGCATGGTCGTACGTCATATGGTGCGTTGGCCGGCGCGGACCGGTCTGACCGTCTTGGGTAATGCAGCGGCGGTAGCGGTGTTGATCGGATCGATGTTTTTCATGGATGCGATGGAAAAACTGATTGAGATCAACTTTGAACAAGCAGAGCGCCAAGACGTCACCGTCAGCTTTAAAGAGGCCCGCGAACCGCGCGCGTTGGAAAACATCAAGGCGATGCCGGGCGTGCTCGCCGCCGAGCCGTTTCGCGCAGTTTCGGCAAAGCTTTATTTCCAAGGCACAGAGCGTCGTGAAAGTCTCACCGGTCTGGTGCAAGGCGCGCAACTGAGCCGCATTCTTGACCAAAATTACGAACCCGTCAGGGTGCCCGAAAACGGGCTGGTTTTGTCGCAGAAACTTTCCGAAATGTTGGGTGCCGGGGTTGGCGACACCATCATCGCCCAGGTCACCGAGGGCCGCCGTCCGACGTTGGAGTTACCGGTGGTGCAAGTATCGCAAACCATGCTGGGCAGTCCCGCATTTATGGACTTTACGTATTTGGGTGATGTCATGCGCGAACGGGGACGGCTCAGTGGGGCATACGTGAAGTTGGATGAGAACCACGAGAAGGCATTTTATCGCGCGGTCAAAAACACCCCCGCAATTGCAGGGATGGCGATCAAGAGCACCACGCTGCAAAGTTTTCGCGACACCATGGCGGAAAATATTTTGCTGATTACGTTTTTCAACGTCTTATTCGCAGGCGTGATTGCGGTCGGGGTGGTTTACAACGCGGCGCGCATTTCGCTTTCAGAACGGTCCCGCGAATTGGCCAGCTTGCGTGTGCTTGGCTTTACCTTGGGTGAAGTGTCGTTCATTTTGTTGGGTGAGTTGGCGATCCTCACCGTGGTCGCGCTGCCGCTGGGTTGTGTGCTCGGATATGGATTGGCGGGGGTGTGGTCAATGTCATTGGATACGGACCTCTATCGTATTCCGTTGGAAGTCAGCAAACAGACCTACGGTTTCGCCGCTCTTGTGGTGGTGTTGGCGGCGGTGGGTTCCGGTCTTGCGATCTTTCGTCAAATCGGCAAGTTGGATATGGTGCAAGCGCTGAAAACGCGTGAGTGACTGGTAAGGATTTCACACACATGGCACATGGCAGACCCGTTAGTTTCGGACGTTATATTTTCTGGGGTGTGATTTCCGCCCTGGTGGCGGCCTTTTTGGCCTGGGCCTTTGTGCCCAGCGCCGTTTTGGTGGATGTGTCAAAGGTTGAAGTCGGCCCCATGACCGTGCGCGTCGAAGGCGAAGGCCAGACGCGGGTCAAGGATATCTACGCCATTTCGGCCCCCGTTTCGGGGCGCTTGATGCGCATCGAGGCCGAGGCTGGTGACCGGGTGGTGGCGGGCCAGACCCGCTTGGCGGTGATCGAGCCCGCCGACCCGACCATCCTCGACAGTCGCACTCGCGCCGAGGCCGAGGCCACAGCCCAAGCCGCCGAAGAAACTTTGGCATTTGCATCAGCGGATGTCGAGCGAGCCCGTGCGGAACTGGGTTTTGCCCGTGCGGAGCTCTACCGTGCGCATAAACTGAGTCAGAACGGAACCATTTCCCAGCGCGCTTTGGACGTGGCCGAGTTGGACGCCGCCACCCGCGCAGCCGAAGTGAAAAGCGCTGAAGCCACGCAAAAGGTTCGCGAACATGAATTGCAAACGGCGCGTGCACGCTTACTGACCCCGACCACGGATGGTGCGAATGCGCAGTGTTGTGTCGCCATCACCGCACCCGTCGATGGCCAAGTGTTGCGTGTTTTGCACGAAAGCGCCGGCGTGGTGAACGCTGGCGAGGCGTTGATGGAAATTGGCGATCCGCGCCATCTGGAAGTGGTGGTCGATGTGCTGACCAGCGACGCTGCGCGGATCCGCGAAGGGGCCGCCGTGGTGATCGAAAACTGGGGCGGAGAGGCGCTGGACGGCGTGGTGCGGCGGATCGAGCCATTTGGCTACACCAAGGCCTCGGTACTTGGCATCGAAGAACAGCGCATCGACGTGATCATCGATTTTGCTGAGCCCGCAGCGCTGCCGTCCACGTTGGGGCACGGCTTTAGGGTCGAGGTTGGTGTCGAAGCGTGGCAAAGCGATAATGTCTTGAAAGCACCGATGTCGGCCCTGTTTCGTATCGAGGGCGGCTGGGGCGTGTTCGTGATGCAAGAGGGCAAAGCTCGCCTCGCGCGCCTTGAGATCGGACACATGAACGGTCGTGAAGCACAAGTGCTCAGCGGACTGCGTTCAGGCGATGAGGTGGTGTTGCATCCGTCAGATCGGATCTCCGATCAGGTTTCTTTAACACGCCGTGAAAAATAGCAACGTGATCAACGTTACGATCAACGCTGCGAGATCATGTAATCCGGTTTCAACCGGCCCATGGACAGCAGCAGCTGATAAATCGCCACCCGTTCGTCATAAGTGGACGTGGTGTAATTGATCTGGGTGTTGTTCAGCTCATTTTCCGCGTCCAACACGTTGATCACCGTTTCTTTACCGGCGTCGCGCAATTTGCGGCGTCCTTCGAACACTTCCGCTGCGATGTTCACGGCGTTGCCCAGCAGTTCTTTGCGCTTGCGCGACGTGACCAAGGATTGCCACGACAGACGCGTTTGCTCGATAACCTTAGAGGTGATGTAGTCGTAGTTGTCCATCGTGGCTTGATAATCGAAATGGCTGATGTCTTGGCGTGCTAAGGTCGAGCCACCGTTGAACAAGTCCCACCGGGCCGACAGCTTCGCGGCGTAATCGCGACGAATCTTCATGACTCCACCCAATTTTTGTTCGTAATTGGCCGTGCCTTGCAGATCGACGATGGGGTACAAAGTGCTGGCCGCGCCACGACGTTGTTCACGGGCCAGTTCTACGGTTGCCCCTTGACCAATAAGCGCCGGATTTTCGATCAGGGCGATTTCCGTCACCCGTTCCAGCGAACTGGGGATGGCCTCGGCTGGTGGGGACGGATCGATCATGGTCGGCAAATCCGGGGCGTGGCCGAAGACTTGCTCATAGGTGCTGATGGCGTTTGACAATGCGCCTTCGTAACCAACCCGGCGCTCCTTGGCGATTTGCAGGCGTGATTTCGCTTGCAGCACGTCCTGGGTCACGCCCGAGCCACGGCGCACGCGCTCATCTTCGAGGTTGAGCTGGCGCAAGATGGTGCGTTCATTTTCGCGGGCAATTTCGACCAAACGACGTTGACGCAACACGTCGATGTAGGCCCTGATGCCTTCGAACAGGGTGCTTTGACGGGTGCCTTCCAACGACAATTGGGCGACTTCGCGGTTGATCTCGGCGGCGCGCACCAAAGACGTGGTGCCGTAGCCGTCGAACAAATTTTGCAGCACCGTCAGGTTAACAGTGTTGATCACGGCGCGACTTGGGTCGCCTTCGCCGCGCCCTCGTGTGGTGGGGCTGTCGATGACTTCCGGGCCGATCTCGCCGGTGATGGACACGGATGGATAATATCCAGCCTCGGCTTCCGAGATGGAAGACCGACGCGATTCCAAGGTTTTTTCGGACTCGCGAATTTTCGGGTGGCTGTCGATAAGATATTTCAGCTCATTTTCAATCGGCTGCGCCACCGCCGTTCCCGCGCCCAGACCCACGCCCATAGCACCAACGCCAATACCGACGGCGAGAAACACGCCGAGGTAGGCATCGAGGCAGGCATATGGCCTCACTTTGGGAACGAAACGTATCATGTGGGTCACCGGTGGTCTCACAGAGTGCACTCTTAAAGTCTTCGCGGCTCAAGTCTATGTGCTTCAACCTATTGCGTAAACTGTCTATCACACTTAAGAGGGAGCGACAATTCACGCGGTGCATAAGATCCCTGGGCAAAACGGGACAAAACCTGCTTAAATAGCGATAATATAAAGATAAAAGCATAATCCAATCGATGAATGGTAAGGGACGAAGAATGACGCGGAGCGCTGAAGCAAAACGGCGAAACCACTTGTTGATGGTGAGCATAGCGGCAGGACTCGCCGTGGTGCTTGGTGGCTGCGCGGCGCCGAACAACTCACCTGCGACCCCAAAAACTCAAGCTATACAAGGGGCTGGCGGCGAAGTGGCCGCGAAGCAAGCGGTGCCGTCGGCGTCTTTGAGCGCCTTGCAGGCATGGGCGGAAGCCGGTGATGTCGGTGCGCAGTACGATTTGGGGCTGACGCTTGCCGAATCGGATCCCAAAGCCGCAGGTCGTTGGTTTGAAAATGCGGCGCTTCAAGGTTACGGCCCCGCAGCCTTTCAGATGGGGCTGATGCAGACTGCGTCGAAACGCGCGGTGGAATGGTATTCGATGGCCTCAGCCATGGATCATGTCGGTGCGCAATACAAACTGGGCGATGCTTACCTCAACGGTCGGGGCACGGCCAAGGAGCCGGAGTGGGGGATGATGTGGTTTGAGCGCGCCGCCCGCGCCGGTTCAGCTGAGGCGCAACGCGCGTTGAGCGTCGCCATGGCGACCGGTGTGGCGGGGACCGTTCAAAGGCGCGAAGCTTTGATGTGGTTGTTGATTTCCGAAGGCCAAGCCATGGATCAAGCCATGGGGGCGGGGGATGGTGTGATGCGCCCCTTGAAAGCGCGTCTGAGCCCTGCGGCCATCAAGTTGGCCGGGCAACAGGCCGAGGCCTGGGTCAAAGGCTCCAGCTCAACAGAGGTTGGCGACCGGGCCACGGTCCGCTTTACCCAATATGCCCTCAGCCGCTTGGGCTTCGATCCCGGGTTTGCCGATGGCATCGATGGTGAGCGCACCTATGATGCCATCGTCGCGTTTCGAGCTGTTGAAAAAATGGGCGGTGGCGGTATCGATGGTGCGCTTTTGGATCGTTTGCGCGAACGTTTGAGTGCGCATAAACGCTAATCAGCTGTATGCGCTGCCGTCGTCTTCATCGTCATCGTGGCCATCGTCATCATCGCCTTCGTCGCCATCGCCACCATTATCGTCCCCATGGTCGCCACCGTCGTCACCAGCGACATCGTCAGAATCGCTTTCGCCTTCGCCGTCGTCGCCACTGCTGGCACCGCCGTTATCAATGGCATAGGCCAATTCGTTCATCGGGTTGGAGATGTTCGCCCCGACAAGCGGCAAGGCGATAAACAACGAGCCTGAAATAAAGGCGATCAGGACGCTGTATTCGATGGCCGTGACGCCATCTTCATTGCGTTGGAAAGTGTGCTGTAAAGTCCGCAAGCGTTGGATGAGTTTGCCGAACATCATTTTTTCCAGTCTCAACCAGCCTTGAAAGGTTGCGTTTAAGCGGATTCTTCGGTGATTTCGTTCAGCTCTCGAAGCAGTTGGTGACGGTCCTCAAGGCTCAAATGCGGCGTGCTCAGCAGCTTCCTCAATGCATCGAGTTCGATGTGATGCGCGACAACGTCGGGTGCATCTTCGGATGCATCTTCGGCTTGTGCGGGTTGTGTCGTAACAAACAACACCGCTAGAGCCAATGCGCCCAACAGGGCCACCATATTTCTGGGTATATCGAAAGCGCTCATCGTGAGGCTCCTTAAAAATTGTCCAAACACACACGCGAATGTTTAGCGTTAAGGGTAAAATACCCGCAAAGTGGTAACGCGGGTATGACACTCGTCACACCCCTAATTCTTTTTAAGGATCTGTGTGCTTGAGTGCTTACAGAGGCGTTTGAGTGAGGTACTTTGGGGGAATGGGACGCGGTGAATTTGGCGATGGATATAAATTTATGAGCATTTGGGGAAAAGTGATCGGCGGCGTTGCCGGTTTTGCCGTTGGCGGGCCGCTGGGTGCCTTGCTGGGTGCCGTGGCGGGACATGCGCTGGACAAGGCTCACGGCGGCGGTCCTGCTTTGGGGCGGGTGTCGCGTGAAGAGCAGCGCCAAGTCGCCTTTACCTTGGCGGTGATTGCGCTGGGCGCAAAAATGGCCAAGGCCGACGGGCAGGTGACGCGCGACGAAGTTCAGGCGTTCAAGCAACTGTTTCGTATCCCCCCCGACGAAGTCAACAACGTCGCTAAGGTTTTCGATCGCGCCAAGACCTCCACCGCGGGATTCGAATTGTACGCTCAGCAGGTTGCGAATTTGTTTCCCCACGAGCCCGCCGTTCTTGAAGAGCTGCTGGGCGGGTTGTTTCACATTGCCAAGGCTGATGGCGTACTGCACCCGGCGGAGCTTGAATACCTTAAACGCGTTTCCGACACCTTCGGTTTCGATCAGCACACCTTCGAGCGCATCACCGCGACCCATGCGCCTTCCGGTCAATTCGATCCATACGGAATTTTGGGTGTCGCTGCGAACGCGACCGATCAAGAGATTAAGGCGGCGTACCGCACCCTCATTCACGAAAACCATCCAGACAAGCTGATGGCGCAGGGCCTGCCGCAAGAATTTATCGACCTGGCGAACGAAAAAATGGCGGCCATCAACGCCGCCTATGACAACGTAAAGAAGACCCGTGGCTTTAAATAGGCCCCCAGCTTTAGAGATAAAGGTGTCATGAGCACGCTCACGGTTTCGCCCAATTTCAACGACCGCCCCCCGGCCATACCGATCGACATGCTGGTGGTGCATTACACTGGTATGCAAACCTGCCAGGCGGCGCTTGAACGGCTGTGCGACAAAGACGCTGGCGTCAGCGCCCATTACCTGATCGAAGAAGACGGCACGGTGCATCGCTTGGTCGATGAGGACAAACGCGCCTGGCACGCCGGGGTCGCGTGGTGGCGCGGCGCGATGGATGTGAACGCGCGTTCCATCGGTATCGAACTGGTCAACCCCGGCCATGAGTTCGGCTACCGCGCGTTTCCCGATGCGCAAATGATGGCGTTGGAAGGGCTTGCCGCTGCGATCCTTAAACGTCACCCGATCCCCGCCCAAAATGTGGTCGGCCATGCAGACGTCGCGCCGTGTCGCAAACAAGACCCTGGGGAGCTGTTCGATTGGAAACGGCTTGCGAGCCAAGGCATTGGTCTGTGGATTGACGCGCCCCAGCCAAGCTTTGCCACGAAGGACGAAATCGTCATCATGCTGACGGCATTCGGCTACGAAACCACCGACCTTTGCGCCACCATCACCGCGTTTCAGCGCCATTTCAGGCCCAGCCTCGTCAGTGGTGAAATCGACCCGGAAACAGTCGGCATTCTCAAGGCCTTGCTCGACAGGGCGTAAACGCCTATTTTCCACGCGGACCAGATGACTGGATGGCCGTCCCCGCGTTCGCGCGGGGGAGGAAAGTCCGGGCTCCACACAGACACGGTGCCGGTTAATGGCCGGCGGGGGCGACCCTAGGGAAAGTGCCACAGAAAGCAAACCGCCTGAGCTTGGCTCAGGTAAGGGTGAAAGGGTGCGGTAAGAGCGCACCGCGTCCCTGGCAACAGGGACGGCACGGTAAACCCCACCGGGTGCAAGATCGAGAAGGACGACCAGGGGCTTAGGGCCTCAAGTGTGTTTGTGCGCTGTCGTTCGGGTGTATCGCGTGAGGCGTCTGGCGACAGGCGTCCCAGATGAATGGCCATCCATCCCTCATCTGAGGGTGGACAGAACCCGGCTTACAGGTCATCTGGTCCTTATTCTTTAATTTTTTCTGCACACATTCTTTTCGCCACCGTGTACGCTAACGGTATGGAAACGGGCATAGAAATCCAAATCGAGGGCTTGTCCAAGGCGTTCGGCGATCACCGGGTGCTGTGCGGCGTCGATATCGAAATTAAGCGCGGCGAGTTGGTGGCGTTCGTCGGCGGATCGGGCTGCGGCAAGACGGTGCTGCTCAATCACATCTTGGGTCAGCTGGAACCCGATCAAGGCGTGGTGCGGGTCGCTGATCACGAACAAGACGGCGCGCCGTTGGTCGACGTGTCGCGCCTAACTCCGGCGCAGTTGGACGTACTGCACACCCATTGGGGGGTGGTGTTTCAAATGAACGCGCTGTTTTCCGGCTCGGTGTTCGACAACATCCGTCTGTGGTTGCACGAGATCCGCCACTTGGAAGACGAAGACATCGTGCCCATCGCCAAACGGGTGCTGAAAGCGGTGGCGCTGGACGACAGCGATGAGTTTTTGGACATCGATGTGAACAGCCTGTCCGGCGGCATGGCCAAACGCTTGGCGGTGGCGCGGGCCTTGTCGATGACCCCCAACGCGATCTTTTATGACGAGCCCACCACCGGCTTGGACCCCACCAGCGCGGCGCAAATCCAAGACTTGATTCTCGAAACCCATGAATTGGATGCCGCACGACTTGATAATGGTGCAAGCGGGGGGCGCACCACCATCATCATCACCCATGACAAAGACCTGCTCAATCGGTTAGAGCCGCGCACCGTGATGCTGTTTGAGGGGCGCGTGTTTTTCGATGGCCCATTTTGCGATTTCGCGGCCTCAGATTCGCCGATTATTCGCCCGTATTTTGACCTGATGCCGGTGTTGCATCTGGGGCACGAACGAACGACGCCATAAGCCATCCCGTGTTGAAAAAACGTCCGTGCAAGCCCGATGTCATCCCCTTGACGCGCTCTGTGATGGTGTGTGATCCAGATATACTCCCTATAGGCTGCGTCAGCCACGCCCACCCTTAAGGCGATGGGTGACGGCATCTTCACTTATTGAGGGTGTTGGTGTATACTGTGCTGTGTGGGTTGAGGAGTGGGGCTATGCGGGTTTCAATGGAAAAAGCGCTCTTCGCGGCACGCTTCTTTCTCGCCTCGAAAACGTTTACCGATGACGAGACGATGGTGGCGCGTAAGCGCGACAGCCAAGCCTCCTTAAATGCCGACCCCGAAATCGTTCACGACCTTCAGGGCGCTCGTTTATTCTATGAATTTCGCGTTCATGGCGGCGACGGTGATGTCATCGGATCCATCCGTTGCGCTGCCGACAGCAGCGTCGGCAGTCCCGTTATCGGGTATATGATGACGCCTCTCGATCACGAGATTTCACAACGTGCGCGGGCTGTTTTTGAGGCGGATCACCCAAGGGCGAGCGACATAAAAACGCGCCTCACCTGTTATTGCTTTCCAAAGATCGCCGTCGATGTGAGCGGGCATATTGATGGCCAGAACAAAACCGTTTTTTACGACGCCTATACCCTAGAACAGATTGCAGACGATCCTAACTTAGACGCACTCACCTTAAGCAAAAAAGAGGGCTTCGCCTTAAAGTCCTATCAAGACAGCGTGCGTGAGGGCAGCGATGCCGAGGCCTTTTTCGACGACGGCCTTAACGATATGAAAAGCGTTGTTTCCGTAGCGAGTCTAGAACCTCAAGCGCCTGCCACGATGGGCGCTTTTGCCACAAAAAAAATTAGAGATTTCGAGGCGGCGGAGTACGAATACCTTTCCAAGTTTTTTAGGGAAAATCCGCCGGCCATACGATCCCTGGTTCTTCCGGTCCCGCTTTTCGGGCAAGAAACCAAGGACTATTGCGCCATGGCGTCGGCGCAGATGATCTTTGCCTATATGGGCATCAACATGACCCAGACCCAAATCGCGGACCTGATGAACCACGGACCGGGCGGGGCTGATCCAGCCGATCAGTTGAGGGGCTACGCTAAGGTGTTCGCGGGGCGTCTGGACGTTCTCTATGACCGGGACCCGACCTGGGGTGAGGCTGTCGCGGCATTGGATCGGAGTATCCCTTTCAAGTCCGCAGTTGGTCTTCACGCGCGGATTTGCCGGGGCTGGAAACGTTTCGATTATCTTGAGCCCGTAACCAAGCGCCTTTTGATGAGTGAAAACTACCTGCTGATCAATGATCCCAACCCGGTTGCCAAGGGGCAAACGTATTGGGAGGCGATGAAGATCCATATCTATCGAAATGCGGTGACCTTTGCACCTCAATAGACGGTCTGTTTTTGAGTGCTGAACAGCCCAAGCCCCACGCAGACAAGGTTGCCGGTGAACCGACCGTTTTGGTGCGCCCGTTGATGACGTGATTTTTTGTAAACAATCACCAGTGAAGGAGCAACATGCCATGAAAATGACCGCAAAACAGATCGCCGAGAAGGCCTCGAACGAACCTGCCTTCTTGGTTGGATTGCTTGACAATGTGGATCACACATTGAGCAGCTTCAACATCGAAGTCGAACCGCAGGAACAAGCCGAAGTCGATGCCGCCATGACGCCATGCCGGGATTTCATATCTCAAAAGCTTGGTGAACTTGGCGCCGAAGCCGAAGGCGAAGTTAAGGGCTACGGAGGCCTCTGCTGTAACTTCTGAGCACCACCTCTAGTGGGAGGATTGTAAAATGAAAATGACCGCAAAACAGATCGCTGAGAAGGCTTCGAACGAGCCTGCCTTCTTGGTCGGATTGCTTGACAATGTGGATCGCACATTGAGCAGCTTCAACATCGAAACCGAACCGCAAGAACAAGCCGAAGTCGATGCCGCCATGACACCGTGCCGAGATTTCATATCTCAAAAACTCGGCGAACTTGGCGCCGCGGCCGAAGGTGAGGTTAAGGGCTACGGCGGTTGGTGCTGTAACGCGTGAACCATCCTATTGACGCACTGGGCTGACCGCCATTGATTGGCCCAGTGCTGTAGGATGATTTTCACAATCGCAAATGGGTGTGGGAGGAAGGGGCCATGTTTGTTGCCAAACCAAGAAGCGCACTCGTCTATATCACCAATCAATGCAATTTGGATTGTCGCCATTGCGCGCCACGTGCCGGGGTCGATGTCATTGAAAAGACCGCGTTAATGGACGCCGATAAGCTGACCACCATCATTCAGCGTTGTCATGCGGCGGGGATCGATTACGTATCGCTGACAGGGGGAGAGCCGCTTTTGTTCAAGGCGCTGCCCACCGTGTTGCAGCGAACGCGAGCCTACGGCCTGAAGATTTCGATAAACTCCAATCTGACTTTTCTGCCGAAATGGATCGAGACATTGCTCGCTCAGGGATTGATCTATGAGTTCTGTGTGAGCATTGACGGCGCCAAGGCTGAAACCCATGACCGTTTGCGGGGAAAGGGAAATTTTGACAAGACCGTCTCCAATATCGGTCGGTTGAAAGAAATGGCCCGCCGTCATGGGCAGCCCCTAAAGGTTTCCTTCACAACGGTGCCGACAGCGTACAATTTCAGTGAACTCGACGATATCGTCGCGTTGGCTGTGAAGCTGGGGGCTGAACAAATTCAATTTGAACATCTGGGCTTGAGTGGCAATGCAGACCTGCACGCGGATGAGTTGGTTCTCGATGGGCAAGACCTTTTGGACGCCTATTGCGCGATCATGGGACATATCCTGTCCGAGCATCCGCCCGCGGTGCGCTCAAACATGATCACAAACGCCTTTATTGAATATTATAATGCGCTTCATGGTACGGACGTGTCTTACAAGTATTTTGGATGCACCTCTCCGCAGCGGTTCATCTACATCTCCTACGACGGTTGCGTGGCGCCCTGTTCGGCGATGACCGATCAAATCGTTGGTCAATCAACCGGCGCGCATTCTCAGGCGCTCGACCTCATGGAAAACGCTCTTGAATCCATATTCGACAGTGCGCCGATGCGTGATTTCGTGCAGCAAAAAACATCTATCGAATTGCAGCGCCAGATCACCCCATGCGGGACCTGCAAATTTCTTGGAAACTTTTGCAGCCCCTGTATTTCCCAGGTGTTGCTTGGCCATGAGGCCGATTTCACGCTGTGTCGCCAATCGCTAAGCGCGCGCTCTCAATTGCCGCAAGACCGCTTGCTTGAGGCACCATCATAACGCCTGCACGCGGTGTGTTCACTCATGGCTGCGCGACACGTCGTCTAGATGCCGGTTTTGCACTTAGGTCAGCACAAACATGTGTGATCACTGCATTTTTTGGGGGAGGGGGTGTCTATTCTAAGAAATAATAAAACTATTCACAAATAAAGATCGAAATAAATTTCTTATTTTGATTTTAGGTATTTTGTATATTTAATTACTTATCGAATATATTAAAAATATATTTTTAATAAATCTTGAAAAATATTCAATTTGTTACTATATTTGCGCTGTCGGCAAATCATTGCGGGCAGCACCGAAAGGCATGTAAAATGTCATTCAAGTCATTTTCTAACGCACAAGCCACGCCCGCCAAAGACAAGGCCGACGATAAGGCCGCTGATGCACCGGCCAAGGATCAACTGGCCGCAAAATCCGATAAGGCGATAGGCGAAAGCGCCCCCTCTTCCAAGTCCTGATCTGCTGTGTGCGGGGCTGCTCCCTGCGCCGCTGTCGCTCGACCATCCTTGGCGCGATGATGAGGCGTTTTCTGTTGGGCCAATTGACCCGACGACGACAAGTAATTCGATAAAGGTCTCCCCAGATTTGGGCCCAAATTTGGGACAAGACCAAAGTATATCTGGCATGGCGGAACAATTTTAAAGTTCAATACGCGATGATCGAAAACATCGATCAAACAAAGCTCAAGAGCGCAACTTGGTTTTCGTTGCGTCAAACGCCATTGCCCTGACAAGCCAGAATTTGAATGGACGAAGATCGTGGTTCACGCGACGTGAGCTCGCGTTTTTCCCTGTTTATTTTGGATCGATGATTTCATCGCTCCGCCAACAGTTTTTGACATCAAAGGATATTTAATGGGTGTTTCCATCGCGAACGAAGTGTTGATGACGGGCGTGCCGCCGGTCGAGCTTGCCGCGCCTGATTATGGCCATCCGTCGGAAGATCTTTATGTCATCGGCATAACCGGAACGAACGGGAAGACCACGGTTTCCTACCTGATTGGCGAAGTTCTCAAAGCCGCGGGTCATAAACCGTTTGTGTTGGGGACGTACAATTCGGGAAACCGCGAGCTTTCCACCCCTGAAAAGCCCGACACCATCCGCTTTATGAGCGACCACCTAGAGCAAGGCGGAACGCACTTCGTGATGGAAGTGACGTCGGAAGGCATCGATCAAGATCGCATTCATGGCATCGATTTCGACATCAAAATTCTCACCAACATCACCCAAGATCACCTCGACTATCACAAGACATACGCGCACTACGAAAAGACCAAATTGGGTTTCATGCGTAAAGGTCTGTCGCACAAAATTTATCCCAAAGGCTTTCGCGATGAGGTCCTGGATTTCGAGCCTCAATTGTTGGGCGATTTTAATTATCTTAACATTCAAGCTGCGGTAAACGCCCTGCGCCATATCGGCATTTGTGAAACGACCATTCGCGAAACATTGTCGTCGTGCGTGGCGCCGAGGGGGCGTATGGAACGTGTCGAGGTGGGCCAGTCTTTTTTGGTTCTGGTCGATTACGCTCACACCCCGGACGGACTGGAAAACGTGCTGAAAACCGCCAAAGACATCTCCCAAGCGCGGGGCGGCAAGCTTTCGGTTGTGTTTGGCTGCGGCGGCAACAGAGACCGCACCAAGCGTGCGCAAATGGGCAAGATCGCAGGCGACTTTGCCGACCTGACGGTGATCACGGACGACAATCCCCGCGATGAAGACAGTCAAGCGATCATGGATGAAGTCTTCAGCGGCGTTGTCGGCAGCGAGCGCTCATGCGTGTTGATTCAAGAACGCCGCGCCGCAATCGCATACGCCATCAACAACGCCGAGAAAAACGACGTCGTTATTTTGGCCGGTAAAGGTCATGAAACCATACAGACCAGCAAGGGTGAAACCGTTCATTTTGATGATCGTGAAGAAGCGGCCAACGCCATCTCCGTGCGCCTGAAAACACAAACCATCAATTGACGTTCAAAGCCAACTCTTAGGATTATTCGATGCCCAGCGTTTGCCGACCTATCGCCAACACCTTTCACACCTTGATGTTTATGACGCTTTTGGCGTTGCTACCTGGTGTGGTTATCGCTCAGGAAATCGCCTCTGCCGTGCCCGCGAACGCACATGCCAAAAGTTATGGCAGCGGATGGGAATGCGATGTGAATTATCGGCAAGTGAAGGGGATGTGCGCGGCCGTGATCGTTCCCGCCAACGCCTATTTGACGGAAAAAAGCTACGATCAAGGCTGGGACTGTTTGCGCGGGTTTCGCAAAGTTGACGACGCCTGCGCAGTCATTCCGGTGCCTCAGAATGCCTATTTGGATTCGTCTGGCGATCGCTGGGTCTGCAACAGGGGGTTTTTGACGGTTGCAGAGACTTGCGTGGCCGTAAACGTGCCTGCAAACGGGTACTTGGCAGATTCTTTGTATGGCACCGGTTGGGCCTGCAATCGCGGATTTCGCGCCAGCGAACAAGCTTGCGTGGCCGTGAGTGTGCCGAAAAATGGCTACTTCGTGGACGGCGCATTTGGTTTGGGGTGGGAATGTGATCGCGGCTACCAGGCCGTCAATGAGGCTTGCGTCGCCGTCGAGGTTCCTGCCAATGGATATTTCGTCGGTTCGGCATCGAACCTGGCGTGGAAATGCGAGCGTGGTTTTCAGATGAACGGCAAGGCCTGCCTTGCGGTGAAACTGCCCCAGAACGCTCATCTCGATTATTCGGGAAACGATTGGGAATGCAACGCGCCGTTTCGCAAGAAAAAGGATGCCTGCGTGCGCTCTTCAGGGGGGTGGTAAGGGCTGATCGCGTCGTAAATACGGCTTGTGCCGCGTCCCGCGATGGGCCATGAAAGCAGAGTGCTTTTCTGGACCCTAGCGAAGAGGTGCCTGGATGACGGCTACTCACAAAGGACGTTGCCAGTGTGGGGCTGTGGTCTTCACGGTCGATGTCGAGCCCAACATGACGACCAACTGTCATTGTCGCATGTGCCAAAAAGCGTCGGGGGCGGCTTACGTCACATGGGCTGAATTTCGGGCCGCTGCGGTGACGTGGAGCGGGGCACCGCCGACCAGGTATGCGTCAAGCGCCGCGGCCGAGCGCGGCTTTTGTTCCACATGCGGCACGCCGGTGGCTTTTCGTTACAATCAAGGCCGCGACATCGACGTGCCGTGCGTTCTGTTCGATGATCCCGAGGCCTTCCCACCTCAAGATGAAATCTGGACCGACAGCCGCCGCAGTTGGGTTGCAGAGAACCCGCATCTGCGCCAACACGCGCAGGACCGGGATCAAGACGACGACTGAGCGGCGGAGATCTTTTGGCGCTGGCGCGTTTCTCGGTACCAGACGTAAATGCCACTGCCGACGATCAGCGTTGCGCCGCAGGTCGTCCAGATGCTCGGCACATCGCCAAACACCACAAACCCCCAAATGATCGCGGCGACCACTTGGGAATAGGTGAACGGCGCCAGCATGGACGCTTCGGCGGAATGAAAGGCTTTGACCAGCAAAAAATGCCCGCCGGCTCCGGCCAGCCCCATAGTCACCATCAACCCCCATTGCGACGGCGATAGAGCTTGCCAATAAAACGGCACGATGGCGGTGAGCACCACCGCGCCGACGGCGGTGGAATAAAACGTGGTTGCGTCGGGATTGTCCTTGGTGCGGATCACCCGCGTCATGACCATGTACACCGCCAGCAAAATGGCCGTGGCCAGGGGCAAAAGCGCCGTCCAGCCCAACACGTCGGAGCCAGGACGCGCCACCAACATCACGCCGATGAAGGCAATCGCGACGCCAGCCAAGCGCCGTGGACCCACGTGCTCGCCCAAAAACAAACCGGCAAAGAGGGTCATCAGGACGGGCGCAAAAAACTGAATGGCCGCCGCATCGCCCAGCGGCATCAGGGTGATCGCCACATACATGAACGAGGTCGCGCCAAACAGCGAGGCGGCGCGAATCAGCTGCAGGCCCGGCCTGCGTGCACGCAGAAACTGAAACGAGCGCCGCTTTGCCGCATAGACGGTGAAGGTGATGGCGGTGTGAAAGAAATACCGCGCCCAAAGCACGACCAAGATGGGCAGCTCAAGGGCCAGATACTTAGCGGTCACATCCATACCCGCGAGCATGGCCCCGGTGATGATGATCATCAAAATGGCGAGCGCGGGCGCGATATGGGCGGGATGAGAATCTGTGTGGGAGGTCATGGGCCACCTTAGACCAAGTCAAAGATGACATGCCAGCGTCTTGGGTCATTCCCATAATTTGATGGGCGCACAATACCTGCTTGTTGATTTTAAACCGACAAGCTGACGGCAGTATTGATAGAGGCCGGGGCCGAGAACGCGACCGCAGATATGTCTTGAAGCGCTTGTTCCGTATCGCGCAGCGTTTTCTCCACTTGCGTCATGTCGCGATCTGAAGACGTTCCACCTTGGTGCCGGATTTCCTGTTCGGCTTTTTTGATAATAGTGCGCAGGGCATTCACCAAATTGCGCACGGTCTGTATAAATGTTTGGTCTTCTTCGTGGGCCGCATTTTGCTCAGCCGCTTTTGATTTCAGGTCGCTGCCGATTTTGAGAAATGCGTCTTTCTGCTCATCCCTGCTGCTCAACGTTTGAGCGTCAGCATCACGCCCATTTGTGCCGGTAACGGAAATCGCCTTGGTTTCTGCACCACTATGCACCGGTTCTGCGGACGGGGCGGGCGTTGCCGTCACGGCGCCGGTTGTCGGCAAGTTACTTAAAACGTCGCCGACTAAACCCACGCTGCCACCGGCGCTGGCATATTGCTTGGCCGCCGCGGACAATTCACGCGCGAGGTGTGCGGCTTGGCGAGCAACGGCTTCGGGATCACCGCTCGACATCATGAGGAGGACCTGGATTTGGGCTTTGAGCCGCTCCACTTTCTCACGGGCCGCCGCTTTGCGTTGCTCGTTGATATCTTTTTTGGAAGACTTAAGCCGTTGCAGAAGCTCTTGGGCTTGTCTCTGCTCTTGGCGTAGGGCCGCAGCTTTATTGGGACCGCTTTTTGCCAACAGTGTCACTAAAGGATGGTCTCGATCGGCTCTATTATGAGATAAAGTCGTGTTCCACAGCTGAGCACTCCGGCTTGCCGCCTTGATAAAAGACAATACGCCGCTTTGCGATGAAATTGTGTTGATACTCATTTGACCCATCCTGGGCTACCATTGGGAGCATTATTGCTCTGCGATACACCCTATAATAATGTCCGAGCTGATGGAAGCGGCAGGGCATATTGTTATTTTCCAGAATTTCATGCGCCAATACTCCCGAAAAAAAGAACATAACAGAAACATTGTTCTGATGAGGGTGCCGCTACGCTGTTTTTGTAATCATAATCAATGCATTGCCATGAATTGCCGTCATTTTGACGGATTTTTTTGTGCCCATCCGGGCTGAATGGGGCCCACTTATCCCCAGTAAAGCCCAAGCAAAACCAAGCATTCCCATTGACGCCCATTATATCCCATGGTATCCCATAAGTTACCAATTGGGGCCCTGCGTGCGTTTGACGTGCTGCATGGGCGTGCTTCCAAGATTTCGCCATTGGGTTCCGTCACGGGGATGGGGCTGATTTCGAAGGTGAGGGAGCAAATGTCAAAGGCCTGCAATAGGTCTTTGTTTGATGCATCAGTTAGGGGGAGTTATGGCGCTGCTCGTCGGTCGTCATCTCAATAAAATAGACAAGAAAGGCCGGGTCTCCGTCCCGAAGCCTTATCGGGAAGCCGTCATTGCCGAGGGCTTCGCGGGCGTCTACATTTACCCATATTTCAAATATCCGGCCTTGGAAGGTGCAGGCGAAGCGTTCATGCAACGCCTGTCTGCCAGCCTTGACGACAATCTTGAGCTTTTCTCCGAAGCGCAAGAAGACATCGCCGCCATCACATTGGAAAACACTTTTCAGCTGACTTTCGACCCCGAAGGGCGGATCAGCTTGCCAGCAGAGCTTTGCCAGCACGCCGGGCTTGAGGGCCAGGCGTTGTTCGTCGGGCGCGGCTCGCGGTTTCAAATCTGGTCGCCGGACACCTATCAAGAGCATCGTGGTGGCGCGCTGGAAAAGGCCAAGGCCACAGGGGCGACGTTGCAGTTGTCGCCTAGGACAGATTCAAACAAAACCGGAGGAGCATGAGCCGATGTCTCAGCCTCATATCCCGGTTCTTCTCAAAGAAGTTTTGGCAGCTCTTAACCCCCGCGACGGCGGCGTCTATGTAGACGGCACCTTCGGCAACGGCGGGTATTCTCGCGGGCTGCTCGAAGCTGCCGACTGTGTTGTGTGGGGGATCGATCGCGATCCAAACGTCATCGCCAAGGCCCACGACATGGAAGCTGAATTCGGCGGGCGCTTGCGCGTGGTCGAAGGACGCTTTGGCGATATGTTCGATCTGTTGAGCGCCCAGGGCGTCACCGCCGTCAATGGCGTGGCGTTGGATTTGGGCGTGTCCAGCATGCAGCTCGACCAAGCGGAACGTGGTTTTTCGTTCATGTCCGACGGTCCGCTCGACATGCGCATGGAACAAAAAGGCCAGAGCGCCGCCGACGTGGTCAACAACTTTGGTGAAGAAGATCTCGCCAACATCATTTATGAATTCGGTGAAGAGCGCCGCTCGCGCTGGGTCGCGCACGCGATTGTCGAGGCCCGCGCGGAACAGCAAATAACCCGCACCAGCCAGTTGGCCGACATCGTGTGCCGGGTGGTGAAAAAATCCAAAGACGGCATTCATCCCGCCACCCGCACCTTCCAAGGCTTGCGCATCTACGTCAATGATGAACTGGGCGAGGTTGATCGCGGCCTCAGCGGTGCGGAACAACTGCTCGCCCCGGGTGGACGCTTGGCGGTGGTGGCGTTCCATTCCTTGGAAGACAAGCGGGTCAAGGCGTTCTTGAATGCGCGTTCAGGCAATTTGCCCAATCCGTCGCGCTACGTGCCCGACACCGGCGAGAAGGGCCCCGCACCGACGTTTAAGCTGCTCAAAAAAGGCACGGTCAAACCCACCGCTGAGGAATGCAAAATCAATCCGCGCTCGCGCTCGTCGCGTTTACGTATAGCCGAACGCACCGATGCACCCGCGTGGCAGGTTGAGGGGAGTGCGTCATGACTTTGCGCTCTGCACTTTTGCGTCACACCACGGTGTTGTTTTTGTTGCTGGCGGGCGGCATTTCGATGGTGCTATTTTCGGTTAAGTACCAAGTTCACGATTTGGAATCGCACTACAAGCGCTTGAGCGGCGAGCTGGAAGACGAACGCCGCGCGCTGCATGTTTTGCGCGCCGAATGGGCGACCTTGAACGACCCCAAGCGCATTGAAGCCTTGGCGGCTGAATACCTGAGCATGAGCCCGGTGCCGCCGCGCCACGTGGTCGGGCCGGATGCGATGTTGAACATTCCGGTGCGTGAAATCGTTTTTGACGACCCCGCTGAGGGTGGGGAGGGCGTGCAATGAAGCGCAAGTCCGCCCTGCAAACCGAAATACCGTTCGAAGCCCTGGACCCCGCGCGCATCCGCATGGAAAGTGCCCGCAAGCAAGCCTTGGACCAGGGGCGCACGCGCCTGTTGGTCACCGGCGTGATGTTTGCCTTGGCGTTTGTGGTGCTGGGCGGGCGTTTGGTGGATTTGACCCGACACGGTAAAGACGGCGCACCCACTTGGCAGGCGATGAACACGTCAAAGGCACAAAACCCGGTGGTGGTGCGTGGCGATGTGCTTGACCGCAAAGGCCACATTCTCGCCACCAGCTTGCCCACGCAGTCTTTATATGTGGACAGCCGCGAAGCGCTCGACGGTGGCGATGCGAATGAGGCGGTGGACAAGTTGCTGAGCGTTTTGCCCGACCTCAACCGCAAGCAAGTGCTTGATAAAATTACCGGCGGCGGACGCTTCGAATGGTTGGCGCGCAACATGACGCCGGATCAAGTGTGGGCGGTGAACAGCCTCGGCGTGCCGGGCTTCGGCTTTCGTCGTGAAGAACGCCGGGTCTATCCCTACGGCCCCAGTTTTGCCCATGTTATCGGCTATACAGATGTTGACGGGCGCGGAATTTCCGGGGTCGAGCGCACCTTCGAGGCGCGTCTCGGCACCCAAGGAGAAGCCATCGATCTGTCCATCGACATGCGCGTGCAATCGATCTTGCACGAAGAGCTGGTCAAAACCCAAGCCCGCTTCAGCGCCTTGGGCGCGGCGGGTGTGGTGATGGACGTCAACAGCGGTGAAATCATCGCCATGGTCTCGCTGCCCGATTTCGACCCGAACAAACCCGCAGGTTCGCTGGGGGAAAGCGGGTTCAACCGGGCGACCAAGGGCGTGTATGAAATGGGCTCGACATTTAAGCTGTTCACCACCGCCATGGCGTTGGACACCGGCACCGTGAAGATGAGCGACGGCTACGATGCGTCGGAACCGATCCGCATCGCGCGTTTCACCATCAATGATTATCACGCCAAAAAACGCTGGCTCAGCGTGCCGGAAATTCTGGTCTATTCCAGCAACATCGGCACCGCCAAGATGGCGCTGGACGTGGGCGCGAAACAGCAAAAGGAATACCTCACCCGCTTTGGCCTGCTGGGGACGTCCGATGTCGAATTGCCTGAGGTGGGTAGCCCTCTTTTCCCCGCCCGCTGGGGTGACATTTCCACCATGACCATTTCTTACGGTCACGGCATCGCCGTTTCGCCTTTGCAGTTGGCGGCGGGGGTGTCGGCGTTGATCAACGGCGGCGTGATGATGCCGCCGACCTTGATGAAGCGCACCGATGCCACGCTACCGCGCGGCAAAAAGGTTCTGGAAGCCAAAACGTCGGCGGCGATGCGCTCCTTGATGCGTTTGGTGGTGCGCACCGGCACCGGCAAGAACGCCGACGTGCAGGGTTATCTGGTCGGTGGAAAAACCGGCACGGCGGAAAAGCAGGTGGGTGGCAAGTATGAAAAGAAGGCGCTGATTTCATCGTTTGTCGGCGCGTTCCCCATGACCAATCCGCGCTACGTGGTGCTGGCGGTGGTGGATGAGCCTCAAGGCATCAAAGCCACTTATGGATACGCCACCGGCGGCTGGGTTGCCGCACCGGTGGTTAAGGGCGTGATCGAACGGATGGGGCCGCTGTACGGCATGGTCCCCGATGGTCGTGGTGTCGATGCCGAAGACGCACCGGAACACCCGCTGCACGTGCCGGTGTCTTCGGCACCGAAACGCACCGCGATGGTGAATGGAAAAGTGCGCCATGCGACTTATTGAAGTGTTGTTGGGAGACGAGATCCTGTTTGACACGGACGTCATTGATGGTGAGTTGGACATCACGGGCCTGACCTGTGATAGCCGCGCCGTGCGTCCGGGATACTTGTTTGCGGCGTTGCCCGGCGCGCATGTCGATGGCCGCGATTTCATCACGGCTGCGGCTGAAAAAGGCGCGGCCATTGTGCTCGCCCCGGTGGGCACGCGCACTGACGACATTCCGGTTCTCGAAGACGCCAACGTGCGCCAGCGTTTCGCGCGCATGGCCGCGAATTTTTATGGCGAGCAGCCCGCGCACGTCGCGGCGATCACCGGCACCAACGGAAAGACTTCCACCGCATCGTTTTTGCGCCAAATTTGGCAGCACCTCGGGCTGAAAGCCGCCAGCATAGGCACCCTCGGCGTGGATGGGTCGGGCTTTGATGAGTCGGGCACGCTGACCACGCCGGACCCGGTGCAACTGCACGACACGCTTGCGCGTCTGGCCCAAGGCGGTGTCGATCATGTGGCGATGGAAGCATCCAGCCATGGGTTGGAACAATTCCGCCTCGACGGGGTGCGGGTGCAAGCGGCGGGCTTCACCAACATGAGCCGCGATCATCTCGATTACCACGGCACCATGCGTGCTTATCTGGCTGCCAAGCTTCGTTTGTTTTCCCAAGTGATTGAGGGCGGCGGCACGGCGGTGATCAACGCCGACAGCCCCGAAGGTCAAGACGTCGCCGCCGTATCCTTGAAACGCGGCTTGCGGGTGATGACCTATGGACGCGGCGGGAACGACATTCAGCTCAATGACCAAGTCGCGCATGCTGATGGACAAACGTTATCGCTTCTGGTCAATGGCGCAGCCTTCGAAATCAACCTGCCATTGGCGGGAAGCTTCCAAGTCGACAATGCGCTCTGCGCGTTGGGACTTGCGCTGGCACTGGGGGCAGACACGCAAGCGGCTGTGCAGGCGTTGGAACATCTGGACGGCGTGCCGGGACGTTTGCAAAAGGTCGGCAATGTGGCGGGCGCGGCGATCTATGTCGATTACGCCCACACCCCCGATGCGCTGCAAACCGTGTTGCAGGCTTTGCGTCCGCACACGACCGGCAAGCTTCACGTGCTGTTCGGTTGCGGTGGGGATCGCGATGCGGGCAAGCGCCCTCAGATGGGTGCGATTGCGGTTAAGTTTGCAGATCGCGTGATCGTCACCGATGACAATCCGCGCAGCGAAAACCCTGAAAGCATCCGCGCCGAGATCATGACAGCGTGTGCGCAAGCGGTTGAAATCGGTGATCGCCGCGAAGCCATCCGTGTCGCCGTTCAAGGGCTAGGTGATGGCGACGTTTTGGTATTGGCGGGCAAAGGACACGAGCAAGGTCAGATCGTCGGAGATGAAGTGCGGCCTTTCGATGACGTAACCGAGGCCGAAGCCGCAATACAGGAGGTTGGATCGTGAACATGATAAAGACACCCGACATTCTGTGGACATGCCAAGACGCGGCCCGCGCCACCGCTGGCGATGTGCATCCCGATTGGCATGCTACGGGCGTGTCGATCAACACCCGCACGCTCAAGCCGGGCGATCTGTTCATCGCTTTGCAAGGTCCCAACGCCGACGGCCACGATTGGGTCGCCACGGCCTTTGAAAAAGGCGCCGCCGCTGCTGCGGTCTGTCACCGCCCGCCGGTGTTGGACCCGGACGCGCCGTTGCTGGTGGTCGACGACACCATGCACGCGTTGGAAGCTTTGGGACGTGCGGCGCGTGATCGTTTAGATCACGCTAAGGTCATCGCCGTGACGGGGTCGGTGGGCAAGACCGGCACCAAGGAAGCGTTGAAACTGGTGCTGTCCGCACAGGGCAAAACATCGGCCAGCGAAGGCAGCCTCAATAATCATTGGGGCTTGCCGCTGAGCCTTTCGCGCATTCCCAAAGACATCGATTATGCGGTGTTGGAGTTGGGCATGAACCATCCGGGCGAACTGACGCCGTTGTCGCAGATGGCGCGGCCGCACGTTTGCGTGATCATCACCATAGCGCCCGCGCACACGGAATTTTTTGCAGATGCCGATGAAATCGCCGACGCCAAGGCGGAAATTTTCAAAGGGGCCGCGCCGGGTGCCACGGCGGTGCTCAACCGCGATATCCCCGAATACGACCGCCTGTTCAGCGCCGCGCGTGGTGCCGATATGGGCAACATCGTCACCTTTGGCGGCGGCATCGATGCGGATTTCCGACTGATCGAATGCGAACTGCATGCTGAAAGTTCCGATGTCAAAGCCATCACCCCGCTGGGGGAACTGAGCTATCGTTTGGGCGTGCCTGGGCGTCACTGGGTGATGAATTCCCTATGCGTGCTGGCGGCGGTGTATGCGGCGGGCGGCAATGTTCAACAGGCTGGCGAGACTTTGTCTGAGCTGAGCGCGCCGAGTGGGCGTGGACAGCGTTTTGACATTGAAATCAAAGATGGGCGTTTTGTGCTGATCGATGAAAGCTACAACGCCAGCCCGGCGGCGATGCGCGCCGCCATGGCGGTGCTGGGAACGCAACCGGTTGCAAACGGTGGGCGGCGCATCGCGGTGTTGGGCGATATGTTGGAACTGGGCGACGAGACCCCGGACTTGCACAGTGATCTCGGCGAGATACTTGAAGACCATGACATCGACGTTGCGTTCTTGGTTGGCGAAGCCATGGAACATCTATGGCGCGCGCTGCCCAGCAAACGGCGCGGCCACCATTCGGCGAGCTCTGATCTCATCGCCGATGTGGTGCGCAAAGCGGTTCGTCCCGGCGATGTGGTGATGGTCAAAGGTTCCGCCGGTGTGCGCATGGGCCGGGTGGTCGAGGCGCTGAAATCCCTCAATATTTCTAAACGTGAAAAGGGGGAGGCTTAAATTATGCTGTTTCACCTGCTGTTTCCGCTGACGGATCAATTTCCGATTTTCAACGTCTTTCAATATCTGACGTTTCGCACCGGCGGTGCGGTGATGACGGCGTTGATCATCAGCTTTGTGATCGGCCCTAAACTGATCAAGGCTCTGCATGTGCGTCAAAAGGGCGGACAGCCGATCCGCGACGATGGACCGGAAGGTCATCTGCTGACCAAGCAGGGCACCCCGACCATGGGCGGTTTGATGATCCTCATCGCGATGGTGGTTTCGACGTTGTTGTGGGCGGATTTATCTAACGGTTTTGTGTGGGTGGCGTTGGGCATCACGGTGTCTTACGGCTTTATCGGTTTTCTCGACGATTATCTGAAGGTCAGCCGCCGCAATCACAAAGGCCTGCCCGGTAAGATGAAGTTGCTGTTGCAAGTTGCATTTGCATTGGCTGCGGCCTTTTGGATCATGCGCTTGATGCCCACGGACCTAGAGACCACCTTGGCGGTACCGTTCTTCAAAACTGCGCTGGTGCAACTGGCGTGGTTCTTCCCGGTGTTCGCGGCATTCGTGATGGTCGGCTCATCCAACGCGGTGAATTTGACCGACGGTCTTGACGGCCTGGCGATTGTGCCGGTGATGATCGCCGGGGGCGTGTTCATGCTGATTTCGTACTTGGTTGGTAACACGGTTTTTGCGGGCTATCTGCAATTGCATTACGTACCGGGAACCGGCGAATTGGCGACATTCCTAGGTGCAATGTTCGGCGGCGGTCTAGGATTTTTGTGGTTTAACGCACCGCCCGCGCGGGTGTTTATGGGCGACACCGGATCGCTCAGCCTCGGCGGTGCTTTGGGTGTGGTCAGCGTCATCACCAAGCACGAATTGGTGTTGGCCATCGTCGGTGGTCTGTTCGTTTTGGAAACCGTTTCGGTGATCGTTCAGGTGGTGTCGTTCAAGCTGACCGGCAAGCGCGTGTTCGCCATGGCCCCGCTGCACCATCATTTTGAGAAAAAAGGTTGGGCCGAGCCCACCATCGTTATTCGTTTTTGGATCATCGCCACCATCTTGGCGCTGGTCGGTCTGTCCACGTTGAAGTTGAGGTAAGTAAACGCCGATGATTGCGTGCGAAGGATACGCTGCTAAACATGTTGCCGTGATCGGGCTGGGTAAGTCTGGGTTGGCGGCGGCGCGTGCGCTGTGTCGCAGCGGCGCGCGGGTTTTGGCGTGGGACGATGGCGAGGCCGCACGCGATGTGGCCGAGGCCGAAGGCATTCCCGTGCGCGACCCCAAGCGCATCAATTGGGCGGCGATGGATGCCTTGGTGCTCAGCCCCGGCATTGCCCACACGTATCCTGCACCGCACGACGCCGCGCGCTTGGCCAAGGATGCGGGCGTGCCGATCATTGGTGATGCCGAGCTGTTGGCGACCTCGGGCGCAGGTGCGCCGATGATTGCTATCACCGGCACCAACGGCAAATCCACCACCACCGCGCTGGTCGGTCATATTCTTGAGCACGCGGGCCGTGACGTGGAAGTCGGCGGAAACCTCGGTCCGGCGATCTGCGATATGGCGATGATGGAACAAGGCAGCGCCTATGTGTTGGAGCTGTCGTCTTATCAGCTCGAACTGTGTCCATCCGCCCGCTTTAAGATCGCGGTGTTACTCAACATCGCGCCCGATCACTTGGACCGTCACGGCGGTATGGGCGGCTATATCCGGGCCAAGAAAAATATCTTCCGCGCCCAAGGTGCGGGCGACGTTTCCGTGGTCGGCATCGACGACGAAGCATCAAACGCGATTTATGACGAACTCAAAGCCAAAAATGGCCGCAAGATTATTCCCGTCAGCTGCCAAGGGAAAGCTCCCGGCGGTGTTTATATTGACGGATCAATGCTGATCGACGATCTGCAATATGAGGCCGTGAAGGTGATGGATGTGGCGAAACTCGCCCACCTGCCGGGGCGCCACAACGCCCAAAACATTGCTGCCGCCTATGCCACGGCGCGCATGATGGGCGTGTCCGTCGAAGACATCATCACAGGCGTGAAAAGCTTTCCCGGACTGGCGCACCGCCAAGAACGCCTGGGTGAACTTAACGGCGTGGCGTTCGTCAACGACAGCAAAGCGACCAACGCGCAAGCCACGGCGAAAGCGTTGGTGTGTTACGACAACATATATTGGATTGCTGGCGGTCTGTCGAAAGACGGCGGCCTTGAAGGCCTCGAGGCTTTAATGAACGCGGTGCGCGGTGCGTTCTTGATCGGTGATGCCGCCGCGGTGTTTGCGGATTTCCTCAACGATAAGGTCAAGGTTGAGATGTGCGGAGATTTGCAAACGGCGACCGAAACCGCGTTTGCGGCGGCGCAGGCCGATGGGCTAGGCGACGCAACGGTGTTGCTGTCGCCCGCCTGCGCATCGTTCGATCAATTTAAGTGTTTTGAGCAGCGCGGCGACATCTTTCGCGCCATTTACAAAGGTATGGTCGCCGACGGGGACAATGCCAACACCGTGAATAAAGGAGCAGCCAACGCATGAGCACCTTTACACGCACAGACACATCGGTTGTGAGCAGATGGTGGTGGACCATTGACCGCCTGACGTTGGTGTCGGTGATCATCATTGCGGCGTTGGGCGCGATCTTGGTGTTGGCGGCATCGCCTGCTGTGGCGACGCGCATCGGTTTGGAAAGCTTTCATTTCGTGCATCGTCATTTCATCTTTTTGCCAATGGCGTTGGCGGTGATGATCGGAACTTCGCTGCTGTCGCCACGTGGCGTGCGGCGGTTGGCGTTGTTGGTGTTTGTCGGGGCGATCATTGCGATGGTCGCGGTGTTGTTGGTCGGCGCGGAAACCAAGGGTGCGACGCGGTGGCTGTCCATCGCCGGGTTCTCTTTGCAACCGTCCGAATTCATCAAGCCGAGCTTCGCCGTCGTCGCCGCGTGGATGTTTTCGGCGCAAAAGCTCGATGACAATGTGCCGGGTTACGCCATCGCCATTTTCTTGTTTGTCACTGTAGTCGGCTTGTTGCTGCTGCAGCCGGACTTCGGTATGTCGATTGTCATTTCGTGCGTGTGGGCGGTGCAGTTTTTTATTGCGGGCTTGCCGCTGGTTCTGGTCGGCGCGATTGCGCTGCTGTTTATTTTAGGCGGCTTCGGCGCGTACTTGAGCTTCGATCACGTGCGGTCGCGCATCGATCGGTTCTTGGACCCGGTGGGCGGTAAGGGTTATCAGGTTGAAAAGTCTCTTGATGCGTTTGAAAACGGCGGTTTGTTCGGGCGCGGTCCCGGCGAAGGGCGCGTTAAAGAAGTGCTGCCCGATGCGCACACCGATTTCATCCTTGCCGTCGCGGGCGAAGAATTCGGCTTGTTGCTGTGCCTGCTGATCGTCATCTTGTTCGCATTCGTGGTGCTGCGCGGTTTTGCCCGGGTGTTTAAAGACAGTGATTTCTTCGTCATGGTCGCGGTCGCCGGATTGCTGACCCAGTTTGCGTTGCAAGCGATCATCAACATCGCCTCGACCACCAACTTGATTCCGCCCAAGGGCATGACCTTGCCGTTCATCAGTTATGGCGGTTCCAGCACCTTGGCGCTGGCGCTGGGCATGGGCATGGTGTTGGCGTTGACCCGTGTGCGCCATGGGCAAGGGGGGCATCGATGAACGTTTCTGATACGCGTCCTCACGTTCTGTTGGCGGCTGGCGGCACTGGCGGACATGTGTTCCCGGCCGAAGCCTTGGCGTCCGAATTGATGGATCGCGGCTATCGCTTAGGTCTGGTCACCGACAAGCGCGGCAAGGCTTACGGCGGCGCGCTGGGGGAACTGGAAACCCATCACATTCTCGCCGGCGGCATCGCCGGTAAAAGCGTGCCCGCACGCATCAAAAGCGTCATGGAACTGGGCCTCGGCACCTGGCAAGCGTGGCGGTTGTTGAAAGACTTACGCCCCGATGCGGTGGTCGGGTTTGGCGGCTATGCGTCGGTGCCGACCATGATGGCGGCAAGCTTTACGTCCATCCCCACCGCCATTCACGAACAAAACGCATTGTTGGGCCGGGCCAATCGTTTGTTGGCGGGACGGGTCAAAGCCATCGCCACTTCGTTCGCCGACACGCGCGGTTTTCCCTTAGGCGTGGATCAGAAAATCACCATGACCGGTATGCCTGTGCGCGCGCCCATTGCGGCCAAGGCGGACACGCCGTACCCCGTCAGTGAAGGCGATGCCCCGCTGGGTGTTTTGGTTTTGGGTGGATCGCAAGGGGCGACGGTGTTGAGTGAAGTGGTTCCCGCCGCATTGGGTAAGTTGCCCGATGAAATCAAAGCCCGTCTCGACGTCACCCAGCAGTGCCGTGAAGAAGACATGTCCATGGTCAAAAAAGCATATGGAGAAAGCGGCATTCGTGCACATCTGGCGACCTTCATCGACGATGTTCCTGAACGCATGGCGAAATCCCATGTGGTGATTTCGCGCGCAGGGGCTTCGACGGTGGCGGAGGCTTTGGCCGTCGGTCGGCCTTCGATCTTGGTGCCATATCCGTTCGCCGCCGACGATCATCAAAGCTATAATGCGCAAGCCGTGGATGCGGCGGGTGCCGGCTGGATCATGCCGCAAGACACTTTCACGGCGGATAACTTGGCGTTGCGCCTGGACTCTTTGCTGGGCCTTCCGGCGGTGCTGGAAAAGTCCGCCCGCTGTGCACGCGACTTGGGCCGTGCCGATGCCGCCAAACGTTTGGCCGACGTGGTTACGAGCCTCGTGGAACAATCTCAAGAACAAAGGAGCGCCGAAGCATGAGGGCTTTGCCACTTTCCATCGGCACCATTCATTTCGTCGGCATCGGCGGCATCGGCATGAGCGGTATCGCCGAGGTCTTGCACAATCTCGGCTATTCGGTGCAGGGCTCGGATCAGGCCGAAGGCGCCAACGTGGTGCGCTTGCGCGAGCTTGGCATTCACGTCGCCATCGGTCATAGCGAAGACAATCTTGGCGACGCGGGCGTGGTGGTGATTTCTTCCGCCGTCAAATCGGACAACCCCGAAGTGGTGGGGGCCAGGAAGAGCTTGCTGCCGGTGGTGCGGCGCGCTGAAATGCTCGGCGAATTGATGCGCCTGAAATGGTCTATCGCGGTCGGCGGCACCCACGGCAAAACCACCACCACGTCGTTGGTGGCGCAGTTGTTGGACGCAGCGGGCTTGGACCCGACGGTGATCAATGGCGGCATCATCAATGCGTGGGGGTCCAACGCACGGTTGGGTTCTGGCGATTGGATGGTGGCGGAAGCCGACGAATCGGACGGCACGTTCCTCAAATTGCCAGCGACCATCGCGGTGGTCACCAACATCGACCCTGAACACCTGGACCATTACGGTGACTTCGACACCTTGCGCGCGGCGTTCACGCAGTTCGTCGAAAACATCCCGTTCTATGGTTTCGCTGCGTTGTGCATCGACCATGCCGAGGTTCAAGCGCTGATCCCGCGTGTATCGGATCGACGCATCATCACCTACGGTTTTTCACCGCAAGCCATGGTGCGCGGTGAAAACGTGCGTCCCGGTCCCGACGGCATGGTGTTCGATGTGGTTTTCGCGGGCTATGGCGACGATGAGCCCCAAGCCATCCGCGACATTAAGTTGCCGATGTTCGGTCACCACAACGTGCAAAACACACTCGCCGCCGCGGCCATCGCCCACGAGATGGGCATCGATCCCAACGTTTTGACCACCGCGTTCGCGGGCTTCGAAGGGGTCAAGCGTCGCTTCACCAAAACCGGCGAGATCGACGGTATCACCATCATTGACGATTACGGACACCACCCGGTGGAAATCGCTGCGGTGCTGAAAGCGGCGCGCGGCGCGGTGGACAAAGGCCAAGTGATCGCTGTGGTGCAGCCGCATCGCTATTCGCGGCTGCGCGATCTGTTCGAAGACTTCTGCACCTGTTTCAACGACGCTGACGCGGTGCTGGTCGCCGATGTTTATGAGGCAGGCGAAAGCCCTATCGAAGGTATCAACCGCGACGCCTTGGTGGCGGGTCTGCGCGAACACGGTCACCGCACCGTGATGCCGCTGGTCAATCCCGATGAACTGCCCGAGGTGGTCAAGGATATGGCACGCCCCGGCGATATGATCGTGTGTCTGGGGGCAGGCAACATCACCCAATGGGCCAACCGTTTGCCCGAACGTTTACGCAAACTGCGTTACGCTGCAAAAGGGGGCGCTGAATGACACCTGCCGCCGCCCACAGTGAACACTTGATCGAACGACTGCCCGAAGTGCGCGGTCGTCTCAGCGCGGGCGCGTCGCTCGCCAAGGTCACGTGGTTCGGCGTCGGCGGCCCGGCGGAAGTTTTGTTTAAACCTGCCGACGCGGACGACTTGGCGTGCTTTATCAAACACAAGCCCGCCGATGTGCCCGTCACCGTGATCGGCGTGGGATCGAACTTGCTGGTGCGCGACGGCGGCATGCCGGGGGTGGTGGTGCGCTTGGGGCGCGGTTTTGCCGACGTGTTGGTCAACAAAGCCGATGTCATCGTCGGCGCGGGCGCGTTGGATGGCAACGTCGCGTTGGCGGCGATGCAAGCCAGTGTTTCGGGATTGGAATTTCTCAGCGGCGTGCCCGGCACCATCGGCGGTGCATTGCGCATGAATGCAGGCGCTTATGGGGCGGAGATGAAAGACATCGTAGTCGGTGCGGTGGCGTTGGACGGTGACGGCAACCGCCATGAGCTGAGCACCGAAGACTTAGGGTTTTCGTATCGCGCAAGCACGGTGCCCAGCGATTGGATTTTTGTCGAAGCGCATTTGCGTGGGTTTGCCGGCCAAGTCGATGACATCCGCGCGCGCATGGCCGACATCAGATTGGCGCGCGAAGACAGCCAGCCGCTACGCACCTCGACCGGCGGCTCGACTTTCAAAAACCCCGAAGGCCACAAAGCGTGGCAATTGATCGACGAGGCCGGGTGCCGGGGCTTGCGCATCGGTGGTGCGCAAGTTTCTGAAAAGCACTGCAACTTTTTGATCAATCACGGCACGGCCACGGCGGGCGATATCGAGCGTTTGGGCGAAGAGGTGCGCAAGCGCGTCAAGGCGACGTCCGGGATCGAGCTCACTTGGGAAATTCGCCGCATCGGCATCAATGTTGAAGGAGACGGCGCATGACCAAACAAGTGGCGGTGTTCATGGGCGGCTGGTCGGCGGAACGCGACGTTTCGCTGGTGTCGGGTGCTGCGTGCGCCGAAGCTCTTAAACGTGCAGGCTATTCCGTCGCCGCCATTGATGTGCAGCGCGATGTCGGCTCATTGTTGGGTAGGCTTTATCCCAAACCCGACGTGGTCTTCAATGCACTGCACGGGCGTTTTGGCGAAGACGGCTGCATTCAAGGCTTGCTGGATATCTTAAACATTCCCTACACTCATTCGGGCCTCACCGCGTCGGCATTGGCGATGGATAAACCGTTGGCCAAACGCTTGTTCAAGGATGCGGGTATCCGTGTTGCCGAAGACAAAATCGCCACCCGTGATCAAGTCTTGGCGGGCGGGGTGATGACGCCGCCTTACGTGGTCAAGCCCGCCAATGAAGGTTCCAGCGTTGGCATTCACATCGTGCGCGCCGGCGATAACGATCTGCCGTTTGCCCATGAAAGCTGGCCCTACGGCGACACCGTGATGGTCGAACGCTTCATCGCCGGTCGCGAACTCACCATTGCGGTGATGGGCGACAAACCCTTGGCGGTGACGGAAATCATGACCGAGCATGATTTTTACGATTTTGACGCCAAATACGTTGCTGGCGGATCGTGCCATCAGGTGCCTGCCGACATCGCCCCAGCGGTTTATGACGAAGCCATGCGACTGGCAAAATTGGCCCACGATACGTTGGGCTGTCGTGGCGTCAGTCGCGCAGATTTCAGATATGACGGCGATGAACTTTATATCCTTGAAGTGAATACCCAGCCCGGCATGACGCCGACGTCGCTGGTCCCGGAACAGGCCCAGCATTTGGGCATCAGCTTTGAAGAGCTGGTCAGTTGGATGGTCGAAAACGCGGAGTGTGACGCATGAAAAAAATGCTGACACGGTTTATGCCCAACAGGTATGGCGGCGAAAGCGTCGATACTGAGAACGAATTTGATCCCGCCTCGATGCCCGCATCGACACCCAGGCGCAAACGCGTGGTGCCGCTTTGGCGTCGCCCGCAAACAATTGCGGCGCTGTCGATTCTAGGCGTCGCGGTGGTTGGCGGGGCGAGCGCTTGGATGTGGAAATCCGGGCATGTGGAAAATGCACTCAATTCGACCAAGTGGATGGCGGTCAAAGCCACAACCGATTTGGGCTTTACGGTGCAAGACGTGTTGGTCACGGGGCGCGGTGAAACCGGGCGCGGCGATCTGCTTGAAGCCATGGGCATTGCACGCGGCACGCCAATCTTGACCTACGACTTCCAAGCCGCCAAGGCACGGGTGGAGGCTTTGCCCTGGGTTTTGCAAGCGCGCATCGAACGTTTGCTGCCCGATACCTTGGTGGTGCGCATCGTCGAACGTCACCCGATGGCGCTGTGGCAAAACCAGGGTCAGTTTTCGCTGATCGACGACAACGGCGTGGTCATCACCCGCCATGATCTCAATCGCTTTGCCAACCTCATTCACGTGGTCGGCGAAGATGCGCCCGATCATATCGGCGGCTTGTTGGAATTGTTGGAAACGCAGCCCGAGTTGAAAAACTTGGTCAAGGCCGCCGTGCGAGTCGGCGGACGGCGTTGGGACCTGTCGCTGGACGGCGGCATCGATGTGCGCTTGCCCGAAGCCGATGCGCCCAAGGCGTTGGCGCGTTTGGCTGCGTTTGAACAGCAAAGCGGCGTGCTGGGGCGCGACGTGCGGGTGTTGGATTTGCGCGTACCCGACCGGGTGATCGTGCGGCGCAATCCCAACGCGTTACGGCGACCAGACGTCAAACCCGGACAGGAAACGTAAAGGACGCCCAAAAATTTAAGCCAATCGAAACGTTCATTTAAGAAACTTGGTTTAAGCGAAGCTCCCAGAAGGGGAAAGTCAGAATGCATCGCGGTCAACCGCAAGCCAAACCCAGAAACGGCCTCGTCGCCGCATTGGATATCGGCACGACAAAAGTGTCGTGCCTGATCGCGCGCCAAGAAGGTACGCGTCCACCGCGTGTGATCGGCATCGGTCATCATGCCTCCAAGGGGGTGAAAAACGGCGCCATCGTCGATATGGATGCGGCCGAAGCTTCAGTGCGCGCGGCTGTCGGCGCTGCGGAAGAAATGGCCGGTGCGAACGTCAACGCCATCAATGTGGCGTTGTGCGGCCCGGTGTTTAAGTCGCGCTTGGTGGCTTACGACATCGGTATTTCGGGTCATGAAATCGGCGATCAGGATTTGCGTAAAATACTCGACGCCAACCGCTTGGCGAGCGAATTGCCCGAAGACCAAGAAATCGTCCATTCCATCCCCGTCGGCTATTCCATCGATGGCAACCGTGGCGTGCGCGACCCGCGCGGCATGTTCGGTGATCGATTGGGCGTCAACCTGCATGTGGTGACGGCCTCGATCAATGCGATACGCAACATCGACACGTGTCTGCACCGTTGCCACCTTGAAGTCGAGGGTCGCGTCGTCGCCCCTTACGCCAGCGCGCTTTCGGCGCTGGTCGAAGATGAAATGAAACTGGGCGTGACGTTGATCGACATGGGCGGCGGCACGACCAGCATCTCGGTCTTTTTCGACGGCGAATTGGTTCATGCCGATTGCATTCCTGTCGGCGGTGTCAACGTCACCAATGACATCGCACGCGGTTTGTCCACGCCGGTTCAGCATGCCGAACGCATGAAAACGCTTTACGGAAACTGTATGCCGTCGCCGAGCGACGATCTGGAAGTCATCAAAGTGCCGTTGATCGGTGAAGAACAAACCGGCGAGACCAATCCGGTGCCGCGTTCGATGTTGGTGGGGATCATTCGCCCACGCATCGAAGAAACGTTTGAGCTGGTGCGCGATCATCTGCACAGTGCGGGGTTTGAGAAATTATCCGGTCCGCGGGTGGTTTTAACCGGCGGCGCAAGCTTATTGCCGGGAGTGCGCGAAATGGCCGGCGAGATTTTGGGCAAGGCGCAGGTGCGCATGGCGAAACCTCGTTACTTGGAGGGAATGGCCGAAGCGGCATCCGGTCCGCAGTTTGCCACTTGCGCGGGATTGATCAGCCATAGTCTTGAATCTTCAGGTGAAATATCAGGCCGCACCTATCGGCCCAAGGAACAGGCTGGCACCCGTTTGGGGCGCATTGGTCAGTGGTTGCGGGATAATTTCTAAGCGCAAAAGTACAGAGTCAGTAACCGAGTCAGAAACGATCAAGGACTCAGATAGGACTCGATAAAACGAATCGGCCAAATCATCTCGAAAAGTTACTAAATTTTAAGGCTTTTTGGCCACTAATAGAGAAACGAGTGGAGTGTGGAGCTGAGCCATGAGCATCAATCTAAGCGTACCCCAAGACGAGGCTGTCGAACTGAAGCCGCGGATCACCGTTGTCGGTGTCGGTGGGGCGGGCGGCAATGCCGTCAACAACATGATCAATGCGCAGCTCGAAGGGGTCGAGTTTATCGTCGCCAACACTGACGCGCAGGCGCTGTCTGCCGCAACGACGGACCGTCGTATCCAGTTGGGTGCGGGGCTGACCCAAGGATTGGGGGCCGGCTCCAAACCGGAAATCGGACGCGCCGCCGCAGAAGAATCCATCGCCGAGCTAAATGAGCAGCTCAAAGGCTCGCACATGGTGTTCATCGCCGCGGGTATGGGCGGCGGCACCGGCACCGGCGCTGCACCGGTCATTGCCCGCGCCGCGCGTGATCTGGGTGTGCTCACGGTCGGTGTCGTGACCAAGCCGTTTCAGTTCGAAGGTCGTCACCGCTATGGCATCGCCGAGCGCGGTATCGAAGAGCTTGAACAGTACGTCGATACCTTGATCATCATTCCCAATCAAAACCTGTTTCGCGTCGCAAATGAAAAGACCACGTTCTCCGACGCCTTCAAAATGGCCGACGATGTGCTCTACTCTGGCGTGCGTGGTGTGACCGATCTGATGGTGATGCCTGGCCTTATCAACCTCGATTTTGCCGATGTGCGCTCCGTGATGAGCGAAATGGGCAAAGCGATGATGGGTACCGGCGAAGCCGAGGGCGAACGCCGTGCGCTGGACGCCGCCGAAGCCGCGATTTCCAATCCGCTTTTGGACGACACCTCTATGGCTGGGGCCAACGGCGTGTTGATCAACATCACCGGCGGTTCCGACATGACGCTGTTTGAGGTTGATGAAGCCGCAAACCGCATTCGTTCCGAAGTGGAAGAAGACGCCTACATCATCTTCGGCTCCACCTTCGATGACAGCCTCGAAGGCCGTATCCGGGTTTCCGTGGTCGCTACCGGTATCGATGCGGAAAGCATGTCGCGTCCCCAACCGGCTGTGCTGAGCATGCACGATGATGCGGTTTCACGCATCACCACACCTGAGGTGGAACCTGCGGCCGAACGCGAAGTCGCGGACGTTCAAGTTGAGCCAAGCGTTGCTGAGATTTTGACGCAAACGATGGCCACCACATCCGATGGCACCCCGGAGCACGATCCGGTTGACGATCCGGTGATGGTTGAAGCCGCACAAGCGCCTCAAATGATGGATTTGGACCTGCCTGAACCCGAAGTCGAACGTCTTGATTTTTCCGAGACGGGGCAGCCCGTTGCTGAATCCATGGCTATGGATGACGGCGAAGATATGGGCGCACCCGAACCAGCTCGTATTCCGGCCAGTTACGCGGCCCCTGCCGGCATGCCGGCAGCTGGTGCTGCGGACGCCTTCATTCCCCCGGCACCCGCCCAATCGGACCAATCGGACGAGGTTGCCATTGATCCCATGGCGGAAGCCGCGATGGTCAATGGCGCAGCTGTCGAGGCACCGCAAAATTCCACCGCCAGCAAAGGGCCGAGCCTGTTCGAACGCGTGACCGGTGGGGCGAAGAACAAAGTCTCGATGTTTGGTCAAGGTAAGGTGGAAAAAGCTGAAGCCCCGCATCCGTCAGCGCCGTCATCGACCCCGGCCACCCAGTTGCGAACCTCTTCGATGCAAGAGCCGACTTTGGGCGGCCTTGATCCGGAAGAACGCTTGCAGCCTAGCCAGGCTGAAGATGACCTTTTGGACATCCCGGCGTTCTTGCGTCGTCAGGCTAATTAATTCTGAATTTGTAATGAGTTACGTATAGTGAAACCTGTAACAAAAGGTAACACTGTTTGATTTGAGCGCTTCAGGTGAGGGTGGTAAACCCATAACTGAAGCGCTCTTTCTTATTGGGGTGTTTGAGCGGATGGTCCACACGGGAAAACCCATAAGGACCGCGAACACAAATAAGGTCTCGTCGAAAGAACCCAGATGGGGCCAAGGGGTATTTAAGCGTGATTAAGCAAACGACGTTGAAAAGCGCCATCAGCTGCACCGGCATCGGCCTGCATTCGGGTGAGAAGATTTCCATGACCTTGCATCCAGCGGATGCGGGCGCGGGCATCGTCTTCCGTCGCACCGACATCGCGGGCGGCGGCGTGGAAATTCCGGCGTCTTACGACAGTGTTTGCGACAGCCGCTTGTGCACCACCATCGGATCCAAAGATGAGCAAGGCGATATGAAGACCATCGCCACGGTCGAACACCTCATGGCCGCGTTGGCTGGGGCCGGGATCGACAACGCCGTGATCGAAGTCGGCGGACCCGAAGTTCCCGTTATGGATGGCAGCGCCGCACCGTTTTTATTCCTGATCGATTGCGCTGGCGTCACCGAACAAGACGCTCCACGCAAAGCGGTTCGCGTGCTCAAAACCGTTTCCATCGTCGATGGCGACAAGTCCGCGACGTTGACGCCTGCTGATGGTTTTTCCGTCGATTTCCACATCGAATTCGACAACGCCGCCATCGGCCGTCAAGAGATGGCGATCGATCTGACCGATGGCGTGTTTAAAAACGAAATTGCTCGTGCGCGGACCTTTGGCTTCTTGCACGAAGCCGAAGCGCTGTGGGCCGCCGGTCTCGCCAAAGGGGCATCGCTGGACAACGCGGTGGTCGTCAGCGGCGATAAAATCATGAACGAAGACGGTCTGCGCTTTGATGATGAATGCGTGCGTCATAAAATCCTTGATGCGGTTGGCGACTTGTACCTTGCCGGTGCGACCCTCATGGGCCACTACGCGGCAAGCCGTTCCAGCCACGCGCTGAACAATCAGCTGCTGCGTGAATTGTTCTCCGACCCGAGCAATTATGAGATTGTCGATATGCACGCCCAAACCGCGCGCCCCGCCGCCGTCGGTGCTTCGTGGGCCAAAGGTTCGGTCGCAGCCAGCCCGGCAACGGCATAAAGCGTTAGCGCTACATTCACTAAATGTTCCGATTCGCGCCCTTGTGTAGCACTGGGCGCGATTTCGTTTGCCTGATGACTGCGCTTTTTTCTTTATTTTCCCCCGGTTTTCCCCCACTTTTATGATGTTTTAAAAGCTATGCCGGGGTGCTGGACAGAGGTGCGCGAAGGCGTGATATAATCCGCCCCAACCTAGCCCGCACAGGGCCCCGTATTGGCCCCGTAATGGAAAGAAAGCGCTCCCATGGCTTCACCGCTGAATTCGACCGTTCGCAGGCTGATGATGAGTTCGATGTTTGTCGGCGCGCTTGCGTTGGCGGGCTGCGCCGACACAAATTCGTTGGTCAACGAAAATTACCAAGAAGAGCCGGTCGAAAAACTCTATAATGTCGCCGTTGATGCCTTGGAAAAAGGCCAGTATGAAGACGCTTCGACCAAGTTCGACGAGGTCGAACGCCAGCACCCTTATTCAAACTGGGCCAGCAAGGCCCAGGTGATGGCGGCTTACAGTCTTTATATGGCGAACCAATACGATGAAGCCATTGTGTCTTTGGACCGCTTTATCCAGCTGCACCCGTCGAATAAAGATGCGGACTACGCGTATTACCTCAAAGGGCTTTGCTACTATGAGCAAATTTCCGACGTAGGCCGCGACCAAATGATGACGGAGCTGGCGCTGAAAACCCTCAAAGAGCTTTCAACCCGCTATCCCGACAGCCAATACGCGCGTGACGCCAAGGTTAAGATTGACCTGACCTACGATCACTTGGCCGGTAAGGAAATGGACATTGGCCGCTATTATCAGGTCAAGGGCCAATATCTGGCGGCGATCAATCGTTTCGATGCGGTGGTCAAGCAATATGAGACCACCACGCACACCCCCGAAGCGCTGCTGCGTTTAGTGGAAAGCTATCTTGCGTTGGGGCTTCGCGCGGAAGCGAAAAAGATGGCGGCGGTGCTGGGGCACAATTTCCCCGGCAGCAGTTGGTATTTAGATGCCTATGCTTTGCTGGAAGACCCAACCATTATAGCGCCTAGCGAAGTGCCCTGGTACAAGGTTTGGTGAGTGCGCCTCGAACATGCGCGGAGGTTGCGTAACGAGGCTGCGTAAAAGGATCGAGCGTCGATGCTGAACCGTTTATCTATCCGTGATGTGGTGTTGATCGAGCGACTGGAACTCGATTTCAGTCAGGGACTGTGCGTGCTCACCGGAGAAACCGGCGCGGGCAAATCGATCTTGCTCGACAGTCTCGGCTTAGCGCTGGGTGCGCGTGCCGAAGCCCGCTTGGTGCGTCACGGCGCAGAGCAATCGGTGGTCACCGCCGAATTCGATCTGCCCACCGATCACCCGGTTTTCGCGCAGTTGAACGAGCACGGCCTCAGCGTCGCGGGTGAACCGCTGATGCTGCGCCGCACCTTAGGCACCGATGGGCGTTCGCGGGCTTTCATCAACGACCAAAGCGTCAGCGTTGGACTGTTGCGCCAAATCGGTGAGGAACTGGTCGAAGTGCATGGCCAATTCGACAATCAACGTCTGCTGAACTCCGCCACGCATCTGGGCTTGCTCGATGCCCATGGTGGGCATGGCGCATTGCGCACAAAAGTCGCCAAAGCCTATCAGGCGTGGCGCAGCGTGGCGTTGGAACGCAAGCGCGCCGAAGAAGAACTGCAAGCTGCCCAGCGCGACGAAGAATATTTGCGCCATGCGGTCGAAGAGCTGCGCGCGCTGAACCCTGAAGAGGGCGAAGAAGAGCGCCTCGCCAACGAACGCCAGATGCTGATGCACGGCGAAAAGCTCATCGACGCCATGAACAGCGCCAACAAGGCTCTGGATAGCGGACATGGGGTGGAGCGCATGCTGCGTGACGCCCTGCGCGCCCTGGAGCCAGCGGTGGAAAAGGCCGAAGGCATCTTGGACGCGACTTTAAAAGCCCTGGACGGCGCGGCGGAACACGTGTCCCTCGCCATCAATGAGCTCGATATCGCCGCCGGGCGCGTCGATTTGGACCCACGTCATTTGGAGCAGGTCGAAGAACGCCTGTTTGCCCTGCGCGCCTTAGCCCGCAAGCACAACGTCGATGTGGTCAATTTGGTGGAGCTGTATGCCCAGCTGTCCAAGCAGTTGGAAGGCATCGAAGACGGCGGTCAGCGTCTGGAAGAACTGGCCCGCGCCGAGGCACAGGCGCGTGGCGCTTACGCCGAAATCGCCGCCACGTTGTCCCAAGCACGCGCGAAAGCCGCTTTAGGCTTGGACAAAGCCGTGGGGGTCGAGCTTGAACCGTTGAGATTGGGCGCGGCGGATTTTCGCACCACCATCACCACCAGCGCCGAACAAGACAGCTGGGGCGAAACCGGTTGGGACCGCGTGGCGTTCCAAGTCGCGACCAATCCCGGCGCACCCGCAGGGCCTTTGGGCAAAATCGCATCGGGCGGCGAGCTGTCGCGGTTCATGCTGGCGCTGAAAGTGGTGTTGGCACAATCCGATCCGGTGCCGACGTTGGTGTTTGACGAAGTCGACAGCGGCATCGGCGGCGCGGTGGCGGATGCGGTGGGCCAGCGCCTAGCGCGTCTGGGCGAAGACGTGCAAGTCCTGGTCGTCACCCACAGCCCGCAGGTTGCCGCGCGTGGCGTGGCGCACTGGCATGTGTCCAAAGCCCAAGAAAGCGGCGCGGTGCGCACCACCGTCACGACCCTCACCACGCCTGAGCGCGCCGACGAAATCGCCCGCATGCTGGCGGGCGCGAACGTCACATCCGAAGCTCGCGCGGCCGCCAAGAGCCTGCTGAGTGGGGCTGCCGAATGAGTTCCGATCTGCGTGCGATTGCGGTCGAAGAGCTGACGTCGGTCGAGGCCGACGTTGAGCTGGAAGCCCTGGCCCGCGAAATCAAGGACCACGACCAGCGTTATTACCAAGTCGACGCTCCCACGTTGACAGACGCGGACTACGATGCGCTGCGCCAACGCAACGCCGCGATTGAGGCGCGCTTTCCGCTTTCGGTGCGGCCCGACAGCCCGACCCACCGGGTCGGCGCCGCGCCTGCGTCGGGCTTTGGCAAAATCAAGCACGCCAAGGCGATGTTGTCGCTGGGCAATGTGTTCGATGAAGAAGAGCTGCAAGACTTCATCGATGGCATCCGGCGGTTTTTGAAAGAACTCAGCGACAATCCCGATACCGTTTTGGAAATGGTCGCCGAACCCAAAATCGACGGCCTGTCCATTTCGTTGCGCTATGAACACGGCAAGCTGGTGCAGGCCGCGACCCGGGGCGACGGCATGGTCGGCGAAGACGTCACCGCCAATGCGCGCCATGTCTCCGACATTCCTCAAACTCTACCTTCAGGCGTTCCCGAGGTGCTAGAGGTGCGTGGCGAGGTCTATATGTCCAAAGCCGACTTTTTGGCGCTCAATGAACGCCAAGAAGCCAAAGGCAGCAAGCTGTTCGCCAACCCGCGCAACGCCGCCGCCGGATCGCTGCGCCAGTTGGACGCATCAATAACCGCCAAGCGGCCGCTGAAATTCTTCGCCTATGCTTATGGTGAGGTGAGTGACACCGCGTGGGATACGCACGGCGCGTTCATCGACCTGCTTAAAAACTGGGGGTTTTCGGTCAATCCGTTTACCCGGGTGTGCAATGGTATCGATGAAATCTTGGCCCATTATGACACCGTTCAGACCCACCGTGCGGAGCTCGATTACGACATCGACGGCGTGGTCTACAAGGTCAACCGCCTCGACTGGCAAGACCGTCTCGGTTTCGTGTCGCGCGCGCCGCGTTGGGCGATTGCGCACAAGTTTCCCGCTGAAAAAGCGGTGACGATCATCAATGACATCACCATCCAGGTGGGCCGCACCGGGGTTCTCACTCCGGTGGCGGAACTGGAGCCGATCACCGTCGGTGGCGTGGTGGTTAGCCGTGCGACGTTGCACAACAGCGATTACATCCGCGACCTCGACATTCGCGTCGGCGATCATGTGCGCATTCAACGCGCCGGCGATGTGATCCCGCAGGTGTTGGAAGTGGTCGACGACGGTGGTCATGAAGACCGCCCGGTCTACGTCTTTCCCCAGGTATGCCCGGTGTGCGACAGCCATGCGGTGCGCGAAGAGGGCGAAGCCGCGACGCGCTGCACCGGCGGACTGGTGTGTCCGGCGCAAGCGCACGAACGGCTCAAGCATTTCGTGTCGCGCAACGCGTTTGATATCGAAGGCCTGGGCGGTAAGCACGTGGTGGCATTTTATGACGACGGTTTGATCAAAACCCCCGGTGATATTTTCCGTCTGCGTCCCGAAATGCTGAAGGAGCGCGAAGGCTGGAAAGACAAATCGGTCCAAAACTTGATGGATGCCATCACCGCCAAGCGCACCATCGAAATGCCGCGCTTTGTGTTTGCGCTGGGCATTCGCCAAGTGGGTCAGGCCACCGCACGCTTATTGGCCAAGCAATACGGTTCGATGGCGACATTGCGCGCGGCCATGAAGGACGCACAGATCATTGGTTCAGAAGCCTTGGAAGAACTGCTCAACATCGACGGCATCGGTGTGAGCATGGCCAAAGACATCGTCGAGTTCTTTGCCGAAGATAAAAACAAGCAAGTTCTGGACGACTTGCTGGGAAACGTCTCTGTCGATCCCTTCGACGCACCGGACACCCAAGGCTCGCCTGTTGCGGGCAAAACGGTGGTGTTCACCGGCACGCTTGAAACCATGAGCCGCGGTGAAGCCAAGGCCAGGGCCGAGGCGCTTGGCGCGAAGGTGTCGGGGTCGGTTTCGAAAAAAACCGATTTCGTGGTGGCCGGGCCGGGGGCGGGGTCCAAGGAAAAGAAGGCCCGTGAACTTGGCCTCACCGTTTTAAGCGAGCGAGAATGGATCGATTATACGGCGTCATAAAACGGTTCTTCGTGCCCCATTGTTCTTTCTTCACAGAGTCACAGAACTGAAATCAACCTCATCTAAGCTTTGTTTCGTATCCAGAATGGAACGATGCCCACAGGAACGAGGATGATTGTCATGTTGAACTCGAATCAACCCAATGAGCAGTCAACTGAAACCCATTACCCGCTTTGCGCAAAATTCAATTGCATTGATTTGCGCAAGCGTCTAGCAAGCTCCCCCGCCAACAAAGCCGGGCATGCTGAATTTCTCGCGTATATGAGCCATGAGCTGCGCACCCCATTGACAGCGATTCTGGGCTTCACCCAAACCATCAAGCTATCGGATGAGTACCCGGGGCTGGAGGTCAATCGTGATGAGTACATCGAACACATCGACGTGTCCGCCCAGCACCTGTTGAAAGTCATCCAGACAATGCTGTCCTATCTGGAAGACGTTTGCGAGATTGAAACTGCACGCAGCGGCGGCTCCTAATCCACGCAAAAAAAAGGCCCCTTCATGGCGAGGGGGCCTTTTGAATGTGGGTATGAAAGGCGCGCTTAGTGCAGTTTGCCGTCCATGTTCTTGATCGCATCGTCGACCAGGGCGTCGGCCTTGGCGTCGGAAATGTCGCTGGTGAGGATGCTCTTGGCGGCTTCCATGGCGATATTCACGGCCAAGGTGCGAACCTCGGCAATGGCCTGAGTTTCGGCCTGGGCGATACGGTCTTTGGCCATCTGCTCGGAACGTTTGAGGCTGGCTTCAAGCTGCTCGGCGGCTTCCACGGATAGGCGCTGAGCCTCATCCTTGGCGGCCGTGATGATGCTTTCGGCTTCCTTCAGGGCTTCGTGCTGCTTCTTTTCGTAGGAAGCGAGAAGTTCCTGAGCCTCTTCACGAAGACGGGTGGCTTCTTCGATCTGATCCAGAATTTTCTGTGAGCGTTCGTCGAGGCTGGTGTTGATAGCGCCGAACAATTTTTTGCCAAATAGGACAAAAAACAAGACAAAGGCGACAGAGACGAAGAACGTGGTGTCCTGATACCAGGGAACCGCGTGTGCTGCCTGTCCGGCGGCTTCGGTGGCTGCGTGGGCTTGGCTGATCAGCATGTGCGTCTCTCCTTACGCCCGGTCTTTAAGTGCGGCGTTGATCGCTGCGGTGACGGAGGCGTCTTTCGGCGCCTCGCCAATCAGCTTTTCAACCGCGCTCGCGGCAACGTCGGTCGCCACATCGGTGATGCCGGACATGGCTGCGTCGCGGGCCTTGGAAATGGCCTGTTCGGCGGAAGCAATCTTGGTTTGCAGATCTGCGTTCAGTTCAGACTGACGCACGGCTGCTTCGGCATAGGCCTTGTCTTTCACTTCGCGGATGGCGTCATGGGCCTTCGCGCGGGCATCGGACAGGGACGTTTCATAGGCTTGGGCAGCTGCATCGGATTGCGACTTCAGCTCTTCGGCTTTGGCGAGATTATCGTCGATCTTGTTTTGGCGTTCTTCAAGGACTTCACCGATTTTGGGCAAAGCGACCTTGGCCATCAACGCGTACAAAATGACGAACGTGATGGTCAGCCAAATCAGCTGCGACGAAAAATTCTTCGGGTCCAATTGTGGAAGACCGGCAGCGAACGCGGGCGAAGCAATGAGCGTTGCGCCCAAGGTCGTGCCCAATGTCGTAAGGGTGCTTACAGCAATTGTTGAATTCAGAATCCGCATGAGCGGGCTCCTGCCTGTTGGTTAACTCTAATGGTCTAGGTCGCGTGGCGGCGGAGCCAAGCTCCACCGCCTAAAACCGGGAACCTGATTAGAATACGAACAGGATCAGCATTGCGATAACCAGCGCATACAACGCAACCGCTTCAACCAGGGCGAAGCCCAAGATGGCACGACCGAAGACTTTGCCTTCGGAAGCAGGGTTGCGGGCGATCGCACTGATCAGGGACGAGAAGATGCTACCGATACCGGCGCCAACGCCACCCAGGCCGATAACAGCCAGACCAGCACCAATCATCTTTGCGGCTTCGAGTTCCATGGTTCAATTCCTTATGCTCGTTCGTCATGAACTGAGGTTGAGTTTAGTGTTTTAGGGTTCCTGCGAACTTAGTGCAGGTGGATCGCATCGTGCAGATACAGGCAGGTCAAGACCGTAAACACGTAGGCTTGCAAGAATGCGACCAAAAATTCAAAGCCGACCATCAAGACATCGATGCCCAACGGCAAGATGCCCGCGACGCCCAGCGGTACGATAAAGCCAGCGAACACCTTCATCATGGTGTGACCGGCCATCATGTTTGCGAACAGACGTACCGACAGGCTGACCGGGCGCGAGAGATAGGAAATGATCTCGATCGGCACCATCAACGGCATCACAGCCATCGGCACACCGTCAGGCACGAAGTAGGAGAAGAACTTAAAGCCGTGACGCGCAATGGCGACCATCGTGATGATGATGAACACGGTCATCGCCAAGGCAAACGTCACGATGATGTGACTGGTGACGGTGAAGCTGTAAGGCAAAAGGCCGATCATGTTGGCGAACAAGATGAACATGAACAGCGAAAAGACGAAGGGAAAGTATTTGCGCCCTTCGGAGCCGACATTATCACGGAGAAGTCCTGCAACGAATTCGTAGCTCAGCTCCGCCATCGATTGCCAACGGCCCGGAACCAAAGCGCGGCGACGCATGCCCATGACCAAAAACGCGGTGATCGACACCACGGTCAGCACCATAAAGGCGCTGGCGTTGGTGATGGAGGCATCTACACCACCAAGGCTGATCTCGACCAGAGGTTTGATTTTAAATTGTGCAATTGGATCTGCCACGTCGTATGTCCGCCTGATCAGGTTGCGTGTCTGTCTTCAGTTTAACGGTCCCGGCCACTCTCTGGGGCCCGGCCCGTTTCAATTCGTTTGGTTAGTCTAGAGCACATTTAAAAATGCGCACCTTTCCTAACCGTCTTGAAGGGTGAGGGCAAGCCCTCGAGGCCCGAATTTTGGCGTTTTTGTCATTTTTCGGGACTTTGCCGACCATCCGGGTCGGTTTCGTTCCCATTTGTTGCGCCAGAAGCCCCGGTTTCCTTCAAATCTTCCTTCAAGTCTTCGTTCAAATCGTCCGCCATGCGCATGGCGGTATTGTAAACGTTCAAAATACCCGCCGCGCCGCCGAGGAAGATGCAAATGATCATCATCCAAGGTTTTGTGCCGAGCATCTTGTCCAGCCCCCACCCCAAACCGACCCCTACAAGAAGCGCCGAGATCAGCTCGGAGCTCATGCGAAAAGCCTGGCCTAAGCCGGATTTCTCATTGCGAAGCTTAGGCTCTTTGCGCGATGTGCCCAGTTCGACCTGACGCGCTTTGCGTAAACGCTTGCTCAGATCGTCGCCTTGCTCTTGCAATGATCGCTCAGGATCGTGGTCTGTCATTTTTGACCCTCATGTGCCTTCGCGATTGCCAGCCCAATAGTCCTCAGACTGTGGGCCGGAAGCGGGGGCATCATAGCTATGTGTTGGGTGCTGTCAAGCGCAGCAATCTCTAATATAAGTGACTGATAATACAGTGTATATTAGAACGTTCTGAAGTTAACTCTTTGGCCTTAGGGCGACTCGCGGAATTTTTCAGCTTGTTCAAGGTCTACGCTGACCAATTGGCTGACGCCGCGCTCCGACATCGTGACGCCGAACAGGCGGTCCATGCGGGCCATGGTCATGCGATGGTGGGTGATGATCATAAAGCGCGTCGAGCCGCTTGCCGCCATTTCTTCGAGCATGGTGCAAAAACGATCGACGTTGGCGTCATCAAGCGGTGCGTCGACCTCATCGAGCACGCAAATCGGCGCGGGATTGGTCATAAACACCGCAAACAGCAGCGCGGTCGCGGTCAGCGCCTGCTCGCCACCCGACAGCAAGCTCAGCACCTGCATGCGCTTGCCCGGGGGGCTGGCGAGGATTTCCAGACCCGATTCGAGCGGGTCGTCGGCTTCGATCAGCTTGAGATGCGCCTGACCGCCGCCGAACAGGCGCACGAACAGCTCTTGGAAGTGCTTATCGACTTCGCGGAATGAGGCCAGCAGCCGTTCGCGGCCTTCGCGGTTGAGCTCATTGATGCCCCGGCGCAGTTTTTCGATGGCTTCGATCAGGTCGCCGCGCTCGTTTTTCAAGGTTTCGATCTGCTCGTCCATTTCACGCGATTCGTCCTCGGCGCGCAGGTTGACCGGCCCCATGGTGTCGCGTTCGCGCATCAGGCGGTCGACTTTGCGTTCCATCGCTTCTTCGTCGGGCAGGGCGGCGTCGGCCTCAAGTTCGGCCACTTCGGCGAGATCGTCGGGGCCGCAGTCGAGCTTTTCACGTACCCGTTCGGCGATCGATGCGCACGCTTGCTTGCCCTGTTCGACCGCGCCTTCGATGCGCACGCGGGTTTCGCGCGCCAACGCCAAGCCGCTTTCGGCTTCGCGCAAGCCTTTGTCGCTTTCGGCGAGCTTGCTTTCGGCTACCGCCAATTGATCGGCGGCGGTTTGGCGTTTGGCTTCGGCGGCGTCGATGTAGTCGAGCAGCTCGACACGCTTTTGTTTGATTTCTTCGGGGCGCTGGGCCAGTTCTTCCAGCTCGGCGCGGATTTGGCCGGTGCGGTCATCCAGATCGGCGATGCGCTGCGTAGCCCCTTGGGACCGCTCCGACCACGACGATAATTCGCGTTCGATATCGGCCAGACGCCGGGCGCGTTCTTCGGCGTTGCGCTTGAGCCCGGCGAAGATGCCTTGGCGTTCAACTTGGATGGTGCGCTTGTCGGCGAGTTCTTCGCGCACCCGCATGACCTGTTCGCGGGCCAATTCGGTGTTGGGCAGTTCGCCCAAGGCCACTTGCGATTCAACGCATTGTTCCCTGGCCTCAGCAATATCGCGCTCCAGCGTTTCGGCGGCGCCCACAACGGCTTCAAGCTTGGAATTTTGCTCCGCGATTTGGGTGCGGATCGCCGCGACCTGATCTCGGGCCTGGCTGTGTGCGGCTTCGCGGTCGCGCAGCGCTTGGCGGGCGGCGCGTTCCGCTTCGCGGGCGTCTTCGGCGGCCTCGCGTGCGGTGAGCGCACGGGCATCGGCTTCATCGACCTGGGCTTCTGCCGATTCCAGCTGGGCGCGCACGTCTTTGAGGCGGTTGAGCTGTTCCAAACGCACCGCGGCTGCGGTTTGCGCGCCTTCGGTGATGGTGTAGCCGTCCCACCGCCACAGTGCGCCTTCGCGGCTGACCAAGCGCTGGCCTTGTTTGAGATCGCGCGACAGACGTTCGCCGGTGGCGGCGTCATCGACCACGCCGATTTGGCACAAGCTGCGGGTCAACGCACTCGGCGCTTGGGTAACGTCGGACAAAGCGCGCGCGCCGTTGGGCAGGGCGGGGGCGTCTGCAAACGGCTCCAGCCCGGTCCAGTGCACTGGGGCCGATTCATCGGACGACGCGTCGAGCTCTTCGCCCAGCGCCGCGCCCAAGGCGGCTTCATAGCCAGCTTCGACCGATACGGCTTCGATCATCGGCGGCCACATTTCCGGCTCGCCGGTTTCCAGCACTTTGCCCAACGCTTGCTCTTCGGCTTCCAGGCGCGACAGGGCAACGCGGACCTCTTGCAGATGCTGGAGGACGTTTTCGGAGGCTTCTTGAGTGGTGGCGGAGGTCGCCTCAGCCGTTTCTAGATGCTCGCGCGCACCCAAAATGGCGTCTTCGGCGGCACTGAGCGCGGCTTCGGCGTCGTTGAGACCGCTGGTTTCCGAGGCAACGCGCTCCAGGTGTTTGCGCTGGTCGTTGAGTTCACGCAGGCGGTGCGACAACTGATCGATGCGGGTTTCCAGATCCTGCACAGAACGGGTCAGGCTGGCGCGTTCGGCTTCGTCGGCGGCCAGCTTGTCGGTCAGCTGGGTGTGGTTTTCTTCCAGCTCGTTGACGTGCGCGGTGGCTTCGATCAGTTCGATCTGGGCACTTTCGATGATTTCGCTTTCGCCGTCTTGGGCGCTGACGATTTCGTCTTTTTCATGGGCGAGGCGTTGCGAGGCCTGGGTCGCGTCTTCGGCCAAGTTGCGTTCGCGGGCGATGTCGTGACTGACCTGTTCCAGGCGGTGAACCCGATCCAGGCGCGCGTCTTCGATGCGTTTGACTTCTTCGTCAAGGCCGTCGCGCGCCAACGACAGGCGTTGCAGCTCTGCCGCCGCTTCGGTTTCGGCTTGGCGCAGGCTCGGCACCACATCCGCCGTGCCCACGTGTGCGGTGGTGGCGCTGGCGACCTGGGCGGTCAATTGAGCGACGATGCTTTCGGCTTCTTTAAGCTTGTCGCGATCCACTTCCAAACCATCGATGGCGTTGACCCACCGGATGTGGAACAGCAGGGCTTCGGCTTTGCGGATGTGATCAGATAGGTTGCGGTAGCGGGTCGCTTGGCGGGCCTGTTTTTTTAAGCTTTGCAGCTGGCCTTCCAAGGTGATGAGGATGTCGTCCAACCTTGAGAGGTTGTTTTCCGCCCCGCGCAAGCGCAGTTCAGCTTCGTGGCGGCGTGAATGCAGGCCGGTGATGCCTGCGGCTTCTTCCAACAACACCCGGCGATCGGCGGGCTTGGCGGAAATCACCTGGCCGATTTTGCCTTGGCTGACCAAGGCGGTGGAACGCGAACCCGACGCTGCGTCGGCAAACAGCAACTGCACGTCCTTGGCGCGGACATCCTTGCCGTTGACCTTGTAGTTTGAACCGCTATCGCGTTCGATCTTGCGCACGACTTCCAGGTCTTCGGCGTCGTTGAACATCGCCGGTGCAATGCGCGCTTTGTTGTCGAGATGCAAAACCACTTCGGCGACGTTGCGCGCCGGGCGGTTGGAAGTCCCACCAAAGATGACGTCGTCCATGGCCGAGCCGCGCATTTGCTTGGCCGAGGTTTCACCCATCACCCACTTGAGCGCTTCGACAAGGTTCGACTTGCCGCACCCGTTGGGTCCGACCACGCCGGTCAGACCGGGCTCAATTTTGAGCTCGGTCGGATCGACGAAGGATTTGAACCCTGAAAGCCTGAGCCGAGTGAAGCGCAGCACGTGGTGATGTTCCCTTTAGTATCGAACTGAACGCGGTTGCGCTCAGTTGGCCCCTGTGGCGCTGAGAGCTTTATCCAGCTCGTCCTTGAAATCGTCGTACGTCAGCGCGCCTTGGATTTTTTTCCCATTCAAAATGAAGGTCGGCGTCGAGCTGATCGAATAGAGATCCTGCGCGTTTTGCGAGGTGCTTTGGATGCCCTTGGCCAATGCGTCGCTATTGAGGCATTGATCGACGTCTTCGATGCTGAGCCCGGAAAACCGTGCGATGGCGACCAGTGCCGCGCGCGGTTTTTCCGAACGCGCCCAGTTGTCTTGAGAATGATAAAGGCGGTCGAACAGTTCAAAATGGCGTTTGGGCCCGGCGCAGCGGGCGATCATCGCGGCGGCGAACGCCAAGTTGTCCAGCGGGAAATCGTGAAACACGATGCGCACTTTGCCGGTATCGACGTAATTCTTTTTGATGTCGGGCAGCGTTTTGGTGTGGAAGTTGGCGCAATGCCCGCAGGTCAGCGACGAATATTCGTGCAGCGTCACCGGGGCGTCGGGTGAACCGATGCTCATTTCGCTCAGCGCGTCTTGCACCGACGCCATGGCCGCGCGTGCGCCGGTGGGCGCAACAAGGCCGGGTATGACCAACAAAGCCGCCAGCGCGAACGGCGCTGCGTGGGTCAATATTTTCAGGGCCTTCGTTTTAAAGGTATATGTGGACATTGATTGCTCCCGCACCACTAAATGTTGATGAATATATGGCACTCAACGACGCTGCTCAAGCGCTGCGAGGGCCTAAAAGGCTAACTAATTGTGGATAACTGGCCCAATTGCAGGCTCCGTGTCGATCTGGCGGCTTAATCTTGGTCTTTGTGACGTCCTTTAATGCTTGAACCCAGTCGTTCCAAGGCCTCTTTGATCTCCGGGTCATCGACCTGGGCGACGGCCTGGGCCAAGTCCCGGGCTTCGGCTGCGTTCAGCGGGCGTGGCGGCTTGCCCAATGGATCGGCCTTAAGGTGGGGCAAGGGCCCCTGGATCAGCTTAATGCGCACCACCGCCTTGTAGCCGAAGAAGGTGTTGATGCGCTCAATGATCTGGGGCTCCTGATGTTGCAATTGGGTGGCGTACGCGCCGCTGTCGGTTTTCAAATGCAGCGTACCGCCGGTCACACCGTCACGGGAAAAGACGATTTTCTCCGGTTGGGTGTGACGGGCCATATTCTCACCCACAATATCGGGCCATTTTGTGGCAATGGCGCCATGGGTGAAGCCGTGCTTGCCGAGCAGCCCTTTGGTCAGGCGGTCGATCGATTGCGAAACCGGCTTGGCCCAACGGGTGCGCACCTCGCTTGGCACAATGCCGCGCGGTTTCTTTTTTGATTTATCGGTGGTGGGTTTTGCTGCCATGGTCATATGGTATGGTGCCTCGCACCCGGACACAATCACCGAAACAATGACGCATGCATATGCCCACAACATCTCCTCACATTTTGACCGACAAGCTGTTGGCTTGGTTTGCCGGGGCCGGGCGTAGCGACTTGGCGTGGCGCGATGCGCCGTGTGGCGAGCGTGACCCATACCGGGTGTGGCTGGCAGAAATTATGTTGCAGCAGACCACCTGCGCGGCGGTGATTCCCTATTTCAATCACTTCACCACCCAGTGGCCGGACGTAAAGGCGCTGGCGGGCGCCGATACCGATGACGTGATGCGTGCCTGGGCGGGGCTTGGGTATTATGCGCGCGCACGTAACTTGGTCAAATGCGCCCAAGCCGTGGCGGACGAGCGCCAAGGGGTGTTTCCCATCTACGAGCAAGACTTGCTCACCTTGCCCGGCATCGGCCCTTACACTGCCGCCGCCATCACCGCCATCGCTCATCAAGGGCCCGCCGTGCCGGTGGATGGCAACGTCATCCGCGTGCTCACCCGGCTGTATGCGATTGAAGACGTGATGCCCGCAAACAAAGACGTGGTCGGGGGCTACGGCGCAAAAATGCTGCCCCAAGGGCGAAGCGGTGATTTCGCAGAAGCCCTGATGGATTTGGGCGCAACCGTATGCAAACCGAAAAACCCCAACTGCGCCGCCTGTCCTTGGGAGGGCGATTGCCACGCCCACGCCCAAGGGCATGCGACGGCATACCCGGTGAAAGCGCCGAAAAAGGAAAAGCCCACGCGCAAAGGCTGGGCATTTTGGGTCGAGCGCGCCGACGGCCACGTGTTGTTGGAACGCCGTCCCGATAAAGGACTGCTGGGCGGGATGACGGGATTTCCCACCACCCACTGGCAGGTGGACGCCATCGATGCGGAGCAAGCCGTGGCAGGTCAGCCGTTCGAAGGGGCTTGGCAGGTGCTGGACGAGACCGTTTTACACACCTTTACCCATTTCCACCTAGAATTGGGGGTGATCAAGGTGGCTGTGGAGGCTGCGCCCCCGAAAGGCCTGTGGTGCGCGGCGCATGACGTCGACAATCAAGCCTTGCCCAGCGTAATGAAGAAGATTTCCGCCCTGTTTTCGTGAAGATTTGCATAATGCGAAAAAAAGGGTTTCCCTTCGTCATGCATCTCCCCATATTGGAAGAAGATAGGGGGTCGGTATGATTGATAAATCCAGAGTTTTACTCGTAGAAGATACAGTGCCGTTGGCGCGCACGTATGAGGCTTATCTTGCAGACGAGCCGTACGATGTGACCCACGTTGAAACCGGCAAAGAAGCCTTGGCCTTTTTGGCGGATAATCCTCCCGATGTGGTGCTATTGGACCTGATGCTGCCCGACATGGATGGGCTCAGCATCCTTGAGCATATTTCGACCGAACAGATTCCGTCCGCCGTTGTGGTGGTCACGGCCAATGCTTCGCTCAACACCGCGATTGACGCCATGCGCCTTGGTGCGCTCGATTTCATGGTCAAGCCGTTCACCGCCGATCGTTTGAAGGTGACGCTGAAAAATGTGTTGGAGCGTCAGCAACTCACACAGATCGTCGAAACCTATCGCAATGATATCGACCGCCAGGAATACCAAGGCTTCATCGGTGCATCTTTGGCGATGCAGCGGGTGTATCGCATCATCGACAGCGCTGCGGGTTCCAAAGCGACCGTGTTCATCACCGGCGAAAGCGGCACCGGCAAAGAGGTCTGCGCCGAAGCCATTCACCGCCAAAGCCCGCGCGCGGCCAAACAGATTGTCGCGCTGAACTGTGGCGCGATCCCCAAAGATTTGATGGAAAGTGAAATTTTCGGTCACGTCAAAGGCGCGTTCACCGGTGCGGTGTCTGATCGCGACGGCGCGGCGACGCTGGCGGCGGGCGGAACGCTGTTTTTGGATGAGATCTGTGAAATGGATCTCAATTTACAGACCAAGCTGCTGCGATTCATTCAAACCGGCACCTTTCAAAAGGTCGGCGGCAGCAAGCTCGAAGACGTGGACATCCGCTTTGTGTGCGCCACCAACAAAGACCCCATGGTCGAGGTCGCCGAGGGACGCTTTCGCGAAGACTTGTTTTACCGCTTGCACGTGATCCCCATTCACATGCCCGACCTCAAGGAACGCGACGAAGACGTTTTGGCCATCGCGGATAAATTGCTTGCGGACTATGCCAGCGAAGAAGGCAAGCCGTTCGAGGGGTTTGATGCCAAGGTGCGCGCCGTGTTTCGCGCTTATCCTTGGCCGGGCAACGTGCGCCAATTGCAAAACGTGGTGCGCAACATCGTGGTGCTGAACGACGGCGATTTGGTTGACAGTTCCATGTTGCCCGCACCCTTGGATCAGCTGGTCGATAACGTCAAACCGTTGCCAGCGTCGTTGACGGCAAGCCCTGCCGGGCACGCTCATCCTCACCATTTTGCCGTATCTTCAAATGCGCATGCGGCCAGCAGCCTGATGCCCGCGCACAAAGAAGATTTGCGTCCGCTTGATGAAATGGAGCGTCAAATCATCGAATACGCCATCGAGCTTTGCGATGGCAACGTTCCCCAAGCGGCGTCGCACCTGGGAATCAGCGCATCGACCATTTACCGCAAACGGCAAAACTGGGAAGAAAAGCTCGACGCTTGAGTAGGCAAGAGCGGGTTAGCCTTTGAGCATGTGCGCGGCATTGAGTGTCGCGTCAATGTCTTGGCTGATGATGTCGAAAGCCGCTTTGGCTTTGGCGTCGATGTCGGCTGCGTTGGCGTGTTCGCAGGCTTCTTGCAGCATCCTGGCGGCTTCACCGCCATCCACCGCGCCGTAGGTGTTGCACAGCCCTTTCAAAGAATGAGCTTGGATGCGCAGGTCTGAGGCGTCGCCGCCGTCTTGTAGGTATGCGCCGATAACCGCGACGCGCTTGTCGGCATCGGCTTTAAAACCATCGAGAAGTTTCAGCGCCGTGTCCGCACCGACGTCTTTGACCAGCTGGCGTAGGATGTTGGTGTCGGGCACGGCGCAAACTCCGGATCAGGTTAGTCGTCGTAGGAGATCAGCGCTTCGAACGGCGCGTCGAGCTTGGCGCGACCGTTCAAGAACGCCAGTTCGATGAGGGCTGCGGTGCCGACCACGTTGCCGCCGACCTTTTTGCACAGATCGATGGTCGCAGTGAGGGTGCCGCCGGTGGCCAGCAAATCGTCGAGAATCACAACGCGCTGTCCTGGGTGGATGGCATCATCTTGAATTTCGATGGTGTCGCTGCCGTATTCCAGGTCGTAGCTGTGCGAGACCAGACCGCCGGGCAGTTTACCGGGTTTGCGCGCCATCACGAAACCACAGCCCAGTTTGAGCGCCAGCGGGGCGGCAACCAGAAAACCGCGCGATTCGATGCCCACCAGCACATCCGGCTGATACGCGCCAACCATGCGCGCCATGCGGCCCATGGCGACTTGCCACGCATCGGCGTGCGCAAGCAGCGTTGAAATGTCGTAAAACAAAATTCCAGGTTTGGGGAAATCGGGAATGCCCCGGATGTATTCCTTAATATCCATGTGCGCTCAGGCCCTTTGCAGAATGAATGACACGTTTTGTATACGCCCGATCATACGCGGGCGGTTGACCGTAGGTAAAGTGCCTGGCTAAAAGCGGCAAGCCAAAAGGGCCGATGCTTTAGCACCGGCCCTTGGCAATATGAGCAGAGCACGCTGGCCCGGCTTCGAGATTTAGTGCGCTTTCATGTATTCGATGATCGCGGCGCGGTCTTCGGCTTTTTTGACCTTGACGATCATGGTCGTGGCTTTGCCGATGAACTTTTTAGGGTTTTCAATCCAGGCGTTCAGGTTGGCTTCGTCCCACATGATGTCGGAGCCTTTGAGCGCTTTGTATTTCTTAAAGTCCTGCTGACCGGCTTGCTTACCGACGATGCCGGTCAAAGACGGGCCGATGGCGTGCTTGCCGGGTTTCATGGAGTGGCATTTCTTGCAGTTCTTTTTGAACAGCTTTTCGCCGTCGTCTGCCATTGCGGTGGCGGGGATCATGGCGAAACAAGCGAGTGCGGCTGCAATATGGATGGATTTCATGGGGGGGATCTCCAAAGTTTATCCAAAATTTGAGTATAGTGTGAACGGATCAAATCCTGTCAATGAGCATAAGTTAGCTTCGATTTTCACGAAGGCAAGTGAAAAATCCAATAAATCGCTGTGCAATTGAAAAGGCTCAAAAAAAGCCCCGCTCATCAGAGCGGGGCTTTTGGCATTCGTTCCAGATGGAACGAAACGCGATTAGTCTTCGCCTTTGAGGAAGTCGATGATCGCGTCGCGTTCTTTTTCTCTCTTGACCTTAACGGTCATAGCGGTCGGCTTGCCGATGAATTTTT
>Ga0316204_10001520_pt1 | contig 61717 bp, 55 predicted proteins | sample 6monrhotite_MG_2_FD_205661 | JGI IMG/M metagenome (GOLD analysis project Ga0316204, IMG submission 205661) | Microbial mat bacterial communities from mineral coupon in-situ incubated in ocean water Damariscotta River, Maine, United States -... | ecosystem: Environmental > Aquatic > Marine >...
ACGTAAAGTGGGCAAGTGGAAACCGGGGAATAACGGTGTTGGATTTTGCATGCTCGATAGACCATTTGAGGTATAAAATTACGCTCTATTTTACATGCTAAAGCGGCTTAAGTTAGTGCCATTCGGGTCAGTACCCTTTTCATGCTTGACGAGAATAACCAACTTTCGTTTTTAGTGTTTTCAATTTTATTGAGAAATCTTTCATTTCCCAAAGGGGTGCCCGTTTGAAGACTATTACTTAGTTCCGACAATTCCTTTTCACTGAATCCTTGTTTATATATAACCCGGTAGGACTTTCATCGGCTCAACTCATCTGGTGATAAAGCAAGATAAAATTCATGTGGCATAATTAACTCATTCTTCTTGCCGTAGGCATTAAAACTAAAACTGGACCATAGATATTCTTTTGAATGCGAAGCCATGTTTTCTCTCACTGGGTTTAACTCTATATATCGCATGCAACTCAATAAATGCGCATCATCTTGAAGCAAATTACTTTTAAATCTCCCCTCCCAAAGTGCTCCCGTTCTATCGTATGTTCTATTAATTTACGGCACATATTTTCGTCTAATAGACTGCATCCAATGGCTAATTCCTTCTTGTCCAGAATGTTTGACTAACAAATGTACATGATTAGTCATCACAGAAGAAAATAGTTTCTTGATTGTTTTCTCTTTGAATAAAGAGGGTTAGGAACGTCTGGGAGAAAAAGCGAGGTTTTCTTGGTATTTTGAGAGAAAGAATAGTAGTCAAGCTCGTATAAAAATAGTTTAGCGCACTTTAAAGAAATCTGCCCCCTTTTGTTCTTCGTTTTCATCCTCAATCGTATGCGTTTACTGTTTTTAAGATTATAAAAATGCAAAAGCATCAACAAAAATCAGAAATGTGTGATTTACTTAACCCAGCAATCGCAATTAATTTTCATATAATCATCCAATAATGTACAAACAATAACGTCAAAAAACTGGAATTAAAGGAAATGATAATGGCATATAAGACTTTTAATGATTTTAAAACCGCTTATGAAACAGCCGTGCAAGCAGAAGTGAATTCTCGCGGCATGCACTTCATGGGCTCTATAGGTGTATCAGCGCAAACAGCCTGGGATCTATACCGTAACTCCCAAAAAGTTGCTCTCGGCTTTCACCTATTTGGTCGTCATGTTAGCAACGAAGATCGCTGGAACACAGAAGGTGGTATCGATTTGTTTTCTAAACAAGCTGGTGCCTTAGGAAAAATCGACCATCCCACAGCTCCAGGTAGAAATATGAGCGCTATGGAAGTTAACTTTGGATTGGTCAATGATAGTACTGATGGCTCCATATTGATGATGGGCGGACAAAACTGGAATCTACATGTTAACGATGCGTGGTTGATGGGTGGAGTACATGCATACCTTCCATTCTATTCCGCATCCAAACTTACAAAAGCCAACCTTTTTCGAAGTGAAGGGGCATCTACGGTATTAGGAATTACCGGCCGAGAATTTCTTGGTTTATTGCTTGCGGGTTATACAGTGGAAAAAGGCCACGATGCATTAGGCATTGTAATGGTTTGTAACAATAAAGAACAAGCGGATAGGTTAGATTTTTCACTCTATGAACAAACTGTTCAACTCATCGAGTCACAAAAAAGCCGACAAACGGTTATCGACATGGCGGCAGATGCAGGCGTGAGCTTAGTATAAAAAATCTTATCAATCACTCAACAAACTAAGACTTGTTGAGTGATTAACTAGATGAGTCTTAAGGGAACAATAGATGACTGATTCGTTTAAAGCTAATCTTTTCTCATACCAATGACAACCAGAGGTCTTCTATATTTTTTTGAACAAAAAACTGATTGCTATCTTATACTTTTCACTGCATCAATATTATAAAATTTAACTCATTAGTTTAGCAGTACATCTCATAAAATTAACGACGGATCTATTTTATAAAAAACAAAAGGAATTGAAGTGTACCAATAGAAAAACTAGGGACCCTTATTAGGTTACTAGTCTGCCTCTTACAATGCGTGTTATTTATTAGCGCGCGGTTGATCGAATGACGATAAATATCTGCGTAAAACAGTAGCGCTGTAATTGACCAGCCTCCAGCTTCTCAATACAATGTAAATCGTTAAACTACAGCGGAATCGATTAAATGAGTGACATGACCAAATACTTAGCTGCGCTTGTTGTAGTTATTATCGCAAGCGTTGTTATCCTAAAACCTATCGTCATGCATGAAAATGAATACAAAGTTGTTGTCGTTAATATGAGCGAATATAAAATTTCGCACGTGGAAATTACGGGGCCTGGAACGGCTTCCCGCAAGATGAAAGCGATTAAGCAGGGACATATACAAGACTATATATTTATTCCTGAAGCAGATGGTACGCTGGAATACACCATTACACAAAATAGCCAAACCTTGAATGGGGTTATTCATGATAATCTTAAAAAAGGAGAAACAGGCGATATCTACGTTGTTTTGGGGGAAATGTATCAGGTTAATATCCACGATGAGTTCGATATTTAATCCTCTGTTGCGCATATTAATTCGAAATACCGGCTTATTCTAATTTTCCTCTAATAACACGTAGGTTACAGGGGAAATATAATCGAGTCATAAACACTCATTTTCTTCGATAAAAGAACGTTCCCTATTGTATTTTGCGGAAGCCTGGCGTTCGTCTTCTTAATAGTTTGCGGCATTCATCTTTCGATATTTTCGTGGTGTTTTTCCGCTCCAGCATTTAAATGCCCGGTTAAATGCGTTCTGTTCTGTAAAGAATAATGAAACACCTATTTCTGCCAACGACAAATAGCTACTACACGCTTAGTTCTTTGCGAGATCGGTACATACCGTATCAAGTAGTTCATTCATTGTACCCAGATTTAGATTGCTACTCCATCTACAATGTGGAAAGCCAACGCAACACCTGAAAGCACAATATTGCAGATTACTGGCATCGCTCCTTGGGAGGCGCATTTTGTTGATGACCATTAATTAACTGGCTTGAGTTATTCCCCGATGAGAAGCGTGATGAAGTAACTCTCGATCATAGAATCTTTTAAAAGGATATGATCCATTTTTTTGAAAATATACCTCTATAATTAATTTAGCTATATGGTTCTAATTTAGTCACTGTATTTTTATGGAGGGAGGAGATATGAGCACGAAGGAATCATCACAACCCAGACTCAGCCGCAATATTGTGCTTTGTTCTGATGGCACGGGTAATCGAGGAGGAATCGGGCACGGCACAAATGTTTGGCGCCTATATAAATCAATAGACAGACATGGCCATAAAACCAAGCCGACAACTACTGAACAGGTTCTTTTTTACGACGATGGCGTCGGCACTGAAGACCTCAAGCTACTAAGGATACTCGGCGGGTTCTTTGGCTTAGGGATGAGCCGAAATATTAGACAACTCTACACACATTTGGTTAGAGCTTACAAACCGGGCGATAAAATTTATCTATTTGGCTTTAGCCGTGGAGCCTATGCTGTTCGAGTACTCGCGAGCATGATCTGTCAGTGTGGAGTGCTCAACTACGAAAAGGCCGATGGAATTGAGAAGCTAGAAGAACGAGTTAAAGTTTTACAAAAACTTCATTTAGCACTTTCAAGAGCGGAACCAAACGAAAAAGAGACGCTTGAAAAAGAGCTTACCGACCTACAAGCAGAGTGGTGTCACGAATCTCCCGAAGGACACATCATTAAATTTATTGGCGTTTGGGATACGGTACATGCAGTCGGCCTTCCTTTCAAAAGCGTCCGCGAAGGACTCAACAAACTATTTAAATTCGGTTTCTCAAACAGCGTACTAAATGAGAAGGTTGAAAAAGCTTGTCATGCTCTCGCTATTGATGATCAACGTTTAAGTTTCCACCCTGAAATGTGGGACGAAACCGACCGACACAATATAGAACAGGTTTGGTTTTGTGGAGTCCATGCGAATGTTGGAGGAGGCTATCCCAAAGATAGCATGTCTTTAATCTCACTAGATTGGATGATAGGAAAAGCAGAGGAGATGGGATTACGTTTTCAAACGGGGAAACGAGATGAGTTTCGACGTGATGGCAATGTGCATACTAAACTTTACGACTCACGCTCCGGCCTCGGAACCTACTATCGTTACTCACCACGCGACATCGGGGATATTGCTAAAATGTTTAACATTGACACACCCAAGATTCATATCAGTGCACTGGAACGAATTAGCCAAGTTACTTCGAATTATGGGCCGCTAAATTTACCGAAAAAAATTGAAGTTGTCGGTACTGACGACCTTCATCCTCTACCTAACGAATCAGATTTAGAATTAACTAAACTGACTAAGCACATCAATGATAATTCTGACCAGCGTATGGAAATACAAACGGAAGCGAAGCAAATAATCAAACAACGCTACCAGCTTTATTGGTTGTTCTTTTCCGCCACTGTCGTGCTTGCGTGGGCAGTAGGAATCGACAACGCACTTTATTCTGCGCTATTTGGTGAATGGAATGGTATCTTAAGCTGGGCAAATGAAAACCCATTGATGGCCACTCTCAGTGCGGCAATATTGCTCGGTTTGTTTTTCCAAAAAAATAAACTGGTAGCAAAATTAAACGAACTTGGCGTAAAAGCGTGGAAGACATTGATGCCTATTCCTAATTTAGCGTCAAAAACTTCAAAAGTAACTTCTACGAAACATAAAGAAGAAGCATAACGTAAAAAGAGGAACAGCTTTGTTAACTGTTCCTCTTCGGAGGAATGTCATGTACTGCAGTTGCACCAATCATCAAACTCTGGAAAAGACCAGTCGTAGTCTGCCTCCTATTAATAATCATTATTGTAGTATTTCCGGTTTGATAAAATGAACGGGATATTAACTGCAGGAGAATAAAAATTAACACGCCACATATTCCGCTTACTAAAAATAGTTAATAAAAAGATTCCCCCCTTTATGATACGAATTCAAATAAATAATCTATCTATCCAAGGATTTGCATTTTCTAGCTGATATGCCAATTGAAATAACAGTTCATCATCTCCAGGTTTTGCAGCAAAGTGGCTTCCCAATGGCAATCCTTCACTGCTTAAGTTGAGTGGTACAGACATGGCGCACATTCCACTAATATTGTGGATTGGAGTATAACCAACATAATTTTCTATTCGTACAATTAGCTCTTCGAATGGCAGTGTTGGAGATAAATATCCGAGTTCTTTTGGAACATCAGCTAGTACCGGAGATAGCAGTACATCATATTTTTCCGACACCGAGTTTATAGCTACTGAAGCAGCTTCCATGAATGTAATTGCTTGTTTCATTGCATTTGGTTCCAGTGTTCTTGCCCATTCGATCAAGCTATTCGTAAAAGGCTCAATATCGTTTTCGTTAACCTTTCGATTAATCATTGACTCGGTGAACGCAACAACCTGCATCATCATATTTCCGGCTATTGTAAAAAATGATTTTGATAGTTCCTTTCCATTTACCTCAGGTCGATGTATTTCTATAACGTCGTGCCCCAATTCTTCTAGAAGTTTTATCGTGTCAGTCATTGAAAAAGCTATTTCACTCGTAGGCGTTGTGTCGATTAAAGTTTCTTTATAAACACCTATTCGCAGCTTACCCAGCTCTGTTGGTCTTACATATCCTATATTTGAATATTTATTTGTTTCTGTTACCGATAAATAAGCAGCGCTATCTCGTACGGTTTTTGAAATACAATGCTCTGATATGAGTTGACTAAATCCATTCCGCTGATCATTTGCTGGCAAACATCGACCTACACTTGGTTTAAATCCGAAAAGCCCACAAACAGAGGCAGGAATTCGAATTGATCCACCTGCATCACTCGCATGAGCGAGCGGAGTAATACCTGAAGCAACTGCTGCCGCACTCCCACCAGAAGAGCCAGCTGCTGAAATACCTTCTTTCCATGGATTTTTTGTCTTACCATGTAACAGTGTTTCCGTGCTCCCAAGCAAACCAAATTCCGAACTTGTGGTGTTACCGATTGTGATTAAACCAGATTCGTCGATTTTATTAGTATACGTTGTCGCTTCGTGGGGAATATATTGGGCAAAAAGTCTTGATCCCATCGCACTAACCAATCCGGGGCAGGGCATTAGCTCTTTGTAGAGAAATGGTACGCCTTCGAAAATTCCTCTACTCTTTTGATTGAGTTTTTGATTCGCCAACTCTACATTAACACTGGCGATGGCATTGTTATTATCTTTATCCTCTTTTGCCAAACTAAGCGCAATCTTCAATAACTCTTCTGCTGAAACTTCTCGGCTCTTTACCAAGCTAGCCAATCCTAATGCATCATAACTTTTATACTCTTCCACTTTCATTTCGCACCTCTCGATTCAAACAAAACTGGTGCTTAGGTTATCAGCCTGAAGAGGTGGTGATGGTAGTCTCAGCTTGCTGTTCGAGTGGTCCTATCTTGCTATCTTTGCTAACAATACGATAGAGGCTTTATTTTCGCCCGCAGCTCTACACCAATTATTCCAGACTCACACTGGTGGGTGTAGCGCTCTACAACGGGATAGGTGTCAGGCTCATACTCACTTTGCGGCATCCAAATCGTATAAAATTCAATATATTTTTCGAGAATAGATTCTGGAGGCCCTTGCACAGGATAGACAGCATATTTACCCGCAGGAATTATTGCTTGTGGTAGATTAATCTCCACATCTAAATTTTCTGGCACTTGAACACAAGCATCATAACGACACTTGGATTCCACAGTTAATCCTGGATGATCATGACTTATGGAAAAACGTTCACACAAGGAAATATCGATAGAGAATTTTTCGAGATGCTGCGCTAGCTCAATCCAAGTATTTTGAATACTGGAAATATCATAGCCATCGGGAGAAGTTTTGTAACATACAGAAACTTCGGGAAACTCGTCAACTCTCACCTTTTGCTGAATACTTTCCAGCCTAGTTTTAACTTCATCACTACTTTGGCCTGAATATAAACCGGAAAACTCAATAGGTGTTTCGTATTTTTTCTGTAATTTCCCATCTCCTGCATCCAGCCTTTTTTGTAGTGCTTTGATTTCGGTTGGCCTCAAGCCATACCATTGTTTAAATGCCTTAGAAAAACTCGACACAGAAGAGTATCCGAATTCAAATGCTATATCGGAGACACTAACATCGGAACCATAAGCAATTCTAATTGCTGCACGCTCCATCCTTTTGCGGGTAATATATTCCCCAAGTGGTTCTTTCATAACTGCAGAAAATAATCGGTGAAAATGATATTCACTAAAACAAGATATTGTGGAGACTTCCTTTAACGATAATGGCCTCTCCAAATTTTTGTGGATATAGTCTATCGCTTTCTGAATTCTTTTTTGGTATTCGACGTAGGACTTATCAACTGTGTTTTTCATTGTATAGATAGTTCCTGAACTTTCATTTACATGTTGAAAATCTCACTAAAAGACCATCAAAAGATATCAGATACCTTTTCAACATTATTTCAATTTTATCTCGAAATTTGTCATTTCCCTAAAGAAGCAGTATTAGTCTCTTACCCGATTAATAAGGTTTTGTTATAACTCTTGACGCATAGAAGCTGAACTAAGGTACTCCAATCCGACATACCACCTACCATCTATGCTATCTTGTTTCAAAAGCTTATAATTTGTTGAGCTTAATTCAATATTGGATGACTGCTGCGTACTCTCTTTTATTTCACTAAAGCTTTTGAAATTATTTATTTTATTAGTATTCTCAAGAACTGTATTAACTTTAACTTTCACCATAAACGCTAAATCATTTCTTGCGTTAGATTTAGCCTCATTCAACGTTTTCCCTTCACCATAGCCAACAACTTTATCGTTGTATGTCGGGTTACTAAACCACTGAGGCACTTTTGCATTTATACTTTTGGCGACATCAACATACCAAATTTCTTTTTCAGATGTGTCTACTATATGGGAGTCTTTTTGTTTATATTGTTTAAAATGGTTTGATACATCCAGTCGAATATTTTCTTTCAGACCAACAACTGAAACACTTACGACTTCTGGCTTATAACTAACGTTGGTATATATTGTTTCATAGCTAGTGTTTGATGTTAAATCAACAATATCAAAGCCTGATAGTTGTATCTTTTTATTTTCAGCCTTTATTTCAGGGATAATTTTAAATGTATTTTCGAGTTTAATTTTTCTAGCCACTTCGGGGGAAATTTCGGCAACAACTTCCTGAGAGAATCCTTTGTTTTTCGAATATATTTCAAAATACAATTTCTCTTCTTCAGCATTGTATTTGAAGTTTGTCGCGCTGTAGCCTGATGTATTCTCTAAAAACAATACCTTCGACAACTCCATAATACTGCCTTCCAACTCTATTAAGAAGTTATTTTTGTCCTCTGATTTTTCGTCCAAATATCTATTGAAAGACTGCTGTAGATTATCCACATAAGCATTTCTCTCAAAAACATCCAAAGAGTATTTTCTTTGTAAATTCCTAATTTCACGTTCTCTTTTTTCTACTGCAGCCTCAACTCTTTTTTTGAAATTAGATCTATTTTCAAATTCATCTTTAACTAATGTTGGAATAGCGGGGATTTGAGGCAATGGAATTTCATCCGGAATATAAGGCAAAATATCATTATAATCTAGTGCCAGTGAGTCATTTGTTGACAAATCATTTATTAAGTCACTAATTTGAAGCGAAATTGATGCTATTAAATTTTCATCCTTATATTTATCAAATATTATAGTGGCTAGTAGTTTATTTGAATCTTCATCAATAAAAATAATACCTGCTTTTTTAGAGTTATCCTTTAACAGTGAATCATACTTATTTTCGAGTACATTTTTAATATCACTACTTCTTAAATAAATAACATCCAAACCACCATGAATATTAAACTTATTCGTTTTTTCAATTAATTCATTTTTAAATGTTTCTATATTTGAAACATAGATAGAGTTCAGAAATGCTTCTTGATCAAACTCCCGTGTGTGCATATTACCAGCGGTCACTAGAGGCGTGAAAAATGTTACTAAACCTACGCCAAGTCTTTGAAAAATTTGGGTGCTATCAAGTTCTGAGAACCGACTATTACATACATGTGGATTTCTTTTGTTGTAATTAGTTATTGCATTATATTTAAGCGCCGGAAACGACAAGTCTTCAGAATTATTAAAAATCGCTATCCATCCCCATAAGCTGCCAATTCCGCATTGAATTCCTTTGGTATTAGGCGAAATACTCGGATAATATCCATTGTCATTAATCCAGAAGACTTCCTCTAGTGGTGTTCCATTTTCATAGCTGTGCTTTTCTTCCGTTTCATAATCACACTTATTTGCAACATCCACATGACATAAATATTTTAGTTTATTGCTTTGGTCAACATATACTTTGTATGTTTTTTGCTCATCAGGTTGTGATATTTTAATTTTACTTTTTACACTAACCTGCTTGTTCTTTTCTATTTTCTCAATATTCGTAGCGCAACCACTGACTAACATTGTTATTACAGCAGCTGGTATGATTAACATTGAATATCGATTCATTAAATTGTCCTTTTTATACTTAAGTACTCATACGGCGAGCACAAGGGAATAGAATCTCATAAGTTTAAACTTCAACCGCTTAAATTACTAGCGGGATACTTACTACGCATATACAGGCTGAGTCGGATGTTACCGGTTGCACGATAAGGGTCCATAAAGGGGTCCATAAAGGGGTCGGATCCCTTTATGGCTACTTAGAAACAGGCCTCCCCCTTTTCGCATAACCAATTTTCTGCTTTAACGCCTTCTCAACCTCATGTCTAAAATCATCATTCCCTAACGGTGTACCTGTCTGCCAGGCGTTGCGAATGGCCGATAAATCCTCGGCGGTCATTTTTTGTTTTATCAATAATCGATAAGCTTTTCTTCTCGATGCATCATCAATATCCATGGAAAGATATAACTCATGTGAAGTGATTAATTCATCGCGTTTTCCTAGCGCATTATAGTGGTAACTTGACCAACGATAGTCTCTGGGATGAGCCACCATAGCTGCTCGCACGGGGTTCATTTCGATGTAACACATACAATTTAGTAAATAATCTTCTTCTTGAATCAGGCTACTTTTAAACCGTCCTTCCCACAACGTACCTGTTCTGCCGTATGATCGATTTATATAAGGCACATACTTACGACCTACAAACTGCATTAGCTTGCTGATACCATTTTTTTCAGCAGGTGAGGCCAAAATATGAACGTGATTCGTCATCAAAACATAAGCATGCACCACGCAGCCACATGCCTCAGCACCTTCGCGCAGTATTTTTAGATACATCAAGTGATCTTCATCATCAAAGAATATAGGATCTTTATTGTTACCTCTTTGAACAATATGTATCGGGATATCAGGTAGGAAAAAGCGAGGTTTTCTTGGCATATTACAGGTTAACTTTGTTTATTATAAAGACATCTCAATTGTAGCATAGTAATAAAGGGATCTAGTAATAAAGGGATCTGACCCCTTTATTACCTTTATTGAAAATCAACGCCCCCAAAAGCATTTTGAAATCCCAGCGGATCTGCCCATTTTTCAATCTAGATTCAGATATAACAATAATTTAGTTTTTCCTATAAATTACCAATGCCTCTTCCTGAGAAAGATCGTGACCAAAATAATTTAAATCCGGCCAATCAGGCCATCCATAAGGGCCACCTAGAGAGTATTTACTGAATCCAATTAACGGGATCTGGAGATTACTCCGTACAAGCCCGTCGTAAGCAAAATGCCAAAATCCAGTATCATATAAAATACATCCAGGCTCTGTTCCCAAAGGACGGTCCGGGGCGGAAGTTGTACTCCAGGGAGATCTTAATGGTTTATTCCAGGGCGCAACAAACCAATTGAACTCATACTCTTTACCATCGTGCATGTAAACACCTGTTCCATCCGCTAAAAACTCGGCAATATGTGGACTCGCACTCTCTGCGTGTCGTACATTCCAGCTACCAACGACTAGATCGTCATATACAGAGCAATCAATTGGGATCCCCGCTCCTTCCAAAGTGATATCGATGTTGGGAGTATTTGGATCATTACTAGAAACCCGAATGACCGCCCGTTTTTCCCATTCCTCCATAGGTTTAAACGCAACTTGTAAAGTCTCACTTTCGCCTGGGTCGATTACAATGGGGAAGGTGATATCCGGCAACACAAAGTCTTCTATTGATGCCAAATCTATATTGAGTATGCTATCGATTTTAAGAATACCTTTTCCTGTGTTATCAATAACAATCGACACCTTATCTACGTCTTGACCCAGCTCAACCTCGCCAAAATCATAATGAGGCGGACTATCAAAAGTTTGTATTTCATTGGGGTTAACTGTTTGACCATTGACTTCAACGCTGATTGCCGGCACAGGTTTAATAATTAATGACTGAATAACCTCCTTCTCAGAAGATGCGGACTTCAAACGTAACACAAAGCGATCTTCAATCGCTCCTGGAGGCATTTCGTGAAATAGATATTCTGGAAAAGGATCTTCAGTAGGACCAAGACTATCAATCTTCTCAGCTTCGTCTAAATTATCATCTTCCATTTTACGAACAACCAAAAGTTTAGTGTCCGTTTCTTCAGTCACGCACGAGAGCTGTGCTTTGAGATCATAACCTTCATTAGCAGACGGGTTCTCCGGATCGGTAAACAGCGATTCAATCGTTAATTCCTCTTGTTTAAGAGCAACATTAAACGTAGGGCCTGAAGCCCCGGCTCCCAGAGTCTCAAGAGTTTGGGGGTCAGAATGTGAAAATTGATAAGGTTGGTTAACAGGGTTAACAACTGCACGAACCTCATAAGACAAATTAAATTGACTGGTTAGTAGAGATGCATAGTGAAACTCACATACTTTTAGGAGACTTGCTAAATCTGAAAAATCTAATAAATTTCTCCTCGTCACAATCGCCAATACAGCCGAAGATAATACCTTGCAGAACAATTTACTACTATCTGTTTCCTGATAACCAAAACCATCACATAGTGCTATAACAACCTTGCCAGCAGCAGCGTCATCAAAAAATAATGTTTTAACTTTTCCTAAGTTATCGAATGTTTCAAATACTGCTTTGCAGCGCTCCACCTCTTCCCCAATAAAGTCTACTGGGTCAGCCATTCTTAGATCTGCTTCATACGCCCCTGGCACACCAGCGACTTTGCTCGCTGGACGGGGACCATTGAATTCCATGCCATTTAAACTTGTCGCAGCAACATTAATCCTCACGTTGGCATTGTCGTAGGGTTTACCACAGCGTGTAACATTCACTCGCGAAGTCAACGAGCTTGGGATTAAGTGAGAATCTACAGAGCTTTTGCTCATAACTGTGGGAGATAATACTGGAGTTTCTTCAGGAGCTGATATCTCCGGTAATGCCAACACCTCCTCAATTGGCACTATGCGTGTAAAACTTTCGCCTGAATTCTCGTCATTCACATTGACATGAAAAGAACCCTCAACCGTCCGACTCGCCGTCATGGCGACGCCATTCAAAGCTAAAGAAAAAGCCTTGAGCTGTTGATCACTCCCGTATGTTTCTTCTGATCTCAAACCATCCTTTCCCGTATATTTAACTTCCTCGACAAACCCAAGTTTCGAATTAATCACAAAGTTTGTCTGCCCAACATTACCCGCCCAACTTGGCAAGGGAAACTCACCTTCTGAAGTGGCGAACTCCATAAACACTTCATTCCCAGTATCCAACATATTTTGAAGTTTTGGTGCCGAAGCTTTAGTTAAATCATCTATGTCTGGAGGATCAACATATCCCATCATAACGCCCATTCGGAAATTCAGGTCATTGAAATCCACACTGCCGGCTTTTTCAATAAAAGGGGAAAAATCGAAACCACTCGACTGATTTATTTTACCGTCATCTATAAACTCAGTTGTAATTGATTGAATTCTACTACCAGTATCAAAGTACTCATCTGATAATACGTGAGTTAATAACAGCAGATTAGCATTATCCGCCGCCCATTCAGAAGAGCCGTCAGTCTCGCTAAGCATGTCAACTTCAGACAAACTAGTTAGGCCAAATGCCTTTCGTGTGTCTGCAACCGCTTTACCGAATGCTTGTTCGATCGTAATTGCTCCACCTTTCATAAGATATTGCGCTCGAGCAGTTGCAATATGAGAAAAAATATTCGGATTTGAATATACTTCTTCCACCGCTTCAATCGTCTTGAATATATTCAAAACAAAAGGATCGACTTCAAGTTTAGAACCGACAAGATTTTTAAATTCAACTATCTTTAGTTCCAACTCACTAGACCCAACCCACGGAACGGCGATTTCATAACTACCGTCAAATGTTGACTCAACGTATTCACCTGTTCGTTGTCCCATTTCGTCAAGCTGATAAACACTTATGTTACCTACTAGTGGAAATAATCCCATATGAACGTGCCCGCTCATATTTATAAAAAACTCAGGCTCATCAGGAGGGTTATCGCCAGGGCTAACCTCATCTCCGTTTGAAGGAGGCGGGGAAGATGGCTCATCTGGCGAAGACAACGGAACATCGTCAAAAGGAGATGATGGTTCTTCTGGTAGAGACAGTGGATCTTCGTCGAAGGGAGGTGTAGGTTCCTCTGGTGGAGGCAACGGAGTGTCGCTTAAAGAAGATCGATCGTCATCATCTGCAGAAGGCTGCTCATCTCTTGACGTTGGCACATTTTGAGACGACTGCCCACCACTTGACGCTGATCCACCTTGAGGAGGCTGCCCACCACTTGATGACGGAGCATCTTGAGAGGATGACTCCTCGGTTGTCGATGAATTTGTATCCAAAGGCTCCTCGCCTTTATCTGCATCAATAACACAAGATGCCAAAAAAAATGTTAAAAAGAGCCCTACAACTAATAAGCGAACAACACTATTCATTTAGAATCCTTCGGCGAGGGAAAAAAGTATAAAATACAATTTAATTTATTTGCGCATTTGAATCAAAAAAGCCGATAAAAAACCGGCTTTTTTGATAGTTATGCGCAACGAATATCAACTCTCGTGATAAATCTCCGATCCCGTCTTAACAAACTGCACGGCTTTCTCTTCCATGCCTTTGTTCAACGCTTCCTGCTCGGTTATCCCTTGTTTGGCAGCGTATTCACGTACATCTTGGGTAATCTTCATAGAACAAAAATTCGGCCCACACATGGAACAAAAGTGTGCAACTTTATGTGCATCTTTGGGCATTGTCTCATCATGAAATTCACGCGCGCGATCAGGATCTAATCCGATATTAAATTGATCTTCCCAACGGAATTCGAAACGCGCTTTGGACATAGCATTGTCACGAATTTGAGCACCAGGATGACCTTTGGCTAAGTCCGCTGCGTGAGCAGCGATTTTATAAGTAATAATACCTTCTTTCACATCATCACGATTTGGTAAACCCAAATGCTCTTTAGGTGTGACGTAACAAAGCATGGCGCAACCGTACCAACCAATCATCGCGGCACCGATACCTGATGTGATGTGATCATAACCCGGTGCAATATCGGTGGTTAATGGACCAAGTGTGTAGAAGGGTGCTTCATCACAACATTCCAACTGTTTGTCCATGTTCTCTTTGATCATGTGCATTGGGATATGGCCAGGGCCTTCGATGATAGTTTGTACGTCATGCTTCCAGGCAATTTTTGTTAATTCACCTAACGCTTCGAGTTCACCGAACTGTGCTTCGTCATTGGCATCAGCAATTGAACCGGGGCGTAAACCATCACCTAGCGAAAATGAAACGTCGTAGGCTTTCATGATTTCGCAGATTTCTTCGAAATTAGTGTAGAGGAAGTTCTCTTTATGGTGGGCTAAACACCACTTGGCCATGATGGAGCCACCGCGTGAAACAATGCCGGTTACACGTTTTGCCGTTAATGGTACATGACGAAGTAATACGCCCGCATGGATGGTGAAGTAATCAACCCCTTGCTCGGCTTGTTCGATTAATGTGTCTTTGAAGATTTCCCAGGTTAAGTCTTCCGCTTTTCCATTTACTTTTTCTAATGCTTGGTAGATAGGTACGGTGCCGATTGGGACGGGTGAATTTCGAACAATCCACTCTCTTGTTTCGTGGATGTTTTTACCGGTAGAGAGATCCATAATGGTATCTGAACCCCAGCGGATGCCCCAAGTCATTTTATCGACTTCTTCTTCAATCGATGAAGTTATTGCGGAGTTACCTAAGTTTCCGTTGATCTTCACCAAAAAGTTTCGACCAATAATCATCGGTTCTAATTCTGTGTGATTAATGTTCGCTGGAATAATTGCTCGACCACGAGCAATTTCATCTCTAACAAATTCAGCGGTGATTTGCTTCGGCAGATTAGCGCCCCAGCTGTTGCCAGGATGCTGAGTTTTCATGGCTTCGCGATACTCTTCTAACCGCAAGTTTTCACGAATAGCGACATATTCCATCTCTGGTGTGATGATGCCTTGTTTCGCATAGTGCATTTGTGAAACATTATTACCCGCTTTTGCTTTGCGTGGTTGGCGGATGTGATGATCGAAACGCAAGTGATCCAGACTTTTATCAGCCGCTCTTTCACGACCATAATCTGAACTAAGATCAGCTAACTCTTCTGTATCATCTCGATCAAGAATCCACTGTTTTCGAACCTCGGCAAGCCCTTGACGTATATCAATATTTGCATGCGGATCCGTATATGGGCCGGATGTGTCGTAGATGGTGAGAGGCGCATTTTTCTCGAAGCCATTTGCAACAGGCGTATCAGATAGCGTGATTTCGCGCATAGGTACCCGGATGTCATCACGACTTCCTTGAACATAGATCTTTTTAGAATTGGGTAGCGATTGAACGGAAGCGTCGTTTACTTTCGCTTTTTTACTGAGGAAATCTTCTGGTACTGCGCTCATGGTATCTGGTCCTTATTGTTCGAAATGACGGGGACGCAGAAACTCAAAACACTGCTCCCTACGTCGGTATTGTCCGAATCAGGTTCAAAGGGTATTTCTCAGTTACTCTCATTCATTCATATTTTAAAGAGCAACACCCCCGCAAAGGACGAAAATTAACACAATTACTGGCCAGGTAACAGCAAAAGAAACTGACAACTTTTGTACGGGATGATATTTGGTAAGTGTTCTGGTTACAAAAAGTGAAAATGCTGGTAGTATTTCCGGTTCACTTAGCATTTAACCTAGAAAAAGCAGTTGGACGCGCAATTAGAATGCAGGATATTGTTTTGAATAGCGTAATGAAAAAAGTTGTCTTCACCTGGTTGGTGAAGCAAGCTTTTTTCATATAGCTAAGCGAAACAAGAGCCTGTGTTATATTTCGTGGATCAACTGCTTTTTTTAGGTTTAAGCTTATAACAGCTATTTCGCAGGGCTTTACACAGTATGAATGAAATGAATTTTGACCAAGCTCGCCATAATATGGTTGAGCAACAAATACGCACTTGGACTGTTCTTGATACAACAGTGCTTGACACGATTGTTGATTTTTCGCGCGAAGACTTTGTGCCTGAAGCCTATAGAAGAATGGCGTACACTGATACCGCTGTTCCGCTTGAACATGGTCAACTAATGATGCATCCAAAAATTGAAGCGCATTGTCTGCAAGCACTTGATCTTCAACCGACAGATAAAGTGTTGGAAATTGGAACGGGCTCTGGTGCGTTAACCGCCCTACTTGCTCAGTTGGGCGAGTCCGTTGACAGCGTTGATATTTTCCCTGATTTTCAAAAAACGGCTAGTGCAAAACTTAGTGCTAAGAATCACACTAATGTTCGGATGATTGAAGGTGATGCCTCGAATGGATGGGGAGAAGATCAACAGTATGACGCCATCGCAATTACCGGTGCACTACCTAAACTGCCAGATCAATTCAAACACGCATTAAAAGTTGGTGGCCGCCTGTTTTGCATCATTGGCTCTGGCCAAACAATGGAAGCAGTTTCAATTGTTCGTACACACGGTGATCGATGGGTTGAGAAAAGCTTGTTTGAAACAGAGCTACCCTACCTTGTTAACGCTGAAGAGCCTGTAGCATTTGAGTTTTAGCTATATCGCACAATAAACATACAGCGCAGCGTTTCTTGCTGCGCTGCTTACTCCCTACACTTTAAAGTATGAAACATTTCGATCCGAAACAGCTCTCGGAACATATTGAAAATTCAGAGACAAAACCCTTTTTACTCGACGTAAGAGAGCCTTGGGAGTTTGACATCTGTCATATTGAGAACTCCGTTTCTCTTCCTATGGCTTTAATTCCAGAAAGGCTAAATGAGCTGGATAACCAACAAGAGTTGGTCGTCATATGCCACCACGGCATTCGGAGCCGCCAAGTCGCCATGTATTTAGAAGGTAATGGATTTTCAAATGTAATAAATTTAACCGGTGGCGTAGCTGCCTGGGCTCAAGAAATTGATAAAAACATGAGCCAATATTAATGAGAGCACTCAATGAAAACACAAGCAGTGTCAAAGGGATTGTTGGCGTTTCTCATTTTGGCTTACTCCACAACCGCATCTGCCACTAGCCTAATTGATCTATTTGACCTCGCAGTTGAAAACGATCCACATTTAAAAATTGCACAAGCCAATAAAAGTGCACAAATAGAAGCAAAACCACACGCACTTTCCAAACTACTTCCTAACATCGCCATCTCTGCTAGCGCAGGTAAAGCATCACACGACATAAGAGATGCCAACCCAGAAATAGAACGCGAAAAACAAATCAGCAATGAACTAAATGTTTCATTAGTTTTAACCCAACCAATTTTTGATCTAGCCGCTTTTAGAGAGCAAAAACGCGCTGATATTGAACAAACTCAAGCCGAACTCCACTATCGAATCGCACAACAAAATCTTCTTTTTCATGTAGCCAATGTTTATTTCACAACACTCTCTTACAAAGATAATTTAAATTTTGCCCGTTCGGAGAGAGTCAGCATCGCGAATTTACTGAAAGTATCAGAGAAAAAATTTGAACAAGGCAGGGCAGAGGCTTTTGATGTTTTACAAACCCAAGCCAAACATGACATGGCTTTAGCAAGAGAGATAAAACTGGAAAAAGCGTTAGTCTCGCAGCATGATGAACTCATGCGTGTTTCGGGTCGTAGTGTTGGTAATTTAATGTCAGTCACAACAAGCGTACCGCTAATACCGCCATCACCCAGTAATATGGAAGATTGGACTAACGCGGCTACCACACAAAATCTTCAAATCGCCGCTAAAAAGCTGGAATCTGAGCTTATTATGCAGGAGCTTAAAATAACGAGAGCTGAACGCTTCCCCACGCTGGACTTTAATGCCAGTTACGGTGCGAACGACCACGGAGGCGCTTACCCAGAAAGAAGCCTGGATGCGATAGTATCGTTAGATTTCAATATGGCACTCTTTGATGGCAATCGCATTAGCATTCAATTGCGTAAAAAACAGCATGAACTTGAGCGCATCACTCACGAACTTGAAGCGAAAAAACGTGAAGTACTACAAAAAACTCGAAGCGCCTATCTTGGGATTTTAGCCGGAATCAGTTATGTCAAAGCCCTTAATCAAGCGATAAATTCCAGCGAACAAGCACTCCGCTCTATAAAAAGTGGCTTTGAGAAGGGTGAGAAAAGCGCAGTGGATGTCCTTTCTGTTCAACAAGAGTTATTCGAAAACAGGCAAGCATTCGCAACTTCCCGATATGAATATATTTTAAGCATACTGCGCTTAAAGCACAGTGCAGGAACACTATCTATTGATGACCTAGAGCAAATTAATACTTGGCTGAACTAGTTCGTATATGGCTCAAATGCTTCACAAATAAAATGCAAAATAAAGATATGTGCTTCCTGGATTCGTGAGGTTCGTTGCCCAGGAACAATAATAGAAACATCCACAAGCTCTCTTAATTTTCCACCATTTCTGCCAGTTAGCGCGATAACTTTAATACCTTGCTGCTTAGCTTGAAGTACGGCCTCAACCAGGTTTACAGAATTTCCCGAGGTACTAATCACTAATAATACGTCATCTTTATGGCCAACCGATTCAATTTGTCGAGCAAACACTCGATTGAAACCATAGTCGTTACCGATTGCTGTTAGCGCTGCGGTATCGGTTGTCAGTGAAAATGCGGCGTAGCCTCGTCGATCTTTTTCAAATCGGCCAGTGAGTTCCGACGCAAAATGTTGAGCATCAGAAGCTGATCCACCATTTCCACAAACCAAGACTTTGTTGGTTTGAGAAAGCGCTACTTTAATTAAGCTCGTGGCTGCTTCAATATCTCCACTGAGTGATTGAATGCTGTTCATTGTCTCTAAATGCTCGTCTACGGCATTCATCAAACTTTGTGTCATTCTGTTACCTGTTTGTTATCTGTTACAATTTCCATCGTATAATAGCACACGATCAAACCACAGATATTGCAGACACATTTGGATAAGAAATTTTACTCCCCAAAACATTGGCCAGTCTGGCTTGCTGTTTATTCACTCAAGTTGATTCTGTTGCTGCCGCATGCTCAACGTATGTGGTTTGGTAAACAGTTAGGTAAATTACTCTATATGTTCAGCAGCAAACGCAGGAAGGTTGCGGAAATTAATCTCCGTCACTGCTTTCCCGAAATGAATGATGCTGATCGTGAAGAAGTCATAAAAAAACATTTTCTTTCCGTTGGAATGTCGGTCATCAGCACTGGTGTTTCTTGGTGGAAGAGTGATGATTCGATACGCCATCTAGGCAAAATAGAAGGAATGGAACATTTAGAAAATGCGGCAAAAGCGGGTAGAGGAGTTATTCTACTTTCTGCACACTTCAATAATCTAGAGGTAGGATTACGGTTATTAAAAACACAGACCTCTCATCCCCTTTATGCCGTTTATCAAGCAAACTCAAACCCACTACTTGATGCAATTACCTATGAAGGTAGAGCACGTAACGCAGAAGACCTCATCTCCCACAAAGATATCAAAAAAATGATTCGTTACCTGAAACAAGGAAAAATCATTTGGTATGCGCCAGATCAAGGTTATATGGGAAAATATGGAGAGATGGTTCCATTTTTTGGGATACCTGCTGCGAGTAACACCGCTACATCACGATTGGCTAAATTTAACAACTCTGCGGTCGTCCCGTTTTTTGTCCGCCAGACAAAAGATGGACAGGGGTACGATTTAACGTTATTACCCGCACTGGATAATTTCCCATCAGGTGATGACATCAAAGATACTGAGAGATATCACCTTCTCATTGAAGAAGAGGCGAGAAAAGCGCCTGAACAATATTTGTGGATTCATCGAAGATTTAAGAAAAGACCGGCAGAATATCCAGATCTTTATAAAGATATTGTATTGAGAAAGTAAGCCCTTGCAAACAGATGCTGCAAGGGCGAACTAATTAGCTGGATTCTTTCTCAATAAGATAATTGATAATCTTAATTGATTCAGCAGAACCACCCGGTACACGATACTTACCATTAACAATCACCGCAGGAACTCCACGAACAGCATAGCGACTCCCCATGGTTTTCGCTCTTTTCAATCGAGTCTCCACCGCAAATGATTTAAACGTTTTAATGAACTTGTTCTTATCAACACCGGCGTGTTCAGCAAAGAAGTCACGTAAATCTTCCATCGTATCAACACTCTTCTTCTTCACATGAATCGCGTTGAAAAGTGGCTCATGAACCTTATCAAATACGCCTAATAGCTGTGCTGTATAAAAAGCACGCGCATGATTTTCCCAAGATGAACGAAACACACCCGGCATTCGCACAAATTGCACGTTTTCTGGCACTTTCTTCAACCAACGATCAATGTACGGCTCAAAACGAAAACAGTGTGGGCAGCCATACCAAAACAACTCCAACACTTCGACTTTGCCAACCGTGCTGGTTGGTTGAGCGGGCACAACTCGTTCGTAGTGCACACCTTCTTCATATTCTTCAGCAATTGAAACAGATACCGCGATAAAACAAAGAGCAACTATCGCAGTGAGTTTTCGAAATAGATTCATCTTCAAGCACCTCCTAATGCAGCAAAGAGATTAACGAAAATCACAAAACATGACAATTAAAGTTTGGTATTATGCATAAGTACTATTCAAATTTTAGCCACATAGGTTTTACACCTATTTATTAATGTAGGGAGTTTTAAGCGCATGACCTCTGAGCAACTTAATCTTGTGGAGTTTATCAACCAACAGCAGTTATCTGAATCGCTAACGGTAAAAGAAGTTCAAACATTTTTGGATTACACGGAAGTCGTGACTTTCAGCAAAGATGAAGTTATCGCAGAGATTGGGACAGTGGGCGAAGCACTCTACTTTGTGATTGAGGGAAGTACCGCACTCATTCAAGACGATAATGGTGAAGAAACAGAAGTCGGTAAAGGCACCACGGGCGAACTCATGGGTGAGATGTCATTTTTTGATCGCCAACCACGTTCGGTTCGTTTGAAAGCCACTGAAAACGACACGCGTTTGCTCAAACTTTCACGTAAAATGTATACAAGGCTTCGTATAGAGCACCCATACATTGCCGTAAATCTTTTAGAACACGCAATCATTAGCCTTGATCACTTGTTCCGCAGAGTCAGCTCAGATGTTGCAACATTCTCCCATTACTTATACGGAAAAGGTAAACATTAATTGGCAACCAATCCTGTTTACCGAAAAGCTTCGTTTCTCCTAGCTGTACAAAATCTGGAGCAACTTCCAGACAATATTATAAATGAAGTAGGATTTGCCGGTCGTTCAAACGCTGGCAAATCTAGTGCAATTAATACAATCACCGGTATTCACTCATTGGCTCGCACGAGCAAAACGCCAGGGCGCACTCAGCAGATTGTCTACTTCACACTTGATGATGAACACGCAATTGTCGATTTGCCCGGTTACGGCTTTGCTAAAGTTCCTGATCGTGTAAAAAGGCATTGGCGGAGCCTTATGGACGGCTATTTTCAGAATCGGCCTGCATTAAAAGGCCTTGTTTTGGTGATGGACATCAGACACCCGATGAGAGACTTTGATGAACAAATGCTTGAATGGTGTTTGCACACAAACACGCCTGCACATATTTTACTCACGAAAGCTGATAAATTAAGCAAGGGGGCGGCGAGTGGTGTTTTACATAAACTCAAAGATTTTCTGCAAAGTGAAGGCTACATAAACGTCTCTATTCAAACATTCTCTTCTTTAAAACGAACAGGCTCAGAAACGGTTTTAGAAAAACTTGATGAGTGGCTTGGTTATCCAAAGTGAAAATAAAAAGCCCCGGAACAAGCCGGGGCAAATAGTCCGATTCTGGGAAACCGGTAAGGTTGCGTAATTTTCTCTACTCAAGGGAGGGGAGTAAGAAAATATCAATGTAAGCAGCTTCACCACTACTCACAATAATTACGACCAATAAAATTTTTGAAAGTTCATTCTCGTCATACATAAACAACGGCTATTGCTTTATAAAAAATTCAATGTGCTTCATCCCAGTTATTTCCTACCCCAACATCCACTAACAAAGGCACATCAAGCTTCACCGCATTTTCCATGCACTCTTGGATGCTAGCCTTAGCAATATCCAAAACTTCATTTGATAATTCAAAAACCAATTCATCATGTACTTGCATGATCATTTTAATATCAAATTCATTTTCTGAAATCCATTGATCAGTTTTTATCATAGCGATTTTTATAATATCCGCAGCACTTCCTTGCATAGGCGCATTTATCGCTGTGCGTTCTGCATACTGTCTACGCATCGCATTTTTTGCATTGATTTCCGGTAAATATAATCTTCGACCAAATATAGTTTCCACATAACCTTGCTCTCTGGCAATTTCGCGTGTGTTCTCCATATATTTTTTAACACCGGGATAACGATGAAAATATTCATCCATATATTTTTGGGCTTCGCCGCGTCCTATGCCTAACTGTTTTGACAAACCAAACGCAGACATTCCATAAATCAACCCAAAGTTAATCGCCTTTGCACTTCGGCGTTGATCATTTGTTACATCTTCAAGTGCTGTTTCAAAAATTTCAGATGCAGTGGCACGATGGATGTCTCTTCCTTCTTTAAATGCAGATAATAATCCTTCATCTTTAGATAGATCCGCCATGATCCGCAACTCAATTTGGGAATAATCAGCCGCAATCAAACATTGATTCTCCCCCGCGACGAAAGCTTGACGAATCCTTCTGCCTTCGGCACTACGAATAGGAATGTTTTGTAGATTTGGATTAGAAGACGATAAACGTCCGGTTGCTGCAACTGCTTGATGATAAGAAGTATGAACTCTTCCGGTTGTGGGATTAATTTGTTCCGGCAATTTGTCGGTATACGTTGATTTGAGTTTTGCTAAACCTCGATGATCTAAAATTAATCGTGGTAATTCGTAATCCTCTGCCAACTCCTGTAATACAGCCTCTGCTGTTGAAGGCTGACCTTTTGGTGTTTTTTTGATAACAGGTAATTCTAGTTTTTCAAAAAATATCTGCTGAATTTGTTTTGGTGAATTCAAATTAAATTCGTCACCGGCAATAGTAAACGCTTCTTGTTCGATCTCTTTAATACGCTGTTCAATTTCACCGCTTTGAGTTGTTAACAATTCAGCATCAACCAAAACACCATTACGTTCAATTTTTGAAAGCACCGGTATTAAGGGCATTTCGATTTCGTGAAAAACTTCTTTTTGCTTTTCTAGATCTTTTAATTTACCCCATAAATTTTCGTGAAGTTGTAATGTGATGTCTGCATCTTCTGCTGCATATGGCCCAGCTTGTTCTAGCTCCACCTGATTAAACGTTATTTGTTTCGCGCCTTTGCCTGCAATATCTTCAAAATGTATGGTGTTTTTTCCCAAATATTTTAAGGCAAGCGAATCCATATCATGACGGGACGCAACGCTATCGAGAATATACGACTCCAACATGGTGTCGTAAGCAATCCCTTTCATTTCGATGCCATATCGACACAACACACTCATGTCGTATTTTAAATTTTGTCCAACTTTTGGTTTAGTTTTATCTTCAAGAATTGGTGTTAATTTTTCTAAAACAAATTCACGGCTAAGCTGAACAGGAGCATCTTCGTAATCGTGAGCAACGGGGACATACGCTGCTTCATCAGGTGTGACAGCAAACGAGATACCTACAATTTCAGCATTAATATAATCAAGACTGTTTGTTTCAGTATCAAATGAAATTAATTCTGCATTGTTAAGTTTATCCAACCATTTTTCAAAGTGACTTTCATCCAAAACCACTTCGTAGTTTTTTTGTTCTGCAACTGCAGCTTCATGATCAAGATCATTTTCTTCGTCTGAGCCGTTCTGCAGCTGATGTTTGATTTCATTCAGCCAGCTCTTAAATTCGAACTGTTGATAAAACTCTCGAAGCAACGCCAAGTTTGGAGTATTCATTTTCAATTCATCTAACCCAGCGTCCAGTTCTACATCACACTTAATAGTCGCTAGTTCATATGATAGAGGAAGCTGTTCAAGACTATTCCTTAAGTTTTCTCCAACTTTGCCTTTTATTTCATCAGCACGCTTCATAATCTCATCAAGCGAGCCGTACAAATCTAACCACTTAACCGCTGTTTTAGGGCCAACTTTTGGAACACCAGGAATGTTATCAACGGTATCACCAATCAATGCAAGGTAATCAATAATTAAGTCTGCAGGGATACCAAATTTATCCACAACTCCCTTTTCATCCATTTTAGTATCTGTCATCGTGTTAATTAAGGAGACATACCCATTAACCAACTGCGCCATGTCTTTATCACCGGTGGATATCACTGTTTTTATATTTTGATCTGTCGCATGTTTTGCCAAGGTACCAATGACATCATCCGCTTCCACTCCTGGAACCACCAATAATGGAAAGCCCATCGCTTCAAGTATTTGATGTAGCGGCATAATCTGTGCAGCAAGATCTTCAGACATTGGTGGACGATTGGCTTTATATTCAGGATACATCTCATTTCTAAATGTTTTGCCCTTTGCATCAAACACAACAACGATTTCATCTCCGGCGTAATCTTGTTGCAGACGTTTCATCATACTGATCACGCCTTTGATTGCGCCGGTGCTTTCACCATTTGAGTTAGTTAGCGGTGGCATCGCGTGATATGCACGAAAGAGATAGGATGACCCATCGACTAATATCAATTGTTGATTGTTTTTCATATGCTCTTAGTTGTAAATAATTTGCAGTATTTCGAGGATTGTATAATGACAGAAAAATTCAAAATCTCTCATCCCGGCTTAGGCCCCATTAACGACTCCATGCTAACCAGAGAATCATGGAAAATTTTTCAAATTATGGCTGAATTTGTTGAAGGCTTTGAAAGACTGGCCAAAATTCGCCCATCAGTAAGCATTTTTGGCTCGGCACGCACACCGGTTGATCACCCTTATTATAAACTAACTGAAGAGATTGCACGGGAATTATCTGACGCAGGTTTTAGCGTTGTTACCGGCGGTGGCCCAGGAATTATGGAGGCAGGTAACAAAGGCGGTTACCAAGGGAAATCGCCCAGCATTGGCTTAAATATTGAGCTGCCGTTTGAGCAAAGTGGAAACGAGTATCAAGATATTTCACTCAGTTTTCGCCATTTCTTTTCCCGTAAAGTGATGTTTGTAAAATACGCCACCGCTTATGTTGTTATGCCTGGCGGCTTCGGTACTTTAGACGAACTAGCGGAAATTCTTACCCTTGTACAGACCAAAAAGACCCGAAAAATTCCGATTATCCTCGTCCACCGACCATTTTGGGAAGGGCTGCTCTCTTGGTTTAAAGAGACATTAGCAAAAGAACATATGATTGATGAAGAAGATCTCGATTTGATGCAGATAATTGATTCACCAAAAGACATCGCCGAAGCAATTTTCACCCACTACGAAAAACACGGTTTCGAGCCTTCACCAGAAGAGAAGGAAATTATGCTTGATCTTTGACTCGTATTGCACATTGATTGTGGGTTAGATTTCGATGCAAAACCTGAAGTAGCGGTTTATAATGAACGGCATGAAAAGACTATTTTTAACCTCATGCATTTCATTGGCAGTCTCAACAAGCTGCTTCGCCGAAACTACCCCAATTGGTGCTGATGTCACTATAACACCGGGACAAAAGAAAAAATCTTCTAAGCAAACAACGATTGAAGAATTTGAAAATCGGGGAATTCGTTATATTAAAGTAACGCCTAGAAAGGGGCCTTCCTATTATTTAATTGATAGTGACGGTGATGGCGATATGGATACGAGAAGAAACGAACTTGATCCGAACCTGATGATTCCCTCGTGGACCATATTCACTTGGTAAAAACTCTTGTCGTTATTCCATTTGAATTAATTCAGATAATAAAAAAAGCCAGTCTAAGTTAGACTGGCTTTTTTTGGGCTTTCACCCAAATCGCTTCAAACTGGCTTATAGGCCAAGAATGAAAGATACCAACTCATCGATGTCAGCATCTTTAACACGAGGTGAGTATGGAGGCATTGGAACGCCCTTAGTAACTTCAGTCCAGTTACCTTTACCACCTTTTTTAACTTTAGCAACTAGAGATGCTGCAGCACCAGCGTCACCTTTGTAACGATCAGCAACAGCTTTCCAGCCTGGACCAACAACTTTCTTATCGATAGCGTGACAAGCTGTGCAACCGCTTTTCTTAGCCAATGGTGGCATGTCAGCAGCATTTGCAGTAGATACACCCAGAGCTAGAACTGCAGCAGCAGGTAGTACTAATAGTTTTTTCATTTATCTTCCTCCCGAATAAATTTAATACCAAAAGTGTCTTACTCATTCCAAAGTGGAATTGAGATTCAATCAAACCGTATTGGTTAAGATATAGCACCCAGACCAATTGGATCGATCTTTTATGCCATGACCCACAAATCATGTCAAGTTTATTCAAGAAAATTAAAAAAATATAATTTTAAAAAAAACGAAAGACTTTAACAAAGCTAATAAACAACAAGCGCTAACGCACTGTTAATTCGGCCTTTTAAAACTATTGAATTAATTTTTCAGATTTTTAAATAGGAGAGCAAAGACATATTATGCTCGAAGATTTTTTCAGAAAAAAATATAAATGAATTGTCTTTTTATGTTGGTAAAGACTAGAAACAAGTACCTACACACGAATCTTTTATGAATCAATTCGTAAGTATAATCCTACAATAAAATTTGTGCTTAAAGAATTTGTAAGGTAGAAATTATTCGGGGATCCATGTCTTTTGTTCACCGCCTAAATCAAAATTATAAACAGTGTTACCATCCGCATCGAGTGTCGGTTTAATGATAACGGGTTCAATCACTCCCGCAACTTCTACGTTCATCAACATTGTATATTCATCAAGTTGCTCCCAAGTTCCTTCCAGTGTATCGACTCCTTCCAAATCACCATCGACAAAACTTGGATCAATCGTCATTGTCCCACTTGTCGCATCATCCGAATCACTATTATGAAAATCAACTTTGACACCATCTTCTTCACTACCAATCGCAAGCTGATTTCCCGAAAAGCCTTCGGTATTGTCTCCCGTAATTCCGTTGCTATCACTACTCCCTAAAAGATCTGCAAAACCTTGTCGCTCGTTAAAATCTGAATCATCAATTATGAAAGTGCCATCGATGAATTTCTGTTTAAGCAAACCCACATCAACGGCAGCACTACGTAAATTTTGCATATATGTTTTGTTATTTGTTGTTGTCAGACTTGCATCTGTCGCCGCCGCTATAGCACTTTGTGCAGCCACGGATTCATCATCACGAACCAGAGAAGCAACAATACTTAGTGCACGAAGCCTTGCCATAACATCTCCTTCGAGATCTGCACTATCTAAATTGTCTTGAAACAAGGTATCACTTAATGCCATAAAATCAGTGACAGATGTAGCTATACTGTTGGCAACAATTCCCGTGGGAACTTGATGATGATCGCTGCTATCTGATTGGCGAATATTGTAATTGCTGATCGCCTCAGAGATAAGCTCAAAAGCGCGTTGCACGACACTTTCCAATTTTGTGGAATCACCTAAGACCGTAGATAGCGCAATAGGAGAACTTGAGGAATCTCTATTAAGAAGCACATCAGCGAAAGCACGATATACATATACGGTTGCATCAACAGGAATTCCTACCTCTACCCCAAAAAAACCATCGCTATCACCATTGCTTGCGGCGAATTCTTTATCCAATAAAGCCGAAAATATATCTGCGACTTTATGTAGATTAATTGCCAAACTAACTATTGCTTTACGTTCAGCGTTTGCCCCTTCAAACCCATTGCCCGTATCGAAGTTCAAATAGTCATTATCGAGTAGTTCATCTTTTAGCGATGTTTCTAAATCCAGAAAAGTTTGCTGCTCTTCAACTGTCATCTCTGCTAGCAGTGAGTTAATTGGAGAACCGATAAATGCCGTTTCAATTGTTGCGCTCGACACATTAACTCTCATGGATAGAGTTCCGGTAAATGGTTCTACTGTTGTTAAATCGTATCCTTGAGTTATACGAATAACGACTTCGTCGTATCCTGGTGGTGCGTGTAAACAATGAATGCTTTTGGAATCTGTTTCGGGAAGTGAGCAGTAATTTATTTCACTGTTTGGATTATAGGTGAAGTATCCTTCTGAGTCGGTTAGTGCTCGTTTTTCCCAAACATCAAGCTTATTATTTTCGTCAACATCTGCATAAACGACCGCACGCGCAATATATCCATCAATGGCCAAGCCAGTTACTGGCTTTGCCGCTCCATCACCCACACCTTGATCTTGTGTTGATACTCCACACGCTGTTAAAGCAATTGTAGTGCTTATCATCAACAAGGGAAAAGAACAGCAAAAATATTTTTTAGTCGGTTTCATTTATAATTTCTCAATGAACTAGGGGAGCACTAATTAAGTTAGATATTACTGTGAGATTGTTTTTAACACAGCAATCTTGCAGTAGATGACTTAATCAAACGGCCCCTAAAAGATCAAATCTATGCCTATATTGGCTTGTAACATTCTCGGTGCAGCTGTGCCATCAACTTCAATTTGTTCTAGCCCATATGCAGCATCTATATGCAACATTCTAAAAACAGTTGCACCTGCGGTCACTGCATCCAATTGGCTTCCTGCTAAATTTTTTCGGTAACCAATCCTAACCCCTGGAATTATCCAGCTTCGTGTAGCATACGCAGCACTTACCGTGGCCCATTGAATTTGGTTTGCAACGGGATCATTTACCGGGGAAGTATCAGCTGCAGCTGAAACCACCCAATTGCGACTTTTACTATATAACGCACCGGCAATCGTAACCTGAGCATCCATGACATACTTTTCTTGCAACGAAATTTCATTTGCAAAAGAGTTAGCGATAAAGCAACCGTCTTTTTGTGTACCTTCTTCCATCTGCGCACAGTTAGTGCCGACCGATTCATAATCAAAAGAAGGAGAATTAATATTCTTAAAAGTCGCACCCAGGCGGAAATTATTGCCTGCCCACATTAACCCCAAATCCAATCCAACACCCGACTGCAGCGTAGGATCTTGAGTTAGCTCTTCCTCTACCGTTTGTACTGAATCTTCCATTTGCGAAATACCAATCACCGTTTTTCGCAGTCCAACCATATAATAGTTTGCTCGAACACCGCCAAAAAAAGCACCCGAATCTGTCTCAAGCAATGGACGACTATACCCAAGAGATGATTCAGCAACTGCACCAACTTTTAAATAAGCCGCTGTATTAGTCTGTAATTGATTAGCACCTTGTTCTAGTGGATTAAAAATAATCGGTCTATCTAATATGCTGAGTTTAGCTATGGCGGCCACGTTCGCATCTAACACTAGGCTACCGCCTAATGTGTCATACGATGTCCAAACCAACGGTAGAAGAGGAGCCGCGACTGCCGTATGAAGTTGGAAATATCCATTTTCTCCTGCGTCTATCAGGAATTGATCAAACTCTGCTTTGATATCTGAAACTTGTTGAATGGAGGGTGGCGTATCATTCGAAAAAGCATTGAGCTGCTCCGATAAAGCATCCACATTCTTTGTCATGTCATCAACCGGACCAATCTCTAAACCAACACCGATGGAACTAATAACACCGAAGCCAACATTCCAATTCATGACACCAAGTGAGCTAGCCCCCACAGCTGGATTGTTTGTATATGCCCTTGTGCTTTGATGATGCGCGGAATAGCCGTAAGTTAACGATTCCCCAAGTGGATGAAAAGCAGGACCAGAGTTGGCTACGAAGGAAATACTCAATAAAAATGTGGATGCAATCAGATGCTTCATGTATATCCCAAATCAGTGACGTGACATTTTATAAAGTAGGTCGTCAGAGTATCATTCTGGCTTTAACTATTCTCTGCCAGATAATCGCCTTTCACGGCGAAATTGAAGATAGTGTCAGCATATTTCATCGCATATGAAATTTATCGGGAAATAGGTTATGCTTTTGTCGGAATTTACGTCATATAACGCCCGAATTTTACTCCCAATAATAATGTACAAGGTTAAATCATGAGCTTAATAGAATGCCCCAGCTGTAATAAAGAAACGATTACCTTTAAGCAAAAACTACTTGCAGGAAAATGGGTGGATATCTATTGTACTAACTGCAACAGCCGTTTTTGTGATCAACCTATCGTTTTGGCTTTGATGCATTTTATCGTCACCTGGAATATTCTGTTTTTCGGCTATATGGCGTTTCGTGAATCCAGCATTGCTTATGCTGCTGCAATGTTTATAGGCTGGTTTATATTAGAGTTTTTTATTTACTATATTCCTCTGACGAGACTTAGATCTAAAAAACCTCAAACTGAAAATAACACACCAAAATAATTAACGGTACGATGGCTTCAGTTTTTGGCGTAGGAATCGCAACTGTTGATATTATTAATTGTGTTGCCACTTTCCCAAAGGAAGATTCGGAAGTACGGGCCATCTCCCAACACACCTGCCGCGGGGGAAATGTATGCAACACTCTAACGGTACTCTCTCAATTAGGCCACAAGTGCTATTGGAGTGGTGTCATTTGTTCCGATAGTGATTCGCACTACATTCTCGATGACCTCCGTAAACATAATATCGACTACAGCAACGTTCAGAATTTAGCCAGCGGCAAGGTGCCAACCTCATACATCACCTTAAACCAGGAAAATGGTTCGCGCTCTATCGTCCACTACAGAGACCTTCCTGAACTGTCATACGCATATTTTAAAACACTCAAGTTACCCAAGTGCGACTGGTATCATTTTGAAGCGCGGGCAATCAATGAAACATTGCTGATGGTAAAACATGTTAGGAACACCTACCCTGAAGCAAAAATTTCGATTGAAATTGAGAAGCAACGAGAAGATCTAGATAAGATATTTAATATTGCAGACCTCTATCTATTTTCACATGCGTTTGCCAACACCAATAATTTTGACTCTCCGGATGAATTTTTAAAGCAACAAAAAATAGTTTCGCCTACATCAGACTTAACTTGTACTTGGGGTGATCAAGGAGCAGCGGCATTATTAGTTGATGGCACGCTTCTACATTCTCCCGCCTTTCCTCCAAAGAAAATCGTAGACACTTTGGGCGCAGGGGATACCTTCAATGCAGCAATTATTCATGGTTTGATGAATGAATTAGACTGGCAAGAGTTCTTAAGATCGGCCTGCAAATTAGCGGGTAAAAAGTGCGGGCAACAGGGGTTTTCCCATTTGTTATAAAAGACTAACTCAAAAATTCAATATGCTCTAACACATCATCCAACCTTTCCAAGCGCAAAAGTGGATCATCCAGTTCTAAGAAGTACTGCTTTTGAGAAAGACGAAGCGGCAACAGTTCTGCCAGCCTAAAACCCACCCAACTAGCATCATCATATTTTAAATCGCTGGCTTCATACTTTTTAGGTGCCTGGCTAATTTGCTCTTCGAGTACATCGATAAGATGTTTTAGCTCAACAGGCACTTCAATATGCACCTCGGGTTTTATTAGTTCGATTTCAGCTGAGAGCAATTGATTAGAAGCAACGGCTTGTCGATTGATCTTAAACCGCTGTTTACCCCTAACGACTACACCTAAGATATCATCTTTACGCATGTGCCAATCAATCACATAAGCTATAGTGCCGACCTCATGTGATATCGCCGCTAAACCTACCTCATCTCCTTCACTGATTAGGCAAACACCAAACCCTTTTTCGTTTTTCACACAATCACTAATCATTTCGGTGTAACGCGGTTCGAAAATTCTCAACGAGAGTGTTGCCCCGGGAAAGAGCACTGAGTGAACAGGAAATAGAGGTACGTTATTTGAGGTCACAAATTATATTCCAACAAGCGTTTATCCTAGAAAGATCAGTTGGACTCAATGTATGCGGACGTTGTTTGTGAGCGAAGATTATATTGGTGAGTTAATCTCCCCAACGAGGTGCTAACGTTTGATCCACACCCAAGTGATCCAAAATTCTTGCAACAACGAAGTCTACTAATTCGGCGACTGAATTTGGCTGATTATAAAACGCCGGACTCGCCGGCATAATAGTTACACCTAACCGGGAGAGTTTTAGCATATTCTCCAGATGGATTGCTGAAAGGGGTGACTCTCTGGTAACGAGAATTAACTTCCTCTGTTCTTTCAACATCACATCAGCTGATCGTTCAATAAGACTTCGACTTGCTCCAGTGGAAACAGCAGAAAGTGTGCCGGTGGAGCAAGGGCAAATAACCATAGCATCTGGCGCGTTTGAACCACTTGCAACCGGAGCCATCCACTGATCTTTATTGAAGACTTTTAATAACGAATGATCAGTAACAAATTTGTCGGAAAAGTACTTTTCGATGTCCGTCGTTCGGGAGGGGAGTTTGATATCAGTTTCTGTCGCGATAACAACTTTGGCAGGAGATGAGATCATCAAATAGACCTGAATTTCTGCTTTTAATAAGCTCTCTAATAAGCGCAATCCGTAAACAGAACCAGATGCACCGGTGATAGCGATAGAAATTTTTTTATTCGTCATTAAGCCGCTTTAATATACGTTCATGGATGTTTTCAAAGCCGCCATTACTCATAATCACGATATGATCTTTTGCCGCAGCTTCTGAGCCACAAACAGATACGATCTCTTCAACCGATTGAAAAACTCTAACTTTATCTGCCAATGACGACAATGATTCGGAGATATCCCAACCAACATTACTACTTTGATAAACAAAAATTTGATCGGCCTCTGACAACGAATCTGCCATTTTCTCTTTATGAAAACCAAGCTTCATGGTGTTGGAACGCGGCTCTAAAACCGCAATAATTCGCTCCTGACCAACTTTTGCACGCAAACCTTTTAGCGTTAATCGAATTGCCGTCGGATGGTGAGCAAAATCATCGTATACGGTGATTTGATTGACCACTCCTCTGATTTCCAATCTGCGTTTGGTGTTGATATATTCGTTCAGCGCATCAATCGCATATTTTGGTGGAACGCCCACATGACGAGCCGCAGCAATTGCTGCTAGCGCATTATTGATGTTGTGATCACCAATTAAATTCCACTCTACTACGCCAAAGTTTTCTTGCTGATACCCGACGTCAAACCGACTACCATCGGCAGATTTTAAACTGGCCCACCAACCTTCTTTTTCGGAATGAATTTTTTCGCATTCAGTCCAACACCCCAATTCAAGAACATCTTGCAGGTTTTCATCATCCTGAGGAGAGATAATCCGCCCAGTGGAAGGAACGATACGCAGTAAATGATGGAACTGCCGTTTGATAGCATCCATATCGCTGAAAATATCTGCATGATCAAATTCCAGATTATTTAGCACTAAGGTTCGTGGATGATAATGAACAAACTTGGAGCGTTTATCAAAAAAAGCCGTATCGTATTCATCAGCTTCAATAACGAAAAATGGTTCATCACCCAAGCGAGCAGACACCCCAAAATTTTGCGGAATACCTCCAATTAAAAACCCCGGTTTTAATTTCGCATATTCCAAAATCCAAGCAAGCATACTTGATGTGGTTGTTTTCCCGTGAGTACCTGCAACAGCAAGCACCCAGCGATTTTTTAATACGTATCGAAAAACAAACTCAGGCCCTGAGCAGTAATCCAAGCCGCTATTTAAAACATATTCAACGCTTTCATTGCCACGCGACATAGCGTTTCCAATCACAACTAAATCAGGTGTATTAGTCTTTATAAATTCGGCATCAAACCCTTGAACAAGATCGATCCCCTGAGATTCCAGTTGAGTACTCATAGGCGGATAGACACCCGCATCAGCACCCGTTACTTTCATTCCAAGTTCCCGAGCAAGTAGAGCGACACCACCCATAAAGGTACCGCAAATTCCCAAAATATGGATATGCATTAAATTATTTAAATCCTATGAAACAATGCAACGCTACAACTGATATCTTTGAAGTTATTGCCCAATAGAATAAGACATTACTTTCAATATTCGCAGAGTAACCGTGAACGACAAATACATATATAGTAATGCTGCACCAATTGCTGCAAGAAACGGAATTTCCATGGCGTGCCGTAGTATGTGTCCAATAATCGCAGTTTCCCAAACAATCACAACAACTGACAATAGCCAAATCATTGCTGCAACCGAACTTGTTTCGTCAGTTTGAGGAATCGATGCGCTAATCATCACTAAAGGAATTGCAACGATTGCAACAAAAACCCCAGATCCCATCAACGCAGTGACAGCTTGCATAAATCTTTCAGGCGTTTTTTTAATCCACATAATTAGATTGGTGATGAATACAAACAGTGCCGTTTGAATAAGCGCTACAGTAATTGAAGGGAAAAGATCTTGGTTAAATGAGGTAATAAAAGTCCCAATAAGAATATAGGCGAAGATGGAAGCGTAAAATGCATTCTTTGAAGTAGGTGCATCTTGTGGTGCGCCTTTCAACAGACAGAGATCAAAATAGAAACGCAGCCATTGAGTCATAAGCTTCCTGCTCCATATTAAATAGGGCCAAGTACGGTTGATCCATCATACCTGATGATAGGATTGTATAAAACATAATCCTGACTTTACGGAATGATAGAAATGTATTCTCTATTTTGAATGCAAACTTTATTCAAGTTTAGTCAGTTTGAGCACACTACTTAAAAAAAGTAGTGTGCGAAGAAAAGGGATTGATGATATTTCATGGCCGATAAGCGAAAACCAAATGTTATTATTTATTCAACAGTCACAGATTTAGCAAGGTTTCTTGGCTGATCGACATCAGTTCCTTTGATAACTGCAACATGATAAGAAAGTAGTTGTAGCGGAATGCTATAGATAATTGGAGCAATTAACTCACTACAAGAGACCACATCGATAACATCCATTCCGTCAGATGATTCAACATTTGATGAAGGATCTGCAAACACAATCAATTGGCCACCACGAGCATAAACTTCATGCATATTAGATTTCAGTTTTTCTAACAGTTCGTCGTTTGGCGCAACAACGACAACTGGCATTTCACTATCCACTAATGCAAGTGGACCATGTTTTAACTCACCTGCAGGGTATGCTTCCGCATGAATATAAGAAATTTCCTTCAACTTCAATGCGCCTTCCATAGCAATGGGGTACATTGAACCACGGCCAAGAAACAGTGAATGAAATTTTTCTGTAAATTTTTCTGAAAGTTTGATGATTTTTTCATCTGCTTCAGTGAGCATATGCTCAATTTTATTCGGAAGCCTTATCAATTCATCGATAATCTGCTGTTCATCTTCGTCACTTAAATCACGCCTTCGACCAAGTGCAACGACCAACAACATTAACGCAACAAGTTGTGTAGTAAATGCTTTAGTTGAGGCAACACCGATTTCAGGGCCTGCGCGAGTCATTAAGCAGAGATCAGATGCTCTAACCAATGAGCTTTCAGGTACATTACAAATAGCTAAAGAATGGCCAAATCCAAGGCGCTTAGCCTCTTCAAGAGCAGCTAATGTATCAGCTGTTTCACCTGATTGTGAAAGTGTTAATACAAGGCTGTTTCTGCGAACCATTGGTTTTCGGTATCGAAATTCACTGGCAATTTCCACACTACATGGAATTTTCGCAATGGATTCCAACCAATACTTAGCCACCATTCCGGCGTGGTAACTCGTTCCACAAGCAAGAATATGAACACCATCCACCGCGTCAAAAATTTCTTTGGCATTAATACCAAATGATTCTTCAACAAGTTTTTTATTGGAGATACGGCCTTCTAACGTGCTTGCAATTGCGTCCGGTTGCTCATAAATTTCTTTGAGCATGTAGTGCCGATACGGGCCTTTATCAGTCGAGTCAGCACTGATATTGGAGATTTTAATTTGGCGTTCAACTGCGTCACCATTCTCATTAAATATATCTAATGAGGTACGCGTAAGATTAGCGATATCACCATCTTCAAGAAAAATAAAACGGTTAGTCACCGGAAGCAATGCGGCAACATCAGAAGCAATAAAATATTCACCGATGCCAACACCAATAACAAGCGGGCTACCACGACGAGCGACAACCATATTATTAGAATCTTTTTTATTAACTACTGCGAGAGCAAAAGCACCTTCAAGAAAAGTGAGCGTTTTCTTTACGGCATTGAATAACGAACTTTCAGTTTCAAGTTGATGATAAACTTCGTGAACGATGGTTTCTGTATCTGTTTCAGAAGTAAATGCATAGCCTTGTTTGATTTGTTTTTCTCGAAGTTCATCGTGATTTTCAATGATGCCATTATGAACTAGTGCAACAGCGTTATTACAAATATGTGGATGGGCGTTCGATTCACTGGGTTTGCCGTGGGTTGCCCAACGCGTATGCGCTATTCCTAAACCACCTTGAATGCCAGTTGATTCAAGCTGAGGTTCAAGTTCACGGACTTTACCCAAAGCTCTTACTCGGGCTAATTCGTCATGGCGATCAACAACTGCAATTCCGGATGAATCATATCCACGATATTCCAAGCGGCGCAAGCCTTCCAAAAGGATTGGGACAACGTCGCGTTCTGCTACAGCTCCAACAATTCCACACATAAGAGACTTCCTTTGTTTGCTTTTTATTTATTATTCTTTATAGGTCTTTTCCAACCTGAAACTACCGACTGAGTATTTCGACTTAATGCGAGTTTAGCTTTTGGTACATCTTTAGTTATTGTCGAACCAGCACCAATAGTTGCTCCATCACCAATTTTTACTGGCGCTACCAATTGGGAGTCGGAGCCAATAAACACATCATTACCAATCTCGGTTAGATGTTTATTCGCACCGTCATAATTGCAGGTAATTGTCCCTGCGCCAATATTAACGTTACTACCCATGTTAGTGTCACCAACATAACTCAAGTGATTCACCTTTGAGTTATCCGCAATATTAGCTTTTTTGATCTCGACAAAATTCCCGATCCTTACCTTAGAAGCCAAAACCGTTTCTGGCCTAAGTCTCGCGTAAGGGCCAATATGACATGACTTTCCGACCGTTGATTCTTCGATCAACGAGTTAGGATGAATGGTACTACCATCGGCAATTGTTGAATTCTTAATTATACAGTTAGCGGCAATGGATACATTATTACCTAATACAACATTTCCTTCAAAAATCACGTTGACGTCGATCTCAACATCCATACCGACCGATAACGAACCTCGAACGTCTATACGTGTAGGATCTTTTAACGTTACACCTTGCACAAGTAGATCATCCGCGATGTTACGCTGATGTTTTCTCTCAAGTTCCGCTAGCTGAGTTTTACTGTTTACGCCTTCAACTTCCCATAGCTCAGATACAATATGAGTTTGAACAGTGGTCCCTTCATTAACCGCCATTTCAATAATGTCAGTTAAATAGTATTCACCTTGTGCATTATTGTTTTCTAAATTATCTAACCATTTAGTGAGCTGCTTTGCGTCAGCACATAAGATACCGGTATTGATTTCATCTATTTTCAATTCATCATCTGACGCATCTTTTTGTTCGACGATTTTCTGCACAACATTGTTGTCGTTGCGCACAATTCGGCCATAGCCCGTGGGATTCTCCAATTTAGCTGTAAGTAAGCCCATGCTATTAGGTTTGGCCGCTAACTCTAATAGTGCGGTGAGCGTTGGCGCGGTAATCAGTGGTACATCACCATAGAGTACTAAAACCATACCGTCATCAATCAAATGAGAAACCTGGTCAACAGCATGACCGGTCCCCAACTGCTCAGCCTGTTCAACCCAAGTAACTTCAAGGTGAGAAAGAGTTGAAGGCACTAATTCACCACCATGGCCAAAAACACCAAAGACTTTTCCGGCGTTCAACTCTTGTGCTGTATTAATCACATGCTCGACCAGCGGTTTGTCAGCAATTTTATGGAGAACTTTGGGAAGAGCAGAACGCATACGAGTGCCTTTACCCGCAGCGAGAATGACGACATTAAGTTTCATATTTAAATTTCCGTATGTAAACCGAGCGAAACAACGACTCTCAATTCGTTTAACCTAGATTAATCAATTGATCCACGATTTATAGCACACCAACAGTAGGCGCTTTAGGCGATCATTTGATTTACCTGGCTATATGAAAAGTATTTGATTCACCAACCAGGTGAACGCAAAACTTTTCATTCGACAATTGCTCCTGCATTGTTCTAACTACGCCCATCCATGGGCTAGTACGCCAATCAAACCAACTGCTCGCCTAAAGCGCCTACTGTTGGTCCACTCTAAATACACGTCCAACTGATTAATCTAGGTTTATTATACTTGTTTTAGTTGGAAGTTTTATGTACCACACAAACACAAAAAGGGCTAAAAAGCCCTTTTTGTGTAATTAATAAAGACAGACTGGAATTAATGCCTTCCAGAACTTTTCATCTTCTTAATCAATTGCAATTGTGCAACTGCTTCAGCCAATTGAGCTTCAGCCAATGCATAATCCATCTCTGCACCTTTTTCTTGAAGCAACTTCTCAGCGGCTTCTTTCGCTTCTAGTGCTGCAGCTTCATCAATGTCTTTTGCTCTTACCGCAGTATCAGAAAGAACAGTAACGACATGAGGCTGAACCTCTAGCATTCCACCAGAAACGTAAATGTGCTGTTCTTCACCGTCACCCAATTGAATTCGTAATTCACCGGGTTTTAATGAAGTTAACAAAGGTGTATGTTGAGCCATAATACCCAACTCACCCATCGCACCAGGAGCAAAGAGCATTTCTGCAGTGCCAGAGAAGATCTCTTCTTCAGCACTTACTACGTCTACATGAAATGTCATAGCCATAATATTTTACCTATGTAGCGCACTCATCTTTTGATCCACAGCTGCGTTATTTTCGTACTCAATTGGTCACATATCTGTATGTGCTCCCAATCTCCGTGCGAAAATGCCTTGCTTTGAATCAAAATCTAAGTACCCAGTAAGTTATTCAATGATTAGTTCATTTTTGAAGCTTTTTCAATCGCTTCATCCATTGTACCAACCATATAGAATGCCATTTCAGGCATTGAATCATATTCACCAGCCAAGATTCCTTTAAAACCACGAATCGTTTCAGCAAGAGAAACATATTTACCAGGTGAACCTGTAAATACTTCTGCTACAAAGAAAGGCTGTGATAAGAATCGTTGGATTTTACGAGCACGAGATACAGTCAATTTGTCTTCATCAGACAACTCATCCATACCTAGAATCGCAATGATATCTTTCAATTCTTTATAACGCTGTAATGTACCTTGTACACCACGTGCAATATTGTAATGCTCGTTACCGATAACCAATGGATCCAACTGACGTGAAGTAGAATCTAGTGGATCGATTGCAGGGTAGATACCTTGCTCTGCGATAGCACGAGAAAGTACAACAGTCGCATCCAAATGCGCAAACGTTGTTGCTGGTGATGGATCAGTCAAGTCATCCGCAGGTACGTATACCGCTTGGATAGAAGTGATCGAACCTTTCTTAGTCGATGTGATACGCTCTTGAAGAACACCCATCTCTTCAGCAAGTGTAGGCTGGTAACCTACCGCAGAAGGCATACGACCGAGAAGTGCTGATACTTCAGTACCCGCTAATGTATATCGGTAGATATTATCAACGAAGAAAAGTACGTCGCGACCTTCGTCACGGAAGTATTCCGCCATGGTTAAACCAGTCAAAGCAACACGAAGTCTGTTACCTGGTGGCTCATTCATCTGACCATAAACCAACGATACCTTATCGATAACGTTTGAATCAGTCATTTCGTGGTAAAAGTCATTACCTTCACGAGTACGCTCACCAACACCTGCGAATACAGAGTAACCGCTGTGCTCGATAGCGATGTTACGGATGAGCTCCATCATGTTTACGGTTTTACCTACACCCGCACCACCAAATAGACCAACTTTACCACCCTTAGCGAATGGGCAAACCAAGTCGATTACTTTGATACCAGTTTCTAACAACTCAGCAGATGCTGCTAACTCGTCGTAAGCAGGTGCTTTACGATGAATTTCCCAACTTGCTTCTGCACCGATGTCGCCTTTTTCATCAATAGGATCGCCTAAAACGTCCATGATGCGGCCTAGTGTTTTTGTTCCTACAGGAACAGAAATCGCTTTACCTGTGTTAGAAACGCCAAGACCACGTTTCAATCCGTCACTAGAACCCATTGCTACACATCTGACAATGCCGTCACCTAGTTGTTGCTGAACTTCCATCGTTAGATTTAGATCAGTAACACTTAGCGCGTGGTATACCTTTGGTACATCTGTGCGTGGGAATTCCACGTCAACTACCGCGCCGATGACTTGAACAACTTTACCTGTGCTCATGTCTCTTTCCTCTTACAAATTTTAAATTCGCTAAACAGCCGCCGCGCCACCAACAATCTCAGAGATTTCCTGAGTAATTGCAGCTTGTCGTGCTTTGTTATAAACCAGTTTAAGATCGCCAATTAAATCACCAGCGTTATCAGATGCATTCTTCATTGCAATCATTCGTGCACCTTGCTCACAAGCAATGTTCTCTACAACGCCTTGATATACTAAAGATTCGATGTAGCGCATCATTAATGCGTCTAATACTTCTTTAGCTTCCGGCTCGTAAATATAATCCCAATGATGCTTTAGTTCATCCTCAGGCTCTTCTACCGCAACCGGTAAAAGCTGCTCTACTTGAGGGCTTTGCGTCATTGTATTAACAAATTCATTGCTTACTAAATACAAACGATCAATTTCGCCATTATTGTATGCATCAAGCATAACTTTAACAGTACCAATCAAGTCGTTAATGCCAGGAGCATCACCCAACTGAGTTGCAGTTGCAGTAACATTTCCACCGACACGATTCATAAAACCGATACCTTTTTGCCCGATCACGCAAATATCAGCTTCTAGGCCTTTATCTTTGTTTTCACGCATGCTGGTAACAGCAGCTTTAAGAAGATTTGTATTTAGACCACCACACAATCCACGATCTGAAGTGATTACTATGTAACCCACTTTTTTCACATCTCTTTCTAGAAGATAGGGATGTTTATATTCAGGATGTGCATGAGCTAGATGAGCAATAACGTTACGCATTTTTCCTGCGTAAGGCTTGGATGCTTGCATACGAGCTTGCGCTTTACGCATTTTACTCGCTGCAACCATCTCCATTGCACGCGTGATTTTTTGCGTGTTTTGGATACTCTTAATCTGAGTTTTTATCTCTTTGCCAACTGCCATCTTAAGTCTCCTATTTTACCTAGTAGTTTACCAAGTACTTGTTGACTTAAATTTTTCGATGGTAGCTTTCATTTTTCCAGCAATATCGTCATTGAAATTACCAGAATCATTGATCTCTTTCGCTAAATCAGCAGCGCTAGAACCAACATATGAATGCAAAGCTTCTTCAAAATCTACGATTTTTTCAGCGTCGACATCATCGAGAAAACCTTCATTTGCAGCAAACAAAGAGAAAGCCATTTCAGCGATGCTTAAAGGTGAATATTGCTTTTGCTTCATTAATTCAGTAACACGACGACCACGTTCGATCTGGTTACGAGTTGCTTCATCAAGATCAGAAGCAAACTGAGCAAAAGCCGCTAATTCACGATATTGTGCAAGGTCAAGACGAACACCACCACCAAGTTTCTTGATGATTTTAGTTTGTGCTGCACCACCAACACGAGATACTGAAAGACCCGCATTGATCGCAGGGCGAATACCTGAATTAAACAAATCAGTTTCTAAGAAGATCTGACCGTCTGTAATCGAAATTACGTTAGTAGGTACGAATGCAGATACGTCACCACCTTGAGTTTCGATGATTGGCAACGCTGTTAATGAACCAGTTTGACCTTTCACTTCACCGTTTGTGAATGCTTCAACATAGTCTGCGTTAACTCGAGCAGCACGCTCAAGAAGACGTGAATGTAAGTAGAAAACATCACCAGGATAAGCTTCACGACCTGGCGGACGACGTAGTAACAAAGAAACTTGACGATATGCCCAAGCTTGTTTTGTTAAATCATCATATACAATCAGTGCGTCTTCACCGCGATCACGGAAATATTCACCCATTGCACAACCAGAGTATGCAGCGATATATTGCATTGCAGCAGATTCAGATGCAGCAGCTGACACAATAATTGTATTGTCTAACGCGCCATGCTCTTCTAATTTACGTACAACTGCAGCGATAGAAGATGCTTTTTGACCAATTGCAACATAGATACATTTAATACCTTTGTCTTTTTGGTTAATGATTGCATCGATAGCTACGGCAGTTTTACCTGTCTGGCGGTCACCGATGATCAACTCACGTTGGCCACGACCAACGGGTACCATCGCATCAATCGCTTTTAAACCAGTTTGAACAGGTTGATCAACTGATTGACGTGCGATTACGCCAGGCGCAATTTTTTCGATTGGAGCAGTGATTTTGCAACCAACCGCGCCTTTACCGTCAATTGGATTCCCTAGAGAATCAACAACTCGGCCCATTAATTCAGGACCAACGGGTACTTCTAAAATACGACCTGTACATTTAACGCTGTCGCCTTCAGTGATTCCTTGGTAGTTACCTAAGATAACTGCACCAACTGAATCACGCTCTAAGTTAAGCGCTAAACCATAAACGTCACCAGGAAATTCTAACATTTCCCCTGACATTACGTCTGACAAACCATGAACGCGTGCGATGCCGTCTGTCAAACTAACAACAGTACCCTCTGAACGGGCTTCTGTTGATGCATCAAAATTTTGAATTTTTTGCTTAATCAGTTCACTGATTTCTGCAGGATTCAATTGCATGGGATTTCCCTCTTAAAAAACTGATCAGTGAGTTAACTCACTTGTCAAACGATCAAGTTGAGATGTTACTGAACCATCGATAATCAAATCGCCAGCACGAATAATTGCGCCACCGATAATAGAACTATCAACAGTCGCTGAAATTTCTACTTTGCAACCTAGGCGTTTTGCTAACACCTTTTCGAGTTTAGTTTTTTGTGGAGCTGTCAGTTTAAAGGCAGAAATGACTTCCGCTTTAACTGTTTTTTCTGCTTCAGCTTTCAAAACATCGAATGCATTTGAAATTTCAGTAATAACATCCAAACGACCATTTTCCGCAAGAATTTTTACAAAATTCTTACCTTCTTGATCCAGTTTGTCCGCGCATATGCTTGTGATTAAATCAACAAGTTGATCAGTAGCAACATTTGGGTTGCTTATCAACTTGCTAACTTGAGCATCACTAGCAACAACAGATAAAGTAGTAAGTGTTATAGACCAATCAGCTAACTTCTTGGCTTCACTCGCTAGTTCAAAAACTGCTTGTGCATACGGACGTGCTATAGTGCTCGCTTCTGCCATAGGATCACCTATATTTGTGCTGCAAGATCATTTAATAGATCTGCATGTGCTTTAGCGTCAACTTCTTTCTTAAGAACTTTGCTAGCTCCTGCAACAGCAATTGAAGAAACTTCTTTGCGCAATGTTTCTTTTGCACGATTAAGTTCTTGTTCAATTTCTGCATTTGCAGCAGTTACAATTCGCTCAGCTTCAACTCGCGCGATATCTTTTGCTTCATCAACAATATCATTGCTGCGCTTTTGCGCTTGAGAAACAATTTCAGCTGCTTGTTTTTTCGCTTCAGCAATTTGTTGCTTTGCATTTTTCTCAGCTAGCTCTTGATCTTTCTTGCCTTTTTCAGCAGCCGCTAAACCGTCAGCAATTCTTTTTTGACGATCAGCAAGCATTGTCGACATTGGCGTCCAAAGGACCTTGTTGACAAAGTAGATCAAGGCTATGAAAGCAGCGACCTGAGCAAACAGAGTCACAGTAATATTCATTGCTTTTTCCTCTTCAGATGTTTAACAGTCATTAACGCTTAGGGATTAACCACCAATAGCTGACTGTAATGCACCTACGAAAGGATTAGCGAATAGGAACCACATAGCGAAAGCCAAGATGATGAAAGGGAAAGATTCCATCAAACCAGCAAAAATAAACATGTTTGTCATTAAAGCAGGCTTCATTTCAGGCTGACGTGCGATACCTTCAAGAGTTTTCGCACAAATCAAGCCCCAACCAATCGCAGAACCAAGACCAGCTGCAGCTAAAATTACACCCACACCAACCGCTGTATAAGCGTAAATCATGGCAATCATGTCAGGCGTCATCGTTTTATCTCCTTAACTAAGATTAAAATAAAAAATAAAAAACTTAAAAACAAAAACTTTTAGTGATCATCGGCTTCAGTATGAGCCATACCTAAATATACAATTGTTAACACCATGAAGATAAACGCTTGCAGAGTGATAACTAAGATATGGAAAATCAACCAAGCCAGATCAAGAACAATCTGTAATGGAACAATTAATAGCAAGCCTGCGCCAATTGCTGCAGAACCACCAATTAATGCGATAAGTAGGAATACCAACTCACCCGCAAACATGTTTCCGAATAGTCGAAGACCTAAACTTAAAGGCTTCGCTAATTCTTCAATCGCTGTCATCACTACGTTAACAGGCACAAAGAATTTACCAAAAGGATGGAAAAGAAACATTTTCATGTAACCCACTGCGCCTTTCACTTTAATGTTGTAATAAAGTATGAGGCCGAAAACAGTAAGCGCCATTGCCATTGTTGTGTTTAGATCTGTTGTTGGTACAACTTTCAAGTATTCAATACCAAGCATGGTACCAATCAAAGGCAATAGATCAACAGGAATCAAATCCATAAAGTTCATCAACCAAACCCATAAGAATATGGTTAGCGCTAATGGTGCAATTATTGGATTATGACCCGGAAACGAGTCACGAACTTGCTGAGAAACGAAATCGATAATCGTTTCTACAGCATTTTGAAACATACCCGGTTTATCAGGGTTTAAACTAGCACCTAATCGTTGAGATACGAAAATGATTAATGCCGCTAAAACACAACTAAAAAACACAGTATCAACATGTAATGCCCAAAATCCGGCCGCTTGATGTGTAACTGGATCACAGTCACCAACACAGAGGTTGGTTAAGTGATGCTGAATATATTCAACAGTTGCACTGCCGGAGGATTGTGATGACTCACTAGCCACAAGTCTTTCTCCCAAAGCTAAAAATAAAATTTTTCCATTTACCTAGTTTGATTAGTGCACAAACTAAGTCTTTTTTAAATTCACAAAATTTAGTACATACGCAAATTGCGTAACGCCAAAACCAACCACAACCGGTAGAGGCTCGAATTCTATTAGTCCCAGCCCAATAATAAAGAGGACTGCAGCCATAACAAATCTTTGTACAGCACCAAAATAGAGAATCCCCATGCTTGCCTTCGGGTTTTCTATTGCTGCACGTTCCGCACGTTGCACCCCGCGACTAAGCAAGGTGGATATCGCTATTGTGACAAACACTCCATATAGTGCGGATAGTGCCTGCCAGTGGCCTTGCAATATTACAAATACTGCCGCGACAATGAGACCAACAACAATTTGATTAATTAGCAGCCGCTTATTGTTCTTCGCGACTTGGCTTATTGGTCTCTTCACTGTTCGATACACCAGGGGTCTTTATCATCATTTTGTGGGCCTTCATGATTCCACCAATCAGACCTAAAACTCCAAACCCCAACATGAATAATGGTGTCGTATCTATCAGATAGTCTGTTCCATATCCTAATATAAAACCCGATATCGTCATCGAACTTATAATGGTGCCTGCACCTGTTTGCAGTAAAGGGAGCGGCTCTTTTTTTCTACTTTTCATTTCCACCCCTCAAAAGGCGCGCAATTATAGCTTGAGGCTTAAGTTTATCGCAAGCCTAAAGCTAGCATCGGTATAGAGATTAAACATAATTAGTGAAATAGATTCTTAGGTAGAATAAACAATAAGCAAATCAGACATTATCCATCATTCAGCTAATGAAATGATAATTACTTAATGTGAGCAAGAATTCCGTCGAGCTCATCTAAGGTATTATATTGAATTTCCAGTTTCCCTTTACCTGAATCCTTATAGGATATTTTTACTTTGGCGCCCAATTTTTCAGATAAGGAGTTTTCCAGCCTATCTACATCGGGATTAGAAACCTTTGCTGGTTTCTTTTGGGTATCAAATCCATTAATTATGCGTTTCACCATTTTCTCTGTCTCGCGAACAGAGAGGGATTTAGCGACAACTTGATGTGCGGCTTGAATTTGCTTTGTTTCTTCAAGCGTTAAAAGTGCTCTAGCATGACCCATTTCCAGATCACCATTGCCAAGCATTCGTTTAACATCATCATTTAATGAGAGAAGTCGTAATAGATTCGTCACTGCGACACGAGATCGACCAACCGCTTCAGCAGCTTGCATGTGAGTCATATCAAATTCTTCAATGAGCCTTTGCAAGGCTGCAGCTTCTTCGATGGGATTTAATTCTTCGCGTTGAATGTTTTCAATTAAAGCCATTGCAACTGCGGCTTCATCGGGCACATCTCGAATAATTGCAGGTATTGTGTCTATAGAAGCTAGTTGCGTTGCACGCCAGCGGCGCTCTCCAGCAATGATTTCATAACGACCTTCACCAATAGGACGTACAACAATTGGCTGAACAACGCCTTGCGCTTTTATGGAATTGGCAAGCTCTTCGAGCGCTTCTTGGTTCATATCAACTCGTGGCTGATATTTCCCACGTTGAATAATGTCAACAGGTAGGTCTTTCAAATCAGAACCATCAGAACTACCCGAATCATTTGATTGAGGATAAGTACCTGTACTGTTTAGTAATGCATCAAGGCCACGTCCCAGGCCTCTTGCTTTTTTCGACATCAAACAACCTCGTTAAAAACAGTTTGCGTAACTGCTCAGCGTGTCTAGATTTCGCCGTGTAGTTACTAGTTTGAAAACATAATAATAGACAAATTAGTGTTGCCAGCACAGTTTCTAAAACGTCATTTCAAAATGACTGACAATTAAACGCCTTCCCGCCGCAACATTTCTCCCGCCAACGCCAAATATGCTTGCGCACCTTTCGACATTTTGTCATACATAAGTACAGGCACACCATGGCTGGGTGCTTCAGCAAGCCTTACATTACGCGGAATAATTGTTCGGTACACTTTATCGCCAAAATATTTACTTAACTGCTCCGTTACCTGCTGAGCCAAGTTATTCCGTGGATCATACATGGTGCGAAGCAAACCTTCGATAACCAAGTTGGGATTCAGCGAAGTACGAATCTTATTAATGGTATCCATTAGTGCAGAGAGTCCTTCAAGTGCATAATATTCACACTGCATAGGAATCATCACTGATTGAGCCGCAACCAAGGCATTAATTGTTAACATATTTAATGAAGGCGGGCAGTCAATAAATACGTAATCATAATCTTCTCGAATTTCATTCAAGGCTTTTCGTAAAACCAACTCACCGCCTTTTCTGTCCAACAAATGAACTTCCGCACCCGTCAAATCAATATTGGCGGCGAGCAACGAATAGGTAACATCATCTGATTTCACAATCGAGTCTTTGATCGATTTACCGTCGACAAGTACATCATATGAAGAGCTTTCGACAGCATTTTTATCGATGCCGCTGCCCATGCTTGCATTGCCTTGTGGATCCAAATCAATCAGCAAAACACGTCGTTTGGTCGCTGACAACGAAGCCGCTAAATTCACAGAAGTAGTCGTTTTGCCAACACCACCTTTCTGATTTGCAATGGCAATAACTTTAAACATGTCGACCCTCGTGTTATCTGGTAAGAATAGCAACGGTACGCGGCGCATCTATGCCAGGTACTTTTAATTCAACAATCTCTTTTTTATACGCGTCAGGAATTTCGCTCAACTCTTGTTCAGCCGTATTAGACTTCATGAAAAGAAGCTTGGCTTTGTCAGCTAACAAATGATCAACAAGTGTTAATGTTTGAGAAATTGTAGAAAATGCTCGTGTTGTTAAGCCATCAAAAGGTTGCTTAGTGGTATATTTTTCTACGCGACTATGTGCAACTTCTATATTGTTGAGTTGCAATTCAATTGAAGCCTGTTTTATAAATCGCGTTTTTTTAATATTACTATCCAGCAGCACAAACTGAATATTGGGATTAAAAATTGCCAACGGTATTCCTGGCAAACCACCACCACTGCCTACATCGATAATTCGTTTTAAACCTATAATATAAGGTTGTAAGGATAGACTATCCAACAGATGCAAACGAATTATATCATTCGACTCTCGAACAGCAGTAAGGTTATAGACCTTGTTCCACTTAAGCAATAAATTCGTGAAATTATTTAGAAGAGAAATTTGCTCGGCGCTGGCTTCAATACCAAGTTCTTTCAGACCATCAACGAGTATGGATTGCATGTAGTACTTCCGTGTGAATAGAATTAACGAGTTACGCCTGTTTCTTAGTAGGCGACTGTTTCTTTTTGCGTTTTATGGTTATCAGCAAGAGTGAAATAGCTGCTGGAGTGACGCCAGGAATTCGCGAAGCCTGTCCAATATCAACTGGATTGCTCTTTTTCAACTTTTGCGTTATTTCCGCAGACAGACCCGATATTGAATCGTAATCAATATTTTCAGGAATAAGCGTCTTGTCTTGAACTTTAACTTTTTCAATCTCTTCCAACTGGCGATCAATATAACCCGAGTATTTCGCTTTGATCTCAATTTGCTCTGCGACTTTGGGGTCGCTCACCCCTTTACCGACAACCTCGAGCTCAGTTAACTTTTCATAGGTTACTTCTGGGCGACGTAAAAGGTCTAATAAGTTGGCCTCTCGTGTCAATTTTTGTCCGATAACATTCATCGACTCTTCATCAGTTATCAAACCAGGCCTAATCCAAGTCGCTTTTAATCGCTGCTCTTCTTTTTCGATTGCTTCCTGTTTTTCACAAAAAGCCGCCCAGCGGTCATCATCAACTAAACCTATATTGCGACCAATTTCAGTTAGGCGCATATCAGCATTGTCTTCACGCAATAAGAGGCGATATTCGGCTCTACTGGTGAACATACGATAAGGCTCTTGCGTTCCACGAGTGATAAGATCGTCAATCAAAACACCAACATATGCTTGATCCCTACGAGGTGACCATGACTCTTTGTCTTGAGAAAAAAGCACCGCATTCATACCTGCAACTAGACCTTGGGCTGCAGCCTCCTCATAGCCTGTTGTACCGTTTATTTGGCCAGCGAAAAATAAGCCATTGATAAACTTAGTCTCTAACGAAGCTTTTAAATCTCTTGGGTCGAAATAGTCGTATTCGATTGCATAACCTGGACGAATGATTTCTGCCTTTTCAAAACCTTTTATAGTACGAACAAATTTGAACTGCACATCAAACGGCAAACTTGTTGAGATCCCATTGGGATAAATCTCGTGAGTATTCAAACCTTCAGGCTCAACAAAAATCTGGTGCGAGTCTTTATCGGCAAAGCGGACAATCTTGTCTTCAATAGACGGACAATAACGTGGCCCAACTCCTTCGATCACACCGGTATACATGGGTGAACGAGACAGACCTTCGCGAATATGATCGTGAGTCTCTTTTGTTGTTTCAGTAATATAACAATTAATTTGTCGAGGATGGTCCGATGCTTTTCCCATGTATGAGAAAGTAGGCGTTGGCGTATCACCCGGCTGAGCAAGCATCACATCAAAATTTATGGTACGACCGTCAATTCTCGGAGGCGTCCCGGTTTTCAGGCGCTCAACATTGAAGGGTAGTTCTCGTAATCGCTTTGAAAGTGTATTAGAAGGGGGATCACCAGCGCGACCACCTTGGTAATTGGACAATCCAATATGTATTCTACCACCTAAAAAAGTACCTACAGTAAGCACAACAGATTTGGATCTAAATTTGAGCCCCATTTCAGTCACAACACCAACAACTTGATTATTTTCAATAATTAAGTCATCAACCGATTGCTGGAAAAGCGTAAGATTTTGTTGATTCTCCAATGTTTCACGTATAGCAGAGCGGTATAAAGTTCGATCACATTGGGCGCGAGTTGCACGTACAGCGGGCCCTTTACGTGAATTGAGCGTTCTAAATTGAATACCCGCTTTGTCGGTAGCTTTTGCCATAAGGCCACCAAGCGCATCAACTTCTTTGACTAAGTGCCCTTTGCCAATGCCTCCTACTGCCGGGTTGCAACTCATTTGTCCGAGTGTGTCGATGTTATGGGTGAGCAATAAAGTTTTTGCGCCCATACGCGCAGCTGCCAACGCCGCTTCACTTCCAGCATGGCCACCACCAACAACGATTACGTCAAATGAGTCTTGGTAAAACATAGTTATTAATTCATTGAAAAGAGGGCATTGTAATGGAAGACGTTACGAGAGTCCTTAAACAAGGAGGATTTTTGTTCATTTTCCAATACAAAAACTGGAAAAAATCTCACCTAAAAGATCTTCGTTATCAAATTCACCAGTTATTTCGTTGAGGGCAGCTTGTGCAATTTTAAGGTCTTCGGATAATAATTCACCTGCTGCATGATCCATAATCTGTTTGTGACCTGCTTCAACCGCTTGCTTTGCTCTTTCCAAGGCATTTAGATGACGCCTTCGCGCGATGAAAAGACCATCAGATTCTCCCTCAAACCCCATTGCTTGTTTAAGATGATTAGTTAAAAGCTCGATACCAACCCGATTTTTTATGGAGAGATATATTTCAGTCCGACCATTCTGCTCTGTAAGTGCTTCTGTGTGAATACCTTTGATATCAATCTTGTTATGAACAATTGTCACTTGTAGATTACTAGGAATTGACGCCAAAATCTGCTGATCTTTCTCTGAGAAGCTCTTTGAGTCATCAATCAAGAGAAGCACATGATCAGCTTTTTCTACTTCGTTCCAAGCACGCTTGATGCCTTCTTTCTCTACAACATCTGCATCTTCTCGCAAACCTGCTGTATCAATTATGTGCAGTGGCATTCCGTCAATATCAATACTTTCTTTTAGTACATCCCTTGTGGTGCCTTCGATATCAGTGACAATTGCTGCATCATGCCCAGCTAAACAATTGAGTAAACTAGATTTACCAGCATTTGGTTGACCAAGAATAACTACTGACATTCCTTCATTAAGCACCGCACCTTGCTTGGCTTTGTTAAGCACTTCCGTAATTTTTTCAAGCAGCTTATCAATACGATTAAGCAACGCCTCGTCAGCTAAAAAGTCAATCTCCTCTTCTGGGAAATCAATTGAGGACTCAACATAAACTCTCACATAAATAAGCTCTTCCAAAAGCTCATGAACTTTTTCGGAGAACTCACCTTTCAAAGAACGCATGGCTGATTTTGCCGCAGCTTCTGTCGTTGAATTAATTAAATCTGAAATTGCCTCTGCTTGCGCTAAATCTATTTTGTCATTTTGAAATGCACGAAATGAGAACTCACCAGGATTTGCTAAACGCGCACCACATTCCAAAACTCGCTTCAACAAAAGGTCGAGCAACACTTGTCCACCATGACCATGCAACTCTAAAACATCTTCACCGGTAAATGAATTTGGCGCGGGAAAATAGATCGCCAAGCCAATATCAATGATCTCTTTTTCTGCGGTAAAAAAAGGAAGGTATTCAGCTAAACGAGGGGAGGGGACTTTACCAAGAATGGCGTTAGAAATTTTTTTAAGATTATCACCCGAAACTCGGATGATGCCCACACCCCCCTTACCAGGAGGTGTGGCTTGTGCTGCAATTACATCGTGTTGATACACAACGACCTATGAGGACTTACTTGCGCCATCAACTTTTCGCATGATGTACCATTGTTGCAGAATAGAAAGTACGGAGTTAACTACCCAGTACAATACCAAACCTGCTGGGAACAGCATGAAGAAAAAAGTAAACACGATCGGTAAGAACTGCATAATTTTTTGATGCATAGGGTCAAGCGAAGGATTGTGGCTCAACTTCTGCTGAACAAACATCGAAGCACCCATTAACAACGGAAGCACATAATAAGGGTCTTTCGCAGACAGATCTTCAATCCACAACATGAAAGGCGCGTGTCGTAATTCCACACTTTCCAATAAACACCAATACAATGCGATAAACACTGGAATCTGCACAAGCATTGGCCAGCAACCACTCATGGGGTTTACTTTCTCTTTTTTGTAAAGCTCCATCATCGCCTGACTCATGCGCTGACGATCATCACCATAACGTTCCCGAATGGCTTTGAATTTTGGAGCGATCTTCCGCATGTTAGCCATTGAACGATAACTAGCTTCAGAAAGTTTATAGAAGACCAACTTGATAACTAGCGTTACGAAAATAATCGCCCAGCCCCAGTTACCAACATATTCGTGGATGGTTTGCAGTAACCAAAAAAGCGGTTGAGCAATAAATGAAAGAAATCCGTAGTCGACTGTTAATTTCAAATTATCAGAAATGACTTCCATTCTGTCCTGATCTTTCGGACCAATATAAAGCTCACGTTGAAAAGAGTGTGAGGCGCCAGAGCTAACTGTTGCTTCCTCTCCAGATAGACCAACAATATACTTAGTGTCATTCACAACACGTGTATAAAACTGGTTAACATCCTCTTTACCTGGAATCCACGCTGTCGCAAAGTAGTGTTGAATCATACTTACCCAACCACCAACATTATAACTTTGCTCTGGCTTCCATTCAGCCATATCATCGAACGCAATTTTGTCGTAAGGATTATTTGAGTTCGAAACTGCTGCACCGGTAAATGTATAGAGTAGACGAGACTGTCCTGGCTCATCGTAATTCGTTCTTTGTAACTGGGTATATAAACGACCACGCCAAGGTTGATCTGTCGAATTCTTCACTTCATGAATAACATCAATGAGGTAATCGCCACGTTTAAAAACATAAGTTTTGGTGACAGTTATCGCTCCGTCTTCACTTGTCCACTTTAAAGGAACACGTAGCTCGTTTTGCCCCTCGGCCATACGATACTCAGTTTGTTGAACTTCATATTGTGCATAGTGATTTGGCGCTTCAGAACTTGAGAGTAGTCCTGATTGAGCAATAAAAAGCCGAGGTAAATTATCATCCATATAAGGATATGGCTTATCAGGCTGATCTTGCGTTAACGGATATTTGATGAGAAAAGCTCTACGCAGATCACCGCCAATGGAATCGATATCCATATCTAAAACGTCAGTTACTACACGAATCCGTTTGCCACTCTCAAAAGCAGGTTGAGCAACTTCTGCAGGTTTCGCGGCAGTCATGTCAACTTTGGGAACATCCTGGTTATTACTACTTTCAACATCCGGAATAGCAGATACCGTATTTTCAGGAACTGAACTCGCACCTGGAGAAAGAGATACAGGTTGTTGTTGAGCAATAGGTTGAGGATTGTATTTCTCTTCCCACGCCTCCCACATGAAAAGTACTACGATGGCCAATGCCAAAAATAAAATAATTCGTTGATTATCCATTTGTTAAGTCTTGTTTTGATCGTTTAAATTTTCAGGAACCGGATCGTATCCGCCCTCATGCCATGGATGACATCGAGTAATACGTCGCGCAGCCATCCAGCCACCTTTTAACACACCAAAGCGTTCGATAGATTCCAACGCATAGGCGGAGCAAGAAGGATAGTAACGACAATTCGAACCTAAAAAAGGGCTAAGAAAATATCGATACGCCCAAATCGGCGCGGTGAATATTTTTCGAATCATGACTCAATACGTGTCCAGATCTTTAAAATTAATTGCTGTAGCTGTTCCGACGAGAGTTGTGCAGCTGCTGGTCTTGCAACAAACACCACGTCCCAATCTTGCAACCTAGCCTGGTTCAAGCGAAAGCTTTCGCGGATTGTCCGCTTTATTTTATTTCGCGTCACAGCCTTTTTGGCTGCCTTTTTGGAAATAGCTAATCCAAGACGAGGATTATCCATATCATTGTGACAAATGTATACGCTAAACTCGCGATAATTCAATTTTTTGGCTTTTTTGAAAACCCTTTTAAAATCGACAGGGGTTAGTAGGCGGGCTGATCTGGGATACGAAAATGAGTCAGGCATAATATTGTTGTCAATCCTGCACAACGTATCCCCAGGAGACAAGCGAAAGCGATAAATTGAGATTTAGCGAGTTTAACGTTTTATATCTAGCTTACACAGTTTAAGGTGTAAGACGAACACGACCTTTTGCACGTCTAGCATTGATTATTTTGCGACCTGCTTTTGTTGCCATGCGAGCACGAAAACCGTGGGTACGTTTACGCTTAATTGTACTAGGTTGGAAAGTTCTTTTCATTGGTAAATACCGCCGTTATATATTGATTCTTGTCTGACAAAGGCGGCCAAAGATACGCACTTGTGAATTGAATGTCAACAAAGATTATACATTTACACTGACAATTTTTTCACCAACAACAAAGCCCTTTTTACATACAAGAGCCAAAGGACGTTTGCATTAAAGATGCACAAAAAATAATTCTCAAAATCATCTTATCCACAGGTGTTTGAGCACCAAAATAAGAGTAAACTATCCGGCCTGATTTCAACCTCTCACACTAAAGGCGTCAACTAAAACGTGTCTCAATCACTTTGGAAAAACTGTATTAATCGTCTCGCCGATGAACTCAATGCTCAACAATTCAATACCTGGATTAGACCGTTAAAATCAGAACTTAACGACAACCAACTGACCATTATTGCGCCCAATAAGTTTGTGCTGGATTGGGTAACAAATAAATTCAAAGACAAGATCTCTACTGTTTGCGAAGAAATCTTTGAAACCGAACTGTTGATCAAATATTCCACACAAGAATCACTGCATGAGAGGCCTCAACCCAGAGCTGTCGATGTAAAAACAGAGAAGTTAACTACATCGCCAAGCAATAATGCCATCTCAGATTATCCAGATGTTAAAACACGTCGCAAAGAAGATAGCCCCAGTGTGCTTGATCAAAATAGGCTAAATCCAAACTTTACCTTTGATCATTTTATCGAAGGTAAATCTAACCAACTAGCACGCGCCGCCTCAATGCAGGTTGCAGAAAATCCTGGCCCGTCATACAACCCGCTCTTTATATATGGTGGTGTTGGCTTAGGGAAAACACATTTAATGCACGCTATTGGTAACTACGTGTTGCAGCAGAACCCTAAAGCAAAAATCGCTTACCTTCATTCACAGAAATTTGTGCAAGATATGGTCAAAGCGTTGCAACACAATATGATCAATCGCTTTCAAACCTATTATCGATCACTCAACGTACTACTAATCGATGATATTCAATTTTTCGCCGGTAAAGAGCGTTCACAAGAAGAGTTTTTTCACACCTTCAACGCATTGTTAGAAGGGAACCAACAAGTAGTCATGACTTGTGATCGCTATCCAAAAGAAGTGAACGGACTGGAAGAGCGGCTAAAATCGCGCTTTGGCTGGGGATTGACCGTAGCAGTAGAACCACCTGAACTAGAAACCCGCGTTGCAATATTGATGAATAAAGCAAACCAGTTTGATATCTCCGTTCCTGATGATGTCGCATTTTTCATTGCCAAGCGTATACGTTCAAATATCCGTGAGTTAGAAGGAACACTCAAACTTCTCAAAGCAAACTCTCAATTCACAGGTAAACCCATTACTTTGGAATTCACCAAGGCATCGCTAAAAGATCTTCTTTCCGTTCAGGATAAATTAGTCACCATCGAGAATATTCAAAAAACTGTTTGCGAGTATTTCAAATTAAGAATTGCAGATCTCCTTTCAAAAAAGCGCTCTCGCTCTATTGCTAGGCCTAGACAAATAGCGATGGCTTTGGCAAAAAATCTGACTAATCACAGTCTTCCTGAAATCGGCAATGCTTTTGGAGGAAGGGACCACACCACTGTACTGCATGCTTGTAAGAAAATCGCGGAACTCCGTGGTAGCGAGCAAAAAGTCGAAGAAGACTTTAACAACCTAATGAGAATTTTAACGACGTAGATTGAATAACGTGTTTACTGTTGTCTACAAGATACCAACAGTAAATCCACAGCTTATCCACATCTCAACCAAACTTAGAATCTAGAAAAACTAAGACTTAAACACCTGAAATATTGATAAATTTGCTTAATTTTTCGCTCAAAACTAATCTATAATAACTGCAGATAAGCTAAACTAATGGTTAGTGTCAAAAACCTACACTCAATGATTAATAGGAAGGCTATAAATGAAGTTTGAAATTCAAAGGGAATCAATTCTTAAACCATTGCACATGGTTAGTGGGATTGTTGAGAAAAAGCAAACTTTACCCATTCTTTCAAACATCTTGATCGACTTAAAAGAAGGACAACTTTCTATTACGGCTACTGACTTAGAGATGGAGGTAATCGCCACCACCAACGTAGATTCCAACGTAGATGGATCAACGACAGTTCCAGTACGAAAGTTCTTTGACACTTGTAAAACTCTTGAAGACGAAGCTGAACTTAAATTTGCAATTGAAAATGATAAAGCCGTTTTAAAAAGTAAAAAAACTCGCTTTAGCCTTGCAACACTACCGGCAAACGACTTTCCAGTAATCGATACAAAATCTCCACTATTTGAGTTTCAAATTCCTCAAAATGACCTTAAAAGGATTATTGATAAAACAGCGTTTGCAATGGCGTTTCAAGACGTTCGTTATTACTTAAACGGATTAATGCTTGAAATAGCTCCTACCACTGTTAAAGCCGTTGCGACAGATGGACATAGATTAGCAATCTCAAGCTACGAAACAGTCACTAACGTCGAAGAAAGCTCTACTGTCATTGTGCCTCGAAAAGCAGTACTTGAAATTGCACGACTACTTGAGGATACCGACGATGTTGTTAATGTCGTTATTGGAGAAAACTTTATTCGTACCGTTTTACCAGACGTTACTTTCACCTCTAAATTGATCGATGGGCAGTATCCTAATTACCAAAGTGTTATTCCAACCAACTGCGATAAGCAAATCCATGTAGATAAAAATCTAATTAGACAGTGTTTGATTCGTACATCAATTCTCTCTAATGAAAAATATCGGGGGATAAAGCTTGAAATTAGTAGTGGTTATCTAAAAGCATCAGCAAATAACCCCGAGCAAGAAGAGGCGGAAGACGAAATCGAAATCGATTACAGTGGCGATAAAGTAGAGATCGGGTTTAACGTAAACTACCTAGTGGATGCAATAACCGCTATTGACTCAGAAATAGTTGAGATGAACGTGACTGACTCAAACGGTAGCACGTTAATTAAATCCAATGATAGTGATGACTGCTTGTACGTAGTTATGCCTATGCGATTGTAGTAGTCCAACTGCAATCCATCTTCCCCTTATGATTTTGAAAAGCATTCAGATTCAGAATCTACGAAATATCCAAACTGCCAATATCGAATTCTGTGATCACTTCAATATAATTTACGGTGACAACGGTAGTGGCAAAACCAGCCTCTTAGAAGCCATTTATTTGCTATCTAGCGGTAAGTCGTTTCGAACCAGCAATAGTCTAAAAGTTATCAAACAGGGCACTGATAGCTTCACGCTGTTTGGTAAAACAGAATACCCAGAAGAAGCTTCAATAGGCCTACAAAAAACATCTCGAGATAAAACAATTAAAATAAATGGTGATCGGCAAACCTCTGCAGTAAATCTCGCCAAAACCTTGCCTGCCTTGATTGTCACACAAGACTCTCATAAGTTACTTGACGCTGGCCCACAGATACGACGGGAATTTCTCGACTGGGGACTGTTTCACGTGAAACACGACTTCGTAGATATATGGCGTTCTTATCGCAGACTTCTCAAACAACGTAATGGTGCCTTATCAGAAAGAGCGCGCAAAGATGAACTAGACGCCTGGAATATCTCTATTGCCGAGATTGGAGAAAAATACAGCGCGTATAGGGTTAACTACGTCGAAGATTTATCACCTTTTTTTGCAGAATACTCACTTCAGCTGTTGGGCTCTAGTTCGTTCAATTTGAAGTACAAAAAAGGATGGCCAAAAGACAATAATTTGTTGAATTGCTTATCTTCTCAGTACGAAAGAGATATAATTACAGGTCGGACTGAGTATGGGCCGCATCGCGCGGATTTCGTCGTCACACAAGACGAAACGGACTGCAAGGAGAGGGTATCCAGAGGGCAACAGAAACTACTGGTATACGCACTCTATCTGTCTCAAATTGCGTATGTCAAAAGTACTTCCAACACCGACACTTTGTTGCTTCTTGATGATCTTGGCTCCGAGCTAGATATATCACACGCTACAAAGTTGCTGAAGCTTCTTGAAGAGAGATTCACCCAAGTATGTATTACTACAGCTAACTTGGAATCACTGCCTTTAGGTGAGCTTCAAAAGACAAATTTGTTTCACGTGAAACATGGAACATTCAAATTAATGAATTAAATTGGTGGGTATAAATGTCAGAAACTGAAAACAGTTACGATTCTTCCAACATCAAAGTTCTAAAGGGTCTTGATGCCGTTAGAAAAAGACCAGGGATGTACATTGGTGATACAGACGATGGTACTGGTCTTCATCATATGGTTTTCGAGGTAGTCGACAACTCAATCGACGAAGCCCTAGCTGGACATTGTGACGACATCACTGTCACGATTGAGATAGATGGAAGCGTAACGGTTTCAGATAATGGTAGGGGAATCCCCACTGATATTCACTCAGAAGAAGGCAAATCAGCAGCTGAAGTTATCCTAACCGTCCTTCATGCTGGTGGTAAATTTGATGACAATTCTTATAAAGTTTCTGGCGGATTACATGGTGTAGGTGTTTCCGTAGTAAATGCATTGTCCAGTGAGTTGGATCTCACTATTTATCGCGCCGGTAAAATCCACGCACAAAGTTACTCACTAGGCGTACCCAACGAAGATTTAAAAATTGTCGGAGATACTGATAAGTCCGGTACTACCATTAGGTTTAAACCCAGTACGGAAATATTCTCTGATGTGGAGTTTCACTACGATATTTTGGCCAAGCGTCTACGTGAACTCTCCTTTTTGAACTCCGGTGTCCGCATTCATCTCTCAGAAGCAGCAACTGATCGACATGATACTTTCGAATATGAAGGTGGTATCAAGTCTTTTGTAGAACATTTAAACCAAGTAAAAACACCGATTCACAACCATGTTTTCTACTTCACAGCGGTAAAAGATGATATTGGAATTGAGATCGCCATGCAGTGGAACGACTCGTACCAAGAGAATATCTTCTGTTATACCAATAACATTCCTCAGCGAGATGGCGGAGCCCATTTAGCTGGCTTTAGAAGCGCCCTGACACGATCTTTAAATCAATACATTGAGAAAGAAGGGGCAGCAAAAAAAGCCAAAGTAGGGATCTCTGGAGACGATTCTAGGGAAGGCCTAACGGCTGTTCTCTCTGTTAAGGTGCCTGATCCTAAATTCTCATCTCAAACCAAAGATAAATTAGTTTCATCAGAAGTAAAAGGTGCTGTGGAATCTAGTATGTCTGAACACCTGCAAACTTTCTTATTAGAATATCCACAAGATGCAAGATCAGTAACAATGAAAATTGTTGATGCTGCTAGAGCGCGAGAGGCTGCGCGAAAAGCGAGGGAAATGACACGAAGAAAAGGCGCTTTGGATATCGCTGGACTACCAGGAAAACTGGCAGATTGCCAAGAGAAAGACCCAGCACTCTCTGAACTATTCCTAGTGGAGGGTGACTCCGCGGGCGGTTCTGCCAAGCAGGGCAGGGACCGTAAAAACCAAGCCATTCTTCCACTTAAAGGCAAAATCCTAAATGTAGAAAAAGCGCGTTTTGACAAAATGCTGTCATCTGCAGAAGTGGGGACATTAATCACCGCTTTAGGCTGTGGCATTGGGAGAGAGGAATTTAACATTGAAAAACTACGTTATCATCGCATCATCATTATGACTGATGCGGATGTCGACGGCTCTCATATCAGAACGCTACTGCTAACATTCTTCTACCGACAAATGCCTGAGATTATTGAACGTGGTCACATCTATATTGCCCAACCACCACTTTATAAAGTGAAAAAAGGTAAGCAAGAATCATATGTTAAAGATGATCCTGAATTAAATAATTATCTTCTACAACTCGCTCTACAAAATGCATCACTAACCATTGATGAAAGCACACCGCCAATTACTGGCAACGCTTTAGAAACACTTGCATACGAACACCAAACGGTTATGTCTACTATTTCTCGCTTGTCATCTCGTTACAACAGAGCAGTCTTAGAAAATCTAATTGTCCTTGATGAACTAAACGAAGAAGTTTTAATTTCTGAAAGTGATTTTTCACAATGGATTGCTGATCTAAGTGCTAAGCTAAACTCGCTTGGTGACAGTATTCAGTACGAAGTTGTTACAAGCCCAGAAAACGAGCAGGAGATTTTTAAGCTTGTTGCAACGAAACATAATGTTTCGCATGAATCCATATTTGATAATAAGCTTTTTTCATCTGCAGAATATAAATCTTTCATCAAACTGGGTCGCAGCCTTAACGATCTGATAGGTTCTGATTCTTTTATCGCACGTGGTGAGAAGCAATTTCCTGTAAGCAACTTTGCTAGCGCACTTGATTGGCTTTTTAATGAAGCAAAAAAAGGTCAACACATCCAACGCTATAAAGGCTTGGGCGAGATGAACCCTGACCAGCTCTGGGAAACAACAATGAATTCAGATACACGTAATCTACTTCAGGTGAAAATTGAGGATGCCGTGTCTGCCGATAATATTTTTACGACGTTGATGGGTGATCAAGTAGAACCAAGAAGAAACTTTATCGAACAACATGCTTCTTCGGTAAATAATTTAGATATCTAATACTCAACTACAACAGGAGCCTTCTCTAAACCGAGGGCTCCTTTCTCTAAAAGCTTCTCAAAGGGTCGTAGGCTTTACACTCTTCAGCTTCTTAATTAACTCCTGCAACATCTGCTTCTCTTTTTCCAACACCTCTAATTGGCGTGTCAGCTCTACAATCGACAACTTCTGCTTCTCTGCGTAATTTGATGTCTCGTCCTGATACCAGTCCAAGCTAAACTCATTAATCAGTTTCTCTTGAACGGCCGGATACTTCTTTATCTCCTGTGACCAAAACTCCACATCAGAATTAATAATATCCAAAACCGAAGTCTTAAGTAGTTGCCAGTTACCGCCTGGTTCCGCAAACTCGTTGGCTAGATTTGAAAACTCTCGCTGCCTGATTAACTGGGGTTGTGATCTATCTTTTACAAACTCAACGAGCCTTTCTATTGCGTATTCCGCGCGATCTCGAACACCCATTCCGAACGAAGTCGAACACCGATTCCGATTTAACTCGAACACTTATTCCGGCGGAAGATGAACACTTTTTCTGAATTTCCGGAATCGCTGTTCG